>Ga0315286_10000656_pt1 | contig 29836 bp, 30 predicted proteins | sample YL17G10_0_MG_FD_205038 | JGI IMG/M metagenome (GOLD analysis project Ga0315286, IMG submission 205038) | Sediment microbial communities from Yellowstone Lake, YNP, Wyoming, USA - YL17G10_0 | ecosystem: Environmental > Aquatic > Freshwater > Lake > Sediment | place: USA: Wyoming | collected... | reverse complement strand
CATTGGCATTCTAATGAGCAAAAAACATTAGTGAACTACGTCGTTTAGTCAGTCGCTAGACGCCACGCGGTCGAGCCAAGAGGCGAGACCCGTGGTAGTTCACGTGTGATTAGAAAGTAATTAGAAATGTTATGCTCAAAAAGCTCATATCATCTTCTCGATTATCTTGAACATCTCCCTGGCAAGAGGGAGCGAGTCATACAAGTCCTGAGCATAGTCATCGAGCGAGCGGGGCATGGCAGGCAGGGGTGCAAATATGGTCTTGATGCCATTATCATCCAAAAGCTCTGCAAGCAGAGAGGACTTGCTTCTAAGCTTCTTGCCATTTGCAGGCTTGGCTTCTCCATTTTTTTCATTGCCATTCTCTGGCTTGTCATTTGCCCTTCCATTGCTGCTGCCATTGTCAAATATTGTATTTTCTTTTCCAAGGAAAAAGAACGTAAGCTCATGAGACGGGAATAATGCCTTGAAAGGGACTATGATCCTGTCCTTGAAAGTGGAATAGAACTCCTCAAAGTTTATGTTCCACCAGTTGTTTATCATCTTGGACTCGCCAATGAGAAGATACATCTTATCGTTATGGTGAAGGTAAGCAAGGCCGTCAATCTCACTTGCCTGGAGGCCTGATTTTTCCTGCTGGTACCAGTCGCTTGGGGAATTGGAAGGAGTCTTTTTGAGCACCACAAAATTGCTCTTGCCCTTGAACTTGAGAAGATAATGGGAATTATAGGTAGCGACAAACTCTTTGCCTTCATGCGATTCCTTTTCCCTGACAACTCCTCCTATTAGTTTTGCTCCAGGCTCTTTTTGTGCAACCCCATCAATAGAGTCCTCAATGAGCTTTTCCATTGTGACAGACAGCACTCTTTCTCCAATAAGCCCTAGAAAGTTGTTCCTTGCTCCTTCGGAGAACTTGCCTTCAAAGATTATTACATCCTTTAGGTTGTAGATGGGCTGGTCACCACTCCTCATGCTGGCGTATAAAGAGAATTTCTTTTCCTTGAAAGCTAATTCTGGCCTAAAGACGTTCTGTACGCAATAAACCCCCTCTTTTTTCACAGCAAAGTATTTCTCAAACGGGTTATCCACTGTGATGTTTCTTTTGGCTTACGTATATATAAAGCTTTCCAGAAAACATGCAGGCGCTATTCCTTATCTCACCATCTTCATAATCTTGTCGCGCATCTCATGCATCTTCTCAGCAGTGTTAGCCTCAAGCCTTAGCCTTACTACTGGCTCTGTGTTGCTCTTTCTCAAGCTAAACCACCAGTCAGGATAGGTTATTAGAATTCCATCAAGCTCATTTAGCTCTCCGCCCTTGAATGCATCCTTGACTTTCTTTATTACATCATCAGGATTAGCAACTTTGGTGTTGATTTCAGGAGTGTGGTGGTACTTGTGCAAGGGCTTGACCAGAAGAGAAAGCTTTTTCTTGCTCTCAGCAACCAATTTCACTACTTTGAGAGCAGCGTAAAGCCCGTCATCAATGCAGTAGTGGTCCTGGAACATGATGTGGCCTGCAAGCTCTCCCCCAAACACTCCTCCGTCTGTGAGCAGCTTTTCCTTGGTGAAAGGATTGCCTACCCGCATCATTATAGCCTCTCCATGGTTCTTTTTTATGGTCTCAGGCAATATCTTGCTAGACCTCAGGTCGTAATATACTCTCTTGTCGCTCCTGCCTTTGAGCTGGGAAGGCACAAGCAGCGCCATCATTATGTCAGGATAGACAGTCCTTCCTTTGTCGTCAACAATAAAAGCCCTGTCTGCATCCCCGTCAAATGCAATTCCTAAGTCTGCTTTTTGCATCATGACAACTTTTTTCAGCTCCTCAAGGTTCTTTTCCTCTGCAGGATTAGCATGATGAGTGGGGTTGATGATGTTTATCTCCTCAAAGAGCGGAATCACCTTGATGCCTAACTTCTCTAGAACTGGCTTTGCAGTTATGCTTCCCATGCCATTGCCATAGTCAATCACCACAGTGAGTGGCTTCATGCCTGAGAAATGCTCTGAAAGCTCATCCACGTACTCTGTTAAGATGTCAAGCTTTTCCACTGCTCCCTTATTACTCTCAACTTTTGCTGTGACGTCAGGGTTAAGCGCTAATTTCTTGATGAAGTCCATGTCTCCAGGGCTTGAGAGCTGGAAGCAAGGCTTTTTCACCAGCTTGAAAGCATTGTACTCAGGAGGATTATGAGAGGCGCTGATCATTATTCCGCCAGCAAAGCCTTTCTTGGCCACAGTGTAATGCAGCAGCGGAGTAGGGCATGGGCCGATATCAATGACTTTGACGCCGACATCGACGAGCGCGCTGCAAACAGCCTTGAACAGCGAAGGAGAAGAAGCCCGCCCGTCCCTGCCTACAACAATCTCTTTTGCCTGGAGATGAAAAGCCAATGCTTTAGCCGCTGCGCCAGCTACTTCCTCATTTATCTCAGAAGGATACACTCCTCTAACATCATAAGCCTTGAAGGCTTTTGGGTTGATTGCCATTTTAGTTGCCGCGCAGCGCAAATAGTTACTCGCTTACTTGTTAATCTTTTCTTTTAACTTATAAATTTTCTCAAAAATCAAAGATTGGCTTTTCATTTGTATTATGATTTTACTTCAATTCTTTGATTTTTGGAAATTCTTCAGCCTAATGCTGAAGAAATTTATTATCTTATCAAAGCTTTCCTCGCTGGATTTCTCCTTATACCCCTTTCCCAGCTCCATGATCTTTCCCGTATCTATATTTATGCCTTTTTTCCCCAGCTCTCTCTTGTTCCTATTTATATATTGGAGGAACTGGGTCACGTTCTTTGGCTTGGCTGTCTTCCTGCACCTCTCAAAGTCTATCATCACAGCGGTGTTATCAGGAGTGATTATGATGTCCTTGTAAGGGTTAGTCAGCTCTTTCTTGTTGATTTTTAGCTTGTCCATCTCCCTGCACTGCCTAAGCACCTGCTTGAGCACGCCAATGATCCTTTGCTTGTCCTTTTCTTGCTCTAAGAAATCGCTAATCCTGATCCCCTCGACAAAATCCCTGTGAAGCTTGCCTTTTTCAAACTTGATGAACCTAGGCCCTATGCCTTTCTTGTTCATCAATTCCAGGTAAGCAGTCTCATTCCCAAGGGTGTCAACTGCGCTCTTAGGGTTCTTCTCCTTGATGCAGACAGCCCCGTCCCTATATATTACTCCTCGCTTTCCTCTTGCATAGACTTCCATGCTATTACGGTTATTGCTGCCTGTTTTATATTTTTCCAAAAATTTTTTATACTCGGGCATCAAATAAGCCTTGGAGAGGTGGTCCTCATGGATGATGGTCTTGAGAAAAAAGTCGGCTTTCTTGACAACGTCAGCAGTTATTATTACGGCAAGGATTTTGTTGATGCAGACCTTGCGCTAGGAAGTGAGATGATTTTCTCCTACAACAATAACAAGGACAGGAGCTTCGCTGCAAAAACAGCAGGCATGGCAAGAGCTGGAGTGGTTGAAGCCTTGAAGATTGGAGGCTATATTGCAGCCTTGGGCTTGGCTTACAACTGGCTTATGCGATAGACATAAAGCTCTTCAAAGAATGCCAGGCTTTGCTTTTCTAGTATATCATATCCATAGCCTTGAGCCTTGATTGTCTTATCAACTTCTTCTTTGCCTGTCCTGTTGGAAAAGACCATGAGGATGAACCCTCTGCTTGCAAGGTGCTTTTTTGCCTGCATCAGGAACTCAGCTATCAGCTCATGGCCTTGCTCTCCTCCGTCCAGGGAAGCATCCTCGTCATTATCATCGTCTGGAAGATAAGGTGGGTTGAAGATTATCACGTCAAACTTCCCGCTGACATTAGCAAACAAGTCTGAGTGCAGGGGAGTCACCTTGCAGTTTTCCCCTTGGCAGAACTCTTTTTTCTTAATATCAGATATGGCTTTCTCATCAATATCAACTGCATACACCTGCTTTACATTGGGGTTCATGGCTGCCCCTTCTGCTTGTATGCCCGAGCCTGTGCCTACATCGATGACTTTGCCAAATGCAAGCTCCTTAACGTACTTCAGTAATAAGTATGAGTCTTCCTGGGGTTCGTACACCATGCATGTAAAGAATTTGATGCTAGTTTAAAAGTTTTGGGGCTAAGCGAGCGTAGCGAGCGCATGCCCCTGATTTCCCTAAAGGCTTTCGCTAAAGCCTTTTTCGATAACTTTATATATTTTGATTAGGATGAATGAGCTGATGATAGATTCAAGGGAGTTGAAAAGTCTTGGCGAGATAGTTGAAAAGACTCACCAGACCTTGAGGATTTACAGCGAGCTTTATTCTGAGAGAAAAAAGCTTTACAAGAAAGCTTTCAAGCCGAGGGATTCTGGGGAAAGAATTGATGCAGTTGAGAGGCTCAAGACTATCAATGCCAGAGAGATGAGGGTTTTTAGCATTGTGAAGGAGCCTGCTGAAAAGCTCTGCTTTCATCTTAAAGAAGTGCAGAACCTCAAGGACTACCAAGCCACGCTCTACCTTATCTATAGGTATTTTGAGCAGGTGATGAATGCGCAGCATGATTTTCTTGTCCAGGAGCAGAGGTTCCTCAATAACCAGGTAAGCATTGCAGAATTCAAGACTTATTTCTCTAAGTATTTCTCAGAGCTTGACAGCTTCAGCCGCATGATCACAGGCCAGCTTAGCAAGTTCTATTCTCCCGGAGATTTCAAGGATCTGGTTATCAAGAACAAGAAGGCGCTCGGTGTCGCTTACCTGGACCTTTTGGGTGCCGTCACTGTGTTTGTCGCATTGTTCGCTGGATTTGAGGTATTTGATCACTCTATCCCGAAGCAATTATTCGACGCCAGTAAGTTCCCTGACCTGAAAGTGTTTGTGGAATATGTTTTCATAGCTTACACCTTGACTGTGCTAAACCTTCCCCACAAAGCTTATACTATGATAAAGAAGAGTATTAGCAAGGTAGTCAGCATGGCTTCAGATGCTGTGAGCCGTGATGCGATTGGCGTTGGCTTTCTTATGAAGCCTTAAGAACACTATTCTTTGCAAAAATCATCAGAGAATCACTTGCAGCCATTGAACTTCTTGTATATCTTATCAAGGGTCTCTTCTAGCTTTTCCTCTCCTTTCTTCTGCGCATTCTTGTAGTCATCTACTGTTATGGCTGGGCCGCAGGTGAATAGGTGGTAGGCCTGGGCAAAATTAGTGATTGGCAAGCACACCACTTTCTTTTCAAGCCCAAAGGGGTCAAAGATGATGTCTCTTGTGAGGTCTTTCATGTTAGGCGCTGGGAACAGGAAGTATGTCTCTTCTTTTTCTCCTCTGGCATCCAGCAACTCCTTTATCCTCATAGGTATGAGTGACTTGTAATATGTCCCTCCTATTGCTCCTACCTTGTAGTTGGATGGCTCGATAGTGCCTGTCACAAACCTGTTCCTGTACATTGGCTCGTCTGCCAGGGCTGATATCATGCTCAACGCTATTGCCAGGGAGGCGGAAGGTCCTCCTGTGCCTTCCCAGGAGCCATCAAAATGAGTCTTTATCTGCCAGTCGCACCCTGCTAGGCTGAGCTTCCCTTTTTTCTGGGCTTTAGCTATTATGCTTGCCACCAGGTCTTTTGCCAGCTCATATCCTTTGATAGCTGTCTCGTCTGTCATCTGGCTCTCTATGTCTACTAGCTCGAAGTGCTTGGTGTTGTTATGGTTCTCGTCTATGCCCGGCTTGAAGTATGATTTCACTTTCACTGCTTCTGCAGGCGCGTCATGGAAAACTGACAAGCCGTGCACATGGCCTGGCTGGCTTTTTGGCATGTTGAAGTAGCCGTCGAATTCCTGCTCCCGGTCAACATAGTAGAAGAAATAAGGTGGTATCTGGTCTTTGATGTTCTCTCTCAGCAGCTCAGGAGTTATCACACGGGTGCCTTTGCTCATGGCATAGGCGCATAGTTCCTCTATCCTCGTGGTGAATTTCCTGTATTCAAGGCTTAGCAGCCTCTCTGACTGCATGGTTGTCTGGAGGAGCATGTTAGCAGCTGAGTCAGTGATGGTTATCATTTCTTCAGGCTTTCCTTTGCTCATGGCGTTTTTCACATACTTGTCCATGGCTTCGTATAGCACCCTGATGCTTCCTTTCCTTGTTTCCTTGTTGTTGCTTGCCAGGTAAGGCACATTGATGGACTTTACCCTCCCCCGAAAGCCTACTTCGTCCCTCACGAATATTGTTCCGTCTGTGATCTCGAATGGATCTTCATTGTCGCAGCCGATGATTATCTTGGGAGCGTCAAACTTGTAGCTGATGTCCCTGTTGATCACTGTGAGTATGCCTGTCTGCAAATATTCCAGGAACTGCTCTTTCATGCCTTGCGTGTCTGAGTAGTCAGAGGTGATGGTCTGTATGAATTTCTTGAATGAGTCAGGGAAGATCAAAAGGCCGCTCTTGAAGAATGGCCCTATCCTCTTGATGGTCTCATGCGGAGGCAGGATGGTGTCATCATTTAGGTCATCTTCAACTAGCACGTTGAATTCCCCGAACAAGGTATCGTTGTTGAAATCCCCTAGCTTGGTCCAGGTCACGCCCTTTGACGTCGGGAACTCATAGCCGTGGTCTTCGACGTGCATTATCCTGTCAATGTCTATCCTGGCATTGCCGTGCGGGATTGTGAAGTTGGACCAGTATTTCCTTTCAAGGGGGCTTTCCTTGGTCCTGGCGTCAAGAGGGGGTTTCTGCTTTTCAGCAGCCCTTCCAAGTATTTTTCTCTCAAGCCTCTTCATGGCTTCTTCCTGCCTTTTCTTTCTTATCTCCGCCCTCAGCCTGGTGTTTTCCCTCTCGTCATACTTCACCATCTCCACCAGGTTTTCTTCTATCACTTTCTTCTCGCTCTTGAAATACTGCACCACAGACTCCATCCATTTCTTGAGCTGCTCATGGTTGGCTGCGGTTATGTATTCTTTCTTGAAATCCTCAAGCGACAGTATAACTTCGTCTATGGTGTTGCCGCTTATCTTCCTTTCGCCGTGATAAGTCCTTACCTTAGGGAGGAGCCTAGCCAGCAGTAGCTGCTGGTTTCGTATCTTGCCCTTGATGCACAGGTCGTATAACGGGCTGACAACATCGCCCACATAACCTTCAAACTCCTGCCTTGCTATGCTTTCTTTTTCTTTTTTTGTCTTTGAAGGTATGTCTGTCGTGCTCACCCTGTAGAGCAGCTCGCCCATCATGTCGCTTGCTTCCTGCATTATCTCTTTCTTGTACCTTATCAACGCATTATCTTGCCTCTGGATTTTGGGGCTGGTGCTCCTTATCCTCTGCTCCCTGGCCCTTTCTTCCCCGATGACATCTATCCTGGCTTTGATTTTCTTTTTAGCGCCAAAGAGCCTGTCTGGCAGCTCAAAGTAGAGCAGGGCCACTGGCTCGCTTTGCATTGAGTCTTTTTTCTTCTCGAGAATCATGTTCTTGGATAGCTGCTCTAGTATGTCTATGTGGGTTGCGTGTATTTTTGATCTCACCGTCTTCCTGAAATCTTCCTCGCTCATCTCCACCCTGACATCGTCCTTGTTGAACCGCGTGTAATTCTTCAATAGGTTGCTCACTTCCTGGCAGAAGCTCAGCGAGGTATTGATGTCTTCTTCGAGCGCTTCAGGCTCAGTGTAGGCTATGGTGTTGACGTTGAACGGGTCTTGGAGGTTTGGCACTGCCAAGTATTTCCTGTGCTCGAACCTGCTGGTGTTCTCTTTCACTTTCTTGAGCAATGGGACTGCTTCAGGGAGATTTTTCCCTAGCTCTTCCAGGCTTACCTTGCCTGTGAGGATATTGACCACATAATCAAGCACCATTGACTTGCCTATCCCGCTCTCTCCTATAAGGACAGCGTACGGGTAGCTTGTGGAAAGCGTGCGTGCCACCTGGAGCAGTATCTTATCCTGATTGACAAATGGCAGCTTGGGCTTGTCTTGGGTCGCTTCTTCCCTGTATTCTTTTATCTCACCGCTATAATCAGGGAACGTCGGGATGGTTGTGCCTTGTATTTCCTTGATTATCCCTGGCTTTAGAATTTCATCATCAGCTTTTTCTTGCTCTCCCATAACCCGTGCTTGCATATTTTGAAGGAAGTATAAAAGCTTTTCTATATTATCCACTTCACAGGAGAGGCAAAATCCAAAATATTTTCGGATTTAGTCATAACCCGGTAATGAAAAAAAATATTGCTTTCAAACTATATGTTATCTGAGGTAAATGCTTATAAATTAATGATAGTATAAGTATTGGCTAGTAACAATCAAATATTTTTTATCGTCTAGACATTGAGGAGGGTTGGGGTAGCATGAAACAAGAGGCGGTTCTAAAAGATATAAAACCAAACGATTCAAAAATAAAAGAGCCAAGAGCAGAGCCTGAGGCGCAAGCAATAGTGCCAAAGGCAGCGGCGGCAATGCCAAAAATACTAGAGCAAAGGCTCCTAATAGACCAAGACCACAGGAGAATACTGAGGGCCATGGAAAAGCTATCACCAACAGACACTGGGCTGCTCTACATTCCAGGCAACAGGCTTGACAGGGACGTGCCCACGCCGGGCATGATAGCTGAAGAAGCAGGCATGCCAGAAAAGAAAGTCATGGAAAAAATCTATGAGATAAAGAATATATGGCATGTGAGCAATGATTTGCCGACGAATAACGGCAGGCTGAGCAAGGACGAAGCCCTCATATCAGCCCTTACCAACCAGCACAAGCTCAGATGGGATGACGAGATAAATGATTACAGAGTGCCAAGGATCCACATATACAATGCAGAGATGGGGACAGGCACAGAGTACACCAACAACAAGGCATTTCTTGGAGAGATGATTTTCAGGAGAGCTGAGGGGCTCAATGAGCTGCTCAACAGCTATCATATGCAGGGAGGAGTGATGCCTAACATCATATCCATGTTTGGAAAGACCAAGAACCAGCGATCACTTCTCACAGGGCTTAACAAGACAGGCAAGCAGGCGAGCAAGAGTGAGCTCGGCAGGCTGACCAAGCTGCTTGAGATAGTGCAGAAAGGAAAGCCGCTGAATCCAAAGCAAATCAACAACCTCAAGAAATACGTGGTCAACACATTGGACTCTACAGAGGAAGCAGCAGAGAGCGTCGCCTATGAATTAGCTCCTCTTGTGAAGGATATACCGGAGCATGTGCCTATCCACATCTATTTCAGCTATACTGATGATGCAAACCTTAGCGAGCTTGAAGACCAGATGATCGCAAAGATGAGGCAGTTCATGCAAAAAGCCAGCAGGGCAGCAGAAGACCTCCCCGAGCTTAGGGCTGAGCTAGGCATAATGAAAAACAGGATGGGAAGGTATGCAGTAAATGTTGGTGTGGCAGACTATATAATAGAAGCTCTTGGTGAAAAGCAAAAGACAGGAGGAACCCCGCTGACAGGCAAAAAGCTAAGGACAGCCATTGAGGAAGAGCTTTTTGTTGAGAACAATGGCAAGAGCAGCCCAGGGATAAAGAAGCTGAAAAAAGAGCTCAGGAGAACTTTTACCACAGAGATGGGAAGGGATGACGAGGCAGACTTTGAGAGGGCGTTTGAGGACGCAAAGAAAAGGTACTTCCTGAACAATATCAGCATAAAAGACATTGATGGGATTATCAAGAGAAAGGAAGTGGATTCTACTGACAAGGATTCGCTTGAAAAGCACATGCTAGAGACCAAAGATGATATCAATGAATTAGAGCAGTATGAGCTTGCGCTTGAGACAGAGAAACAGGAAAAGCACGCATGGTTCACCAAGAAGATAGCCATAACTCCGACCCAGGCCAAGGCCAAGTGGATGATGGAAAAGATGCTCTACAAAGAGCTTTATGAGCAGATACTCATACCCACGCTAAAGAAAGTCACTGGAAAAGAGCTCAAGGTGCACGTGCATACAGACAGGGAAAAATCAGTGTTCATCGAGGACCCGACTGCTCTTCTGGGGATGAATAACTATCCTAAGAACAAATTGTACGGGACCATTGTCACGTCAGTGCCAAGGACCAACAGGCAGCGCTCAAACGAGCCGCTCGCTGACTCAATAAGAGAGCTCAAGATGAAGCATGAGTCATCAATAGCCAGCAGGCTAAAGCAAGGGTATGAGAAGCCAGCCACAGTGCAGCAGTTCGACAAGAGGCACGGCTCAGCCTATGCAGATGTGATCTTCACCAGCTGGGGCTCTGACGGATTTCGGCTCATGCCTAAGTTTGTGTCAGCGCCGACCACAGTGAGAGGAGAATACGAAGAGCTGCCAGACATCGTTTGGTATATGAAGCTTCCCACAAGGCATGACACAAGAGCCCTGGGAGAGCAGATGAAAAAAGGCAACAAAGGAACATGGGAAGGCAAGAGAGTGGACAAGGGAGGCCCGACCACTGGCCAAGTCATCCAATTCATGCACCCTGACCAGAGCCAGGAATGGTTTTTCATGGACGATGATTACTATGAGAAGGTAGCTGATACTTTTGGAGAAGAGTACTTGGCGCTGGAAGGAAAGGTTAAAAGGGCAAGGACTCCTGCGACCAAAGAAAAAGCAAGGGAAGAGCTGCAAGATTTTGCTGAGATGATAAAGCCGCATATGACTTATTCGCTCTTGATGAATGACCTGCACTTCGGATCCTTCAACCTGATAGGCAGGCTCACCAACTGCGATTACATAAGGGCATCCCAGCTCGCTGCATTGCAAAGCCTGGGAATGGACCAGATAGCTCCTGGCTTAAGGACCATAAGCTCTGCAGTTCAGACTGAAGCATTGCACGGCAACATGATGATAAAGTCCCATGGCTACTACTCGCACATGGAAGGCCAGTTCGAAGACCCAGAAACTTTCAAGATAAAGCTAGAGGCACTGGAAGCGGGCTTAAAAAAAGAAGGAGTGTCTGACAAGAGGATGCTCCAGTACATCAAGGCCTATGTTAATGAGCAGATGAATGCGAGAGCCACCTTCCACCCTGAAAAGCAGAAGGAGATGTACAAGAACATGGAATCACCTCTCGTCATGGAGCTATTAGGGCATGACATCCAGTTCATAATCGGAGGAGGCAACCACTGGCAGCAATCCCACTCTGAGGATGAGGCAGCAGCCATCAAGCTGATGTTCCCGCAGAAATTCGTCTACAAAGGGCTCATAAATGCCTTGGATACATCTGCAGGACAGGACTACAGCGTGGATGTAGTAAGGATGCCTAGTAACCCGGGAGCGAAAATCAATGCAGTTGTCTCCCACAAGATGTGGCATGGCTCGACAGAGATAAGCGCACTAAGCTACCAGGCATTAGGCCAGAAAGAAGACGCGCTTTTCTACATAACTGCTGATAGGCACCAGCCAGGACAAGTAGCAGAAGCAGAAAGGTACTTTGTGCTCGACGTTGGAAAACAGACAACAATGCCGTATGTCAAGAAGATAGGCAAGACTGCCTCTGTTCGAGGAACCATGGCAATGGGCTACAGCCCTGACAAGGAATTGTTCTTCTCGACAAGGTACTGGCTAGACCCAGTGGTGCATAAGATAGTCGGATGGGACGACAGAGCCAAGATATTGAAGACTAGCGATGAAGTCATCAAGCAAGAGATGGCAGATTATTACGCAAAGCAGAGCTGGTGAGAAACAGAGCTGGCAAGAGCTAGTTGTCGTCGGCGCCGCAGGCCAGATATTCAGGGGTGACTTTAACATGTTTCATGTGAAAAAGACAACATGCATGGTAGAAAAGGACAGGTACAGAGTGGATTACACTCTATGGCATGAACAGAATGAGCTGAACTTTAACCTCCCAAGTGCAAGGAAAGTGGCTGTGGACTTGGGGTTGAAAGTCGCAGGAGCAGCTGCATTCTACGGCTTAGGCTTGCTCGTGGGTGAGTTGATGAATCATTTCTCGTATATTAAGGAAGCAGTTCCGCATGCAATTAATTATGTCTCTGGTATAAATGTTGTTGGCAACCTTGACGGTCTTGTAGGCTTGCTCGGAGGAGTATATGGGTTTGTCAAGTCCGGTACTGAAACAGCAATAGACCCTCATTACCTGCGCTCAATAACCTTTGGTCCAGTAAAAGTGAATCTAAAAGTGCCCCTCAGATCACATATTTGACTGAAACAGCGCCGCAGGCCAAATAAATTATTTCGTTTTTCTTTTAGGATTAATTAAATTAGACTTAACTAGAAATTATTTGCGCCTCGACGGCGGGGCTTAAAGAGTCCTGTCTTAAGAAAACGTCTTGTCAGCATCCCTCAGGATGCTTCAAGAGAAAATCTTGTCAGCTTCTTTTAAGTATTCCTTGACCCTGATGATGATGCTGTTCATGTAGTACTGCTCAATATTCTCCTCGAACAAGGACAGGAGAGTGCTGTTTTCCTTGATGCGGTAGTTATTGCGGACTTTCTCCACAATGAACAAGTCGCGCAGCCGCAAAAGCTGTCGCCTGACATTGGAAGGAGCTACTCCGAGAATCTTTAGCTTGTGCTTTTCCCTGTTAGCGATAGTCAGCTTTTCAACCTTGCTGCTGCTGAGCTCTTCCTCTGCTTCCAGCATGACTTGAAGGACATCCACAATCACGTCGCGAGAATCCCCTGGCTGGAGAAGCCCTAAGCTTAGGCAGAGCTTTCGAGCTAGCTCCCTTTTAGAAAGGTTCTTTGGCTTCTCGTACTTGCGAAGCGTAATCTCAGCTAGTGGAGTATCAATACTGATAGTTTTCTTAACCACTCAATCCCCCCGGATTCGATATTAGTTATTGACTAAAACATTTAAGCGCGAACTAGTTTATAAATATTACGAAAAAATGTTGCTAGAATCAAAAAGATTTTTATCTCTTGACAATGAATGTGATGCCATCAGGAGATTCTATGTGTATGGCGTTATATTCTGCTTTGTAGCCTTTCAAAGTGCCTAGCGCAAATCCGTCGACAAGAGCGGCTTTCATCCTTCCGAATATTCCAGACCTAATCTGCAAATATTGCTTAGGAGGCTCAAATACAAACTCAGCATCTGGGCCTAAATCAACAATTGCACCCTTTGGGTCACTAGATTTACCTATTGGTCTAATTTTGCAGTTAGAGATAATCTTATAAGATTTTTGAACTATTAGCTCGTTCATTACAAATACTCCTCACTTCTGGCCTGGCGTCGTCATCCATTTGATGTATGCGTAGATGTTAAGCCCCCAGACTAGCATGCGCATATTCACTTCATAGGCAGCGTCAACTCCTTTCTTTATCTCTGCTACCCTTGCGTTTATCCTTTCGACTGCCTCTAGCTTTGAAGGGGCTATCCTATGCTTTATTATGTTGAAGTCACTCTTCTTTATCTCTTCCTCAAGAAGGGTGCGAAACAAGAATCCTCTTGAGAGGCTCTCATGCAAGTTTGCCATCCTTGAAGTCTGCGCCTCATAAACCACATCCCTGTAATTGAATGCCATGTCTTTTGTCCTTAGCATCTTCTCAAAGATTGCATTGAGCTTGTTGTTGCAGCTGACCCTTTCTTGCTGCGAGCTCAAGTGCTGTATTGAGTTTAGCAATGGAGCAAACTCCTTGCTCATCTCCTCCTGCCATGCGCCTATCTCCTTGGCATAGTTGAGGTTGTTTATCAATGGGTCAGGTATCTCTTTTAGCATGCTAATGGCCCTCTGAAGGTTTATAGGCTCAAAATCAGGGTCTTCAAGCTTTCCTAGCTGGATTATGTCCTGTATCACAGCATCTATTAGCCCATAAGCCCTGTTCATGGCGTTCTTCTCGCTTTCAGACACAAAGAAGAGTGAGAAATAATTCATAATCTTTAGCTCTGTCAAGGGCTGCGGTGTCTTTTGCTTCAGCTCCCTTAGTATGAAGACGCTCTCAATATCCGCAGACTTTTGCGTCAAGTCCTTTAATTGGTGTATGTAAAGCATTCCTCTCCCTTCAGGCTTTCTAAAATAAGCCTTTCTTCCTACTTCCAATGATTCCAAGCTTATAATGGGTGGCCGCAGTAGCCGCACCTGGCTGGCTTCTTGCCAGTGTTGGTGACAAACTCGTACTTGCACTTCGGGCAGGTGTACTTGAGCTTGTCAGGGCCTACAGCTTCTACTTTGGTCTGCTGGGCTTGCTTTTTCTTGAAAGCCATCTCTGCCTCAACATCCTCTACATCCCAGCCAGCAGGCTTTTCCTTCTTAGGCTTTGGCTCTTCTTGCTTGACAAGGTTCTCAGCTTTTGCCTTGTTCTTGGCAATTGAGAACTGCTGCGTCTTTCTTTCCTTGACACACTCAGGGCACACCATCATCTTGAACACAGGGTCCAAGATGAACAGGCTTGAATCAGCCTCCCTGCCACATCTCTTGCACTTGGATTTGATTTGCTTAACTATCATAGTGCTTACTCTTCGTAAGAAGTAATATATAAATTTATGGGTTTTGAGTTCTATTCAGATAATGCCTTATTTGCTGTTGAGGAGCTCTTGCACCAAGGGCATTGCCTTTTGCGCGAATTCCTTTTTTGCCTGGGTAATCCTGTGGTGGAAGCCTAGGGCTTCTGCGTCAGTCATGAATTCTTTGCCAGGAGTCGGTCCTACTCCAAATGTCCTGTTCCAGCTAGGGTCCCCTTGCCTTTTGGCTGCCAGGTCACTCCACTCCTTATTTATTCTCTTCACAGCCTTTTCAGCCTCATTTGCGTAGATTATTATCTGGTCTAATGCGTCTAAGCTTCTTATGTCTTTTTTCTTCCCAAATCCTAAAAATCCCATGGTTGCACCTCGCGGTATTCTAGTTTTACTTGCTGTCCCTGAGTTGTTCCACCAGAGGCATCACTTTCTTGGCAAAATCCCTTTGTGCCTGCACAATCTGAATATGCCATTCCATTGCTTCAGAGTCAGAAATAAATTCCTTTTCATAATGACCGGGATAACCAGATTTTCGGTCCCATTTAGGGTCCCTCATCCTGTAATGAGCCAAATTATTCTTATCTTTATTTATTCTCTTGATTATTCTTTCAGTTTCTTCAACATGAAATTTGATTCTTTCCAAATCTTCCATATATTCATATTTTCTTTTCTTTAAACCAAACCAAGCCATATTGCCACCTCGGGTTGCCTTTAATAAGAATTCCTGATGACAAAAATATATAAATGTTACTATTTAATCACTACTATTGTATCATGAACCTAAACTTTTTCTCCTTGATTATTGCATCGCTCTCGTGCTGCGCTGCAGCTTCGCTCTTCTTGGTGTACTTTAGCGTCTCTGCGCCTACTTTCTCCTTGAGCTCGTCCAGGTATTTCTGGCCTAGCTCGTACTCGCTCTCAATTACCAGCTTTACCCTGTCGTTCTTGCTCAGGCCTGCTTTCTTTCGCAAAGCCTGTATCCTTCTGGTTATCTCCCTGGCAAAGCCTTCCTGCTCCAGGCTTGGCGTTAGTGTGGTGTCTATAACTACTTTCAATTCTCCTTTCATTATCAGCAGTTTCTTGATATTAGTCTGGCTCATCACTAAATCTTCAACTTTCTTTAGCACATTAGGATTCTCAACAATCACTTCTGCCCTTGCAAGAGGCCATCTCACTCCTATGCCTGCTTCTTCTCTCTTGGATAATATGATGGTTATCACTTCTTTTGCTAGCTTCACTTCTTCCTCTATTGCCGGCTGCACTAATTTCTCATCAAATGCAGGCCATCCGAACAGGTGCACTGACTCTTCTTCAAGCCCGTACTCCTCGCGAAGCGACTGGTACATTGATTCTGTTATGAAAGGCAGGCTTGGTGCCATTATCTTGAGGATGTTTATCATTGACTCAAAGATAGTATCTACCACTAGCTGCTTGTCTTCCTTATCCCTGACAAACTGGATGTATTCCCTTGACAAGTCAAGGTACAATGATTCTAGCATGGGTGTCAGCTCGCTTAGCAGGTATGCTTCGTGAAGCTTCTCAACCTCTCTCATAGTGGAGTGCACTCTAGACAGTATATACCTCTCCTCAAGCCCTAGCTTTGAAATCTCAATCTTGCTAGGCTTCAAGCCAAAAGTCTTTGTCAAGTCCAAAAGATAATTGTGGATGTTCCAGAGCACTTGCAGGTTCTTGAACTTTATCTTGGCTTCTTCCCAGGAAAAGTTTATGTCTAGGCCTGGCTTGGTCTCGCACATGTAATACCTGAGAGTGTCTGCCCCATACTTGCCGACGATTTCATCAGGGGATATGACATTGCCCAGGCTCTTGCTCATCTTCTTTCCTTCTATGTCAGTTATCATGCCGTGCATATAGCAAGCCTTGAAGCAGGGCTTTTTGAAAGCTATCATGCTAGCCACCATCAAAAGATTAAACCATCCCCTTATCTGGTCTTTTCCCTCAAGTATGAAGTCTGCTGGGAAATATTTCTCAAAAAGGTCAGTTCTTGAAGGATAGTAAAGGCAGTTCCAGCTGGTGGTTCCTGCGTCTATCCATACGTCTAGGATGTCAGGAGTCCTTTTCATTGTGCCTCCGCACTCGCACTTCCAGGTGACAGAGTCAATCCATGGCTTGTGCAGGCTCTCAGGCACCTTGTCCTTGCCTGCTTTCTCCTCGAGCTCCTTGATGCTTCCTATGACGTCATAGGCTGTGCATTTCTCGCAATGCCATATAGGCACAGGAGTGCCCCAATACCTTTGCTTGGTGATGCTATTATCACGAAGGTTGTCAAGCCATGAATGGAAGGCGTTCTGCCCTGATTTTGGCACCCAGTAAGTCTCCTGGTTAGCTTTCATCATCTCATCCTTCAAGTCCTCGACCTTGAAGAACCATTGCCTGGTCTTCCTGAAGACCACTGCTGAAGAGCATCTCTCGCAATGGGGATAGTCATGCTTGACCTTGGTTATGGCTATGAGGCAGCCGTCCTTCTTGAAAGCGTCTATGAACTTATCATCTTCTTTTCTGGCAACAATGCCTGCAAACCTTCCTGCCTCTTTTGGGAATATCCCTTGCTCATCAATGAAATTGAAAGGAGGGATGTTGTTCCTGTATCCGACCTCATAATCCTCTGGCCCGCAGCCAGGTGCGCAATGCACAAGCCCAGTTCCTGAGCTGGTGTCAACATACTCTGATGATAATACTACTGTGTGGACTTTTGGGTGCTTTTTCTTCAGCTCCTTGTAGAACTCAAGCTCGCTTCCCCAAGGATGCTCGTATTCAAGCCCTTCAAGCTTGGCTCCCTTGAACTCATCTACCACCTGGAATGTCTTTTCTGCAACTCCTCCTATGAACACTCCGGCCAGGGCTTTTGAGACAATCCATTTCTCATTGCCTACCTGTGCTTTCACATAATCAAGCTCAGGATTCACCATGATGGCCAGGTTGAACATGATGGTCCAGGGAGTAGTGGTCCATATTATCAAGAACTCATCGTCCTTATTCTTGACCTTGAATTTCATGAAGATTGAGTTGTCCTCTACTTCCTTGTAATCGCACTCATGCTTGGCCATTGCAGTTGCGCAGTTAGGGCACCAAGTCAAGGTCTTCTCGCCCTCATAAAGCCTGTTTTGCTCCTGAGCCCTCTTGATGAGAAACCACTCCCCTTCTATGAACTCGTTCTTGACAGACATGTAAGGGTCTTCAAAATCCATCCACACTCCGAGCTTTGAAAGGTCCTGGCTCATCACTGCTGCAGTCTCAGTGGAGAACTTGTAGCACTCATTCACAAACTTCTCCACGCCAAACTTCTCTATGTCAGGCTTGAACTTTATCTTGTGCAAAGCCATGACTTTCCTCTCAACAGGGAGACCGTGCATGTCATAGCCAGCCCTATCCCAGACATCAAACCCTTTCATGCGCCTGTAACGCAATGCAACGTCCTTGATAGAATTATTCCAGGCCTGGCCTATGTGAATCTTGCCGCTGGTGTAAGGAGGGCCTTGCAGGAAGTAGAATTTCTTGCCTTCCTTGTTGCGGTTCTTGACCTTCTGGTAAATACCTTGGTCTTTCCAGAGCTTCAAAACCTCTGCTTCCACTAGCTTGAAATCATACGGCCTTACCATTCATTTCCCTCTCTTAACCTCACTTTCAAGAGTAACCGGTTTTGTTTATAAAAGTTGCTTTTTTGCATGGCTTATGAGAAAGCTTTATATACTTATTTCATCAGGGATTACATGAAAAGGGACTGATGGCAAAGGACAGCGAGTTGACACCTGAAGAGGAAAAGATATTACGCGAAATCCAGCTCGAAAAGCTATATTCTCAGATGGTTGGAAGGCGCGACTACATGCAGCTTAAGGAGGACTTGGAAAAAAGGCAAGGCCAAGCGCTTGAGGAGCAGGTGCGTGATTTTGTAGACCGGTTCAAGTACTGCTATGCTGATAAGATAATCAAGTACTACGGTAATTTCCAGGATGAAGGCATCAGCCTCTTCCTTTACTCTGAGCCTAACATGTTCATGATATCCAAGGCGCGGGTAATAAGGTCTGGCGACCCTTTCAAGCCTGACACAATTGATTTCCATCACAAGCCATTTGTGTATTATGACCAATCATACCTTAACACCATCATCGAGAGCCTGTTTGAGGTTGGCGTAACCAAGGCTGCTGTGTTTGAGGAGATCCACATGTTTGATATTGATTATGCGGTTATCGGGCCTGATGATGTCCCTTACACTCCTGTGGAGGCTGCTGCCTGGCTTAACCGAGAAACTTTCTACCGGGCCACTCTAGAAGATTTCAAGGTTGAGGACTTGCAAGGCAGGATTCTGACCCTTGCTGACAAGACAGACATTAATAAGAGATTGAACACGAGCCACTAGCTTCTTAACAATAAACTTTTTAAACCTCAATAGAATTTTTCTAGTATTAGGTGAGTGATATGAAGTCTGATAAGAAAAGCAATGCAAAGATCGTCTATGATGCCATAATAATAGGTGGAGGGTTTGCAGGCTTGTCTGCAGCCATTTATTCTGCAAGATATAATCTTAAGACTCTTGTGATTGCCAAGCAGCCAGGCGGAGCCATAGTCAATGCCACGCACGTGGAGAACTATCCTGGCTATGTGAGCATCTCTGGCATTGAGCTCATGCAGAAATTCGAGGAGCAGGCTAAGAGTGTTGGCGCAGAGATAATGATTGATGATGTCATTGGCGTTATGAAGCACAAGGAAGGCTTCAAGGTCGAGACAGAGGAAAAAGAATTCTTGTCAAAGACTGTTATCATGGCCATGGGCACTGAGAGAAGGAAATTAGATGTCCCTGGAGCAAAGGAGTATGAGAGCAAGGGAATACATTACTGTGCAACCTGTGATGGAGCGTTCTACAAGGGAAAGACAGTGGCGGTCATTGGCGGCAGCAATAGCTCTGCGCACGCAGCCATGCTTCTATCAAGGTTTGCCAAGCAAGTCTATATATTATATAGAGGGGAGGAGATGCGCTGCGAGCCAATCCTCTGCACTAATATGCAGCAATTAGGCAACATCACCATGATATTCAATACCAATGTGGTGCAGCTCAAGGGCGGTAAGTTCCTTGAGAAGGCTCTCCTGGATAAGCCGTTCAATGGCAGCACTGAGCTGGCGCTGGATGGCTTGTTTGTGGAGATAGGAAGCGTTCCTAGCTCTGCTATTGCCAAGCAATTAGGAGTAGAGCTCACCAAGGAAGGTGAGATAAAGGCAAACATTCAGTGCGAGACCAATGTGAAAGGAGTGTTTGCTGCAGGAGATGTGACTAACACTCCTCTTAGGCAGGGAATAATAGCTGCTGCGCAAGGAGTCAAGGCAGCGACAAGCGCCTACATAATGCTCACAGGCAAGAAAGTGACTGGCGCCTGGTGATATGGCTAGAGATGGGGATATAATAATTATAATGGTGATATGAGAGGTGAATACATGGTGAACGAGCTTAATGATGAGACTTTTGCAAAGAACATAGTGAAAGGCAATGTTGTGGTTGATTTCTATGCTGACTGGTGCGGTCCTTGCCAATTGATGAAGCCGATGTTTGAGAAGATTGCTAGTGAAGCCAAGAACATCACTTTTTGCAAGGTCAACGTCGATAAGTGCGAGCGAGCAGCACAAGAGCATGATGTGAGAAGCATTCCCACCTTTGTGCTTTTCAAGAACGGAAAGCAAGTTGACACCTTGGTTGGCGTGGTCTCAGAAGCTGATTTCAAGAAGAAGCTCAAGGCTGTGTTTGGCTAAAGATGCAGCCCTGTGCCAAGCTGTTATCCTTTTCAAAATGTTCATCCACAACATCAACCCAGTTTTATTGAGCATAGGGCCTTTGCAGATAAGATACTACGGGTTAGTCTATGCCATTGGCTTTATCGCATCCTACCTTCTCTTGCAGAGGCTTGCAAAAAAAGGAGACGTGAAAAACCTGGATGCTAGCGCAGTGGATGCATTCATAATCTATCTGATTCTTGGGACAATAATCGGAGCCAGGGTACTCTTGTTCGTATTCTATTACCCGTCAACCCTGCTCTCTGACCCTCTGGAGGTGTTTTGGATATGGCATGGGGGCATGAGCTTTCACGGAGGGCTATTGGGCGCTGTAGCCGCAAGCATGATATTCTGCAGGAAATACAAGGTGAGCTTTTACAAGCTGGCTGATTTCATGGTATTGCCGCTGGCATTAGCTCTTTTCTTTGGTAGGATAGCTAATTTCATCAACGGAGAGCTAGTGGGGACAATCACCACGCCTGAAAAGACTCCTTGGTGCGTGGTGTTCAAGGGCTATGAAGGCTGCCGTCATCCAAGCCAGCTATACGAGGCTGTCAAGAACCTGTTCATATTCTTCACTCTTATCATCGTTTACACGAATAAGGAGCTGAAGAAAAAGCTAAAGGACGGGATGATATTCTGGAGCTTTGTGCTCATGTACGGGGTGCTGAGGTTCATCATCACTTTCTGGCGCGACGACCCTGCGATGCTGCTAGGGCTTAGCGGCGGACAGCTGCTATCAATAGCCATGGCAATCCTGAGCATATTCTTCCTTGTCAAGATTGCAATGGGCAGCAAAATAGCAAGAAATAAAAAGGGCAAAGACAAGGACCATATTAAAGCTTAGAAAAAGAGGAATGACATGTACCCTATAAAGCCAATCATCATTGTCAATTTCAAGACTTACCCTACAAGCACAGGCCCTTCTGCTGTCAGGCTTGGCAAGATATGCGAGAAAGTTGCATTTGAGACAGGCGCAGACATAAGGATTGCTGTCTCTGCCCCTGACATCTATCCTGTGTTCCAGGGAGTGAGCATACCTGTCTATGCAGAGCATATAGACCCTTATCCTCCTGGAAAATACACAGGAAGCGTGCTTCCTGAGGTTGTAAAGGCAGCAGGCGCTGTTGGCAGCATACTCAACCATTCTGAGCACAAGCTCACCCTAAAAGAGCTGGATGAGAGCATAAAGAGGGCTTCCAAGCTAGGCATGGTAACTGTGGTGTGCGCAGCCACTCCTGCAAAGGCAGAGAAGATAGCCAGGCTCAAGCCTGATTTTGTGGCAGTAGAGCCTCCTGAGCTCATAGGGGAAGATATCAGCGTGAGCACTGCCAAGCCAGAGATGATCTCAGAGAGCGTGAAACTGGTCAAGGAAAAGCATCATGTCAAGCTCTTAGTAGGCGCAGGCATCAAGACGCGTGACGACCTGATGAAAGCCCTTGAGCTAGGCGCAGACGGAATACTAATAGCTTCAGGCATTGACACAGCAGAGAACCCTGAGAAGGCATTGAAAGACCTTTTGCCTTAGGATGCTGATTATAAGGATGCTTAATTCTTAGAATAAGAAGCTGCTTCAGGTAAGCACAACAAAGATTTTTTGGATTTCGCCGTAACGGTCAGGTGACTCCCTGAAGCATTCATCACTCCCAGTGCATGCATATATATTGAATATATGTGTCCCTTTTGTGCAGACGCCAGGCATGGTGAGGCCTATCAGCTTGAATTGCTTCTCATTGTTATTGATAGGGAACGGCTGTTTAGAATATAAAATCTCCATCTCGTCCGCCTCATCGCAAGAAGGGCTATTCCTATCGTCCCACTCAACAGATATAGTGAAGTCTGTGGGCCCCTCTGAGCCAAGCTCATTTCTCACCCCTACACCCAGCTGGACCATTTTCTTGCGATTCGCAGTGACCCTACTTGGGTAAGAGGCAACAAGCGAGCCATCGTCAAGCACGCTGGCTAGCTTGTCTGACATATACTTGTCCATCTCGCCGACAGTGGTCGTTGACTTTCCCCATATCATCGATATAAGCTTGATGCCTATGCCCATGAGCACAAGGCTTATGATTATTATAACGATGAAATTCATGCTTAATTCAAAGCTAGCTTTCTTGTCCATGGGCGCATCTCTTTATTATTGCGTCTCTTCCTCATCCCCAAGCTCCATGCTTGGCTGGGCTACAAGGATAAACTTCTGCCCAATCCCTACCTTTATTGATGAGCGCTTGAGAACTTGCATGTTGGGCTTTTTCTTTGTAACATTATTAATTGGGGCTGAATTATTGACCACTGTCCTGAATAGTTCATAGAATAGCTCGAAGTTAAGGTGCTTTTCCAGCTCTATTGACCTTTGGGAGCTGGTGATGCCTGTCTCTATGGTGAACATATTTCCTACATTCTCCAGCTTTTCACTTATGAATTTCCTGCCCATCATCTCATCAGTGTCACTGAGGACCTTTATCTCTGTGAACTTAAGCGGGCCAGAGATGTCGCTTTCCTTGTCCTTGAGCGAGAACTCTATCTTTATCTTGTCCTTTTCCACGTTAAAGGGATTGTTGAAGGTGGTGAGAAATTCAGTCTTGAATGCGTCAGCCACAACCAAGTCGTCCACGATGCTGATGTTCCTGACCTTGGTCATGTCAACTCCTACCCTGCAATCATTGTTTTCGCAGGTGTGGATGGCATACTGGGTGGTCTTTTTTTGGATCCTGCTTCCAGAAGTCACATTGTACTGTATGTAGCCGCTGCAGTTGCCGCAGTCAGTAGGGCAGTTGCACTGGTTTTCCAGCCCCGCAGGGTCGCATTTCCTGTTGCCGCAGCAATTATCCTTTGGCGTAACAATGCATCTGCCTTCAGCAGTGCACTTTGGGGCGAAGCACTTGTTTGGGACCTTGCACTGGCTGCTTGTTTGGCATTCACGCGGGGTTTCTTCCTCTTTTTTGCATCCAGAGATAACTAAGGCAGAAAGGAGCAGAACCAGTATAAGCAATAAATTAAGAGCTTTCATCATTCACTCCTTTTCCTAATTAACGGATAAAAAGTTGTATTCCTTGATGAGGATGTATATGAAGATGAGCAAGATTATCGCTCCTGCCACCAGCACTGATAAGCCATACCATAAGTCCTCGCTGAGGCTTATCATCTTGTAGAAGCCTAGGGCCATTATGCCAAACCCTAGCCACAAGAACTTATCCAGCACAATCTTCATTATCTGGAATTCCTCTTCGTGCGTCATATGACGCTTCATCTTAGCCATTATAGCCCCACCCCTTTAGTTGCTTTAAGCAGTTGCTGTTATGAATATCTGCTGGGACGCAGTCGGTGCATCTACTAGTAAAGTACCATCCGTATCATAACTTTGGGTTGTGATGGTGCAGATGTAAGTGCCCAGGTCAGAAACCGCTGCCTCACTATCCGTGGTCGATGTAGCTTGGGGTCCAGCCTTGACTATTGCCTTGTAGCCCCCGTCACTTCCTGGCGTAATCTTTTGCCTTGGAGCTGCTATGGTAAAGTAATCTGTCGGGACAAAATCTGGATCTTCACAAGTATCACCTGTACAACCAGACGTAGTGATTTCATTGCCTCGAGGGTCGACACATGATGATATTGTCAGACCAACTGCACTGTCTCCAAAATTGGTGTTGTAGACACTCACTATCAACTGGGTTGACTTTGTCGCAGTGCTTATCTTGATGGTGACATCAGATGAGTCAAACACAATAGGGTTAGTGGAGTCTGCATGCACAGGCAGGTCTGTCCTCTCAATCAGTCCGCCGAGCTTTTTTTGCCCTCCCTTGAAGAGCCCAGTAACAAAGCTCATAGCCAGGCCAAGAATAGCCAATGCTATTATCAATATTATTATTGCATTCACACCCAATTCCATAGAAGCTTTCTTATCCATTTCACGCACCTCTTAGATTTTTTTATGTTTTTTGATTATTTAACTAGTTCTTTTGGGTTTTAGGTATTTAAAGGTTTCGCTAATTTCAACAAAAAAGGTAAATAAAGACTAATGGCAGCCCAATCCGTAAAAAGCAAAAGCTTTAAAAACCCCTTGCTTATCCTACGATTTGGTTTAGAGGTTCTGGAGAACTAGGATAATACTTATAAACATAAAATCAGAGGTTCATTATCATGAATGTTTCAAGGCAAGAATTGATAATAGCTTTGGCTGAGAAGCTTAAGCCGATACTAAGGAAGCCTGAGTGGGCTGACGTGGTAAAGACAGGGATGCACAAGGAAAGGCCGCCAAAAGATTCTGATTGGTGGTTCATGAGAGGCGCAAGCGTTCTTATGAAAGTGGACAAGCTCCAGCCTATAGGTGTCTCAAAGCTAAGGAGGCATTATGGCGGAAAAAAGAACAGGGGAGTTGCCCCTGAGCATTTCTACAAGGGCTCTGGAAACATCCTCAGGAAGGTATTGCAGCAGCTAGAGCAGGCAGGCCTGATAAAGCAGGATGTGAAAGCAGGCCACAAGGGCAGGGTGATCACTCCCAAGGCAGTTTCCTTGATAGCCAAGACAGCCAAGGAAGTGGAGAAGATGAGGCCTAGGCAAAAAGAAGAGCCTAAAGTTGTAGAGGCTAAAAAAGAAGAGCCTGTTAAAGTAGAGCATAAGAAGGCTGAGCCAGTTGCTGAAGTGAAGGAAGAAGCTAAAGAAACCAAGAATGAAGAGCCTGTGAAGGCAGAGCGCAAAAAGGCTGAACCGGCTGTTGAAGTGAAGGAAGAGCCCAAGAAAGAAGTTCCTAAAGCAGAACCTGCAGGTGAAGCAAAATGAGCCGCTACAAGCCAAGAGCCAAGAAGAAGAGGCTCATAAAGAAAGGCAAGCAGACCAAGTGGGCCCCATACTGGACTGTGCCCAAGATTTACGGCAAGACAAGAAGGGTCCATCCTGGAAGGCATACTACTGTCAAGAGGAACTGGAGAAGAATCAAGGTAAAGGCTTGATTGCTTGATGATAATATAATGATGATGTAGTGCGTGATTGATATGGCAAAAAAAGAACCCAAGGTCAAAGTTGAACGAATCTATAATATTCCACTAAGAAAAAGCTTTAGGCTCACTGCGAGGCACAAGAAGACCCCGAGAGCAGTCAGAGCTGTGCAAGAGTTCCTGGCAAAGCATATGAAGTCAGATAACATACAGCTAGGCATGCATCTCAATGAGCACTTGTGGAAGCACGGCATAAAGAACCCTCCTCACCATGTGAAAGTGCACGTCGTGAAAGAGGATGATGTCGTCAAGGCAGAGCTTGAGGGCTTTGAGTTCAAGGGAGCAGTCAAGGCCGGGCCCAAGAAGAAAGAAGCCACGACCATGAAGGACAAGCTTGCTAAGAAGATGGGCATCCAAGAGGAAGCTGAAGAGGATAAGAAGGAAGACAAGGCTGAGGCAAAGGAAGAGAAGCAGGCTGAGAAAGCTGAAGAAAAAGCTGCTGAGACAAAAGAAGCCAAGCCTGAAGTGAAGCCAGCCCCTAAGCCTGAGAAGACGCCTTCTGCTCATGAGCTAGCTGCCAAGAAAGATTGATTCTTTAGCCTAAATATTTGTCGATGGCAGCATCTAGTTTTTTCTTAATGTGCTGTAAGCAGGCAATGCTTATTCCTTGCTTGCCAAGATCAGCAATTTCTTCAATACATCATCCAGGCCGACAAAAAGATTCCTATCAACGACTTCTGTGGCCACAGCGCTTCCCTTTAGGAGCGCCTTGGCGTGGAACTCGTACTTCTCGCTGCCCTCTGTCCTGTGCACGAACTTCAAGGTCACAGTTATGCCCTCAAATCCCTGCACAGTGTCAGATAGCTTCCTTGTGTAGCTGCCGACAATCTTCTTGACAACCACAATCTCTGCCCTGTCGATGTCCTTGAATCCAACGAGGGTGATATTGCCCCCTAATGCTGTAGAATCTGTCTCGTTTGTTTCATCCACTGCAAAAACCTCTTTGATGCAAAAAGATAATGAAGGCTAGGTTAAAAAGTTTATGAAAAACTAATCATATGAAAGATTTCAAGCGCAACCTTTATAAACCAACCCTTTTTCTATACGATATATCTGGGAATGTAGGCGTAGCTTGCCTGAACCCGGAGTGCATTGCGCTTGCGCATAAACATGCATGAAGCATTGCATAATATAATAATGGAGGCTATTGAAAATGGGGATGTACAAATACCTTAGAGAGGCTTGGAAAAAGCCAACTGATTCTATAAAAGCTGTTCAAAGAGAGAGGATGATCTATTGGCGAAAGCAAGATGCGACCATAAGAGTTGAACATCCGACAAGGATTGATCGGGCTCATAGCTTAGGCTACAAGGCCAAGCAAGGGTTTCTCATCATAAGGCAGAGAGTAAAAAGAGGAGGCAAGATGAGGCCTGATGTTTCAGGAGGAAGAAGGCCTAAGGCTTCCAGGATGAGGTTGACACTCAAGAAGAACTACCAGTGGATTGCAGAGGAGAAAGCAGTGAGGAACTATTCTAATTGCGAAGTGCTCAACAGCTATTGGGTAGGTAAGGATGGAAAGCATTACTGGTACGAAGTCATCCTCATAGACAGGGCGCACCCTAACATCCAGAACGATATCAACCTCAGGAACATTGCAGCGCAGAGAGGAAGGGCAGCGAGAGGCCTTACCAGCGCAGGCAAGAAGACCCGAGGCCTAAGAGGCAAAGGGACTGGATATGAGAAAGTGAGATAAAATTATTTTAAATAAATTTTTTTATTACTTTTTCTGCTGATAAAAAGAGGATTATTCATAGGTTTTTGCAATTTATCCTGAAGGCTAGAAGGCAAAAACTGAAGACCAAGGAGAAAAGATAGAGAAAAAAGAAAAAATAAAAAAATTTTAAAGAGTTTTCAATGCTTCTTCCTTAGCAAAGCAATGCCTAGGCCTGCGCCTATGACTGCAAGGGCTAAGGTTGCTGCTGAGAACTCTGGCACGTCGTTGCCTCCACCGCCGCCTCCGCCTCCGCAACTGCCTCCGTACATGGTCTCCCACTCGCAGCCCTCATTGCAGTAGTCGCATTCATCTTCGCAGAAAGGATTGCATTTTACGCCGTTGTTGCCATCCTCTACTCCTAATGAGCCGTCGCACTCTTCGCCGTCATTTATTATGCCGTCGCCGCAGCTTTCAGTGGTTACGCATTCGCTCCACATGCATCCTGTGCATGTTTTAGTTCCAGCGTAGCCATTTGCATCAGTGCATGCTTGTGTTGATGTTGTGTCGCACTCTTCACCGTCATTCACAATGCCGTCCCCGCAGTATTCATCTGTCCTGCATTCTCCCCAATTGCATGAATTAGTGCATGCTTTTGTTCCTGAGTACCCTCCTGCTGCTTCGCATGAGGTTGTGTCTCCTAGTTCGCATGCTGCTCCGCAATTGGTTTTGTCGCATTCATGGGTTATGTCTTCGCTTCCGCTTGTGCAAGCATCATTTGCTTCGTCGCAGATGCTTAGGAATGCTTCCCTGTCATCGTGTGTGAATGGGTTGTTGTCTGGGTTGTATCCGCATGTGCTTATTCCATCGATGTTGTTTCCTGAGCAATCCCTGTCAGCATATATGCATTTGTCATTGTTTTCATCACAGATCTCATTTACTGTGCAGAAAAGGTCATCTGAGCAAGTTCGTATTGTTCCTGCAGCACATGTTGGTGCTGCTCCTACTGGCTCTGTGCATGTTTCGTCTCCATTGCACCATGAGTCATCATCACAGTCGACCACTGTGATTGTTTCTGTTGCGCATTCGAAGCCTACACATTTGCCGTTGTTTTGCTTGATTATTGTTCCGTCGCAGTAGGTTTCGTCCATGCTGTCACAGTCTTCATCTGTCTGGCATTCTGTGCATGCCGGGTCATTGTATGATATTACGGCTGTTGCGCAGCTGTTGGCTGAGCATCCGCATGTTAATATTATGTCGCATGTGTTGGCTACGTCAGTGTAATCATAGTAATCTTTTCCTACGCATCCGTCAGTTCCACAGGCTGTGTCTGCGCAGTCTGTGTTGTCGTCGCATGTTGCTCCGCACAGGTCCTTGACGCAGTACGTATTGGTGCTCGGTGCATCGCAGTTTACAGTATTATCTTCGCATAGGCATGTTCCTAGGCATGTGTTAGCTTTAGTATCTGTTATTATTGTTGAGTCCATGATCTTGTCGTCGTCGAACTCTGTTAGAAGCGTACCTTCGCAGTGATCGTTATATGTTGCTGAGCAGTAGCTGTCGGCGCATGTGTGTGTTGCATCGCATTCTGCGCTGCATTGTGTGTCGCATGTGTGTGTATATGAATAGCTGCCTATTGAGCAGCTGTCTGTGGCTTCGACACACTCTGATATGAATCCTAGTGCAGAGTCCCATGTGAAAGTATTGCCATCTGGAAGATTAGTGCAGGTTGCTATTGCTGGGAGGTCATTTGCTGTGCATACCACAGTTGTTCCATCCTGGCATCCTAGTGTTGCGTCGCACGTCTCTTCTCCATTACACCATAAGCCATCGTTACATTTTGCATTGTTTGGTGCATTAATTATGGAATCAGTTGCTTCATCGCATGAGTCGTCTGTGCAGCCGACTCCGTCATCTGTGCTAGGTGCTGTTCCTGCTACGCATTGTGCTATTGAGCATGTTTCTGCGCCGTTGCACCAAAGCCCATCATTACATTCTTGTACTGGAGTTGTTTCTGTGGTGCATTCGTAGTTTACGCATCTGCCTTCGTCTTGCTTGATGATGGTTCCGTCGCAGTAGGTTTGGTCCAGGCTGTTGCAGTCGTCGTCTGTCTGGCATTCTGTGCATGCCGGGTCATTGTATGATATTACGGCTGTTGCGCAGCTGTTGGCTGAGCATCCGCATGTTGATATTATGTCGCAGGTGTTGGCTACGTCAGTGTAATCATAGTAATCTTTTCCTACGCATCCGTCAGTTCCACAGGCTGTATCTGCGCAGTCGTCATTGCTGTCGCATGTTGCTCCGCACAGGTCCTTTACGCACTGGAAGTCTGTGAATGAGTCAGGTGCGCAAATGCAATTAAGGTTGCATACGCCTAAAGTATCTCTCACTCCTTGCTTATTGTCCTGGCATCCAGTTGTTGACTGTGGGCAATAACTGTTGTCAACAGTGTTGCCGAGCTCGCATTCTGCATTACATCCTTGCACGTCGCAAGTGTGTGTTATGGTTTCGTCTCCTGTTGTGCATACATTGTTTGTTTCGTCGCAGACGCTTGTGAACAGGTTCCTGAAATCCCATGTGTGTTCGTTATCGTCTGGATTGTTAGAGCAGGTTGCTATTGAGCCTATGTTGCTGCCTGAGCAGTCTTTTGGCGTGCTTGTGCATTGATCATTTGCTTCGTCGCATGTTTCGCTTACTGTGCAGAATAAATCGTCTGTGCAGTCCGGGTCTGCCCTGTCCTGGCATACTCCTGAAGCATCACAAGTTTCTGCCCCATCACAATACAATGCATTTGCGCAAGGTGTCCCCTCTGGCTCGAAAGCATCGGCAGGGCAAGCATTATCTACGCCATTACAATTTTCTGCAACATCACAAACTCCAGCATCTGCTCTGCATTCTGCAGTTGATTTTGCGTCTGCTGGGCATGCTGCTCCTGTTCCTGTGCAGAAGTCTGCTATATCACATGCTCCTGCGCTTGCTCTGCATTCTGTTGTATCAGGTACTAATAAGTCTGCTGGGCAATCATTAGTTATGCCATCACAAAATTCTGCTACGTCGCATTCTCCAGCTATGCCTCTGCATTCAGTGCCTAC
>Ga0315286_10000655_pt1 | contig 29853 bp, 30 predicted proteins | sample YL17G10_0_MG_FD_205038 | JGI IMG/M metagenome (GOLD analysis project Ga0315286, IMG submission 205038) | Sediment microbial communities from Yellowstone Lake, YNP, Wyoming, USA - YL17G10_0 | ecosystem: Environmental > Aquatic > Freshwater > Lake > Sediment | place: USA: Wyoming | collected... | reverse complement strand
GATGGACAAGCACACGAAGATGACTTTCAACAACTACGATTATGAGAACGCTCATGTTGCAATAACTCCAGGCTCGCCATGCCCGATCTTGTTCGGGATCAGAGGCGATTCGCCCGCAGAGCTCCTGGAAGCTAGAGAGATGATCATGGGGGAGGAACAGGACAGGTGGCTGATGTTCCTGACCAACCAGGCGACAGAGGACCACATCATGAGGCGATCGGTCGCCTCGCTTCGGAAATGGGAATCGGCTCGCGTGCGCGTCCACGTATCCGCGCCTCCGAAGACCCTCCCCGGCGGCCATGTGATCGTCAGGGTCTCAGACGGGACCGAGATCGATGCGGCCTTCTACGAACCATCGAAGCAGTTCCGCTCCGTGGCGAGAGCACTGTTGCCCGGAGACCAGGTCACACTTCTCGGGTCCGTCAGGGACACGCCGAGGAGCCTGAACGTCGAGAAGATGGCGGTGAGGGATCTCTTCGAGGACGTGCGGAAGGTCAGGAACCCCATGTGCAACAAATGCGGGAAATCGATGGGATCGATGGGGGCAGGTCAGGGCTTCCGGTGCAAGAATTGTGGTTCCAAGTCCCCACTCTCGGCGGCGACATACCGGAAGTTCAAGAGAACGCTCAAGCCAGGATGGTACGAGCCACCCATCGCCTCCCGTCGTCACCTTCACAAACCAATACGGCGAATGTCGAAGGTGGACATAGACAAATTATAAATACGCTCAGGCAAATCATCGCGGTGTCTGCTCTAGCACCTCTTTTCTTCAGTGCTGGGTCGGTGGTAATCCATGAAGGAAGCCGTGATCGTCAGTGCAGCTCGAACGCCTGTAGGGAAGTTCGGAGGGGGCCTCAAGGACCTCAGCGCGACCAGGCTCGGGGCCATCGCGGTCAGAGAATCGGTCCGAAGGGCCGGGATAGAGGCCAAGGAGATCGAGGAATGCATCATGGGGAACGTCATAGCATCAGGGCTCGGTCAGAACCCGGCACGCCAGGCGGCACTCCATGGCGGACTCACTGATGAGGTGTCAGCGCTCACCATCAACAAGGTCTGCGGTTCTGGGCTGAAGGCCGTCATGTTAGCTGCCGATGCGATACTCGCGGGCAAGGAGCGGGCGATCGTCGCGGGTGGCATGGAGAGCATGACCAATGCACCATATCTGCTGGAGAAGGCGAGGTTCGGTTACAAGCTCTTCGATTCATCCCTGGTAGATGCCATGGTGAGAGACGGCCTCTGGGAGGCGTTCAACAACTATCACATGGGGAACACCGGGGAGATCGTCGCCGAGAGGAACGGCATCACTAGGGAGGATGCCGACAAGTTTTCCCTCTGGAGCCATCAGAAGGCGGTGGCGGCCATGAAGTCCGGAGCCTTCAAGGACGAGATCGTTCCCGTCGAGCTGGTCTCGAAGAAGGACAAGGTCATCATATCGCAGGACGAGGGGCCGAGGGAAGACAGCTCCCTCGAGGCGCTCGCGAAGCTCAAGCCGGCGTTCAAGGACAACGGCATACTCACGGCGGGGAACTCATCGAGCATAAACGACGGAGCGGCCGCCGTAGTCGTCATGGACTCCGACCTTGCCAAGCAAAAGGGGATGAAGCCTTTGGTGAGGATAGTGGATTACCTGACCACGGGAGTCAAGCCCGAGCTGCTCATGGAGGCGCCTATCCACGCGGTCAGGAAGCTGCTCAATAGGAACCACTTGACGATCAAGGACATCGACCTGTTTGAGCACAACGAAGCCTTCTCCACGGCTTCAGTGGCGACGATGCGCGTGCTCGGAGTGCCTGAGGGCCGGTTCAACGTCAACGGGGGCGCGGTCGCCCTCGGTCATCCGATTGGTTGCAGCGGCGCGCGTGTGCTCACGACATTGATCTACGCGATGCGCGCACGAGAGGCCAAGAAGGGGATCGCAACGCTCTGCCTCGGGGGCGGGAACGCGGTCGCGATGCTGGTCGAGAAGTGACATGGGCCCTAGAATCAAAAGTTGCATATCGTCGGACTTGTTACTGTGGGCCACCTCTTCGGGTTGATACCATGGATGTCAGGACTCTCAAGAAGGCCGTGGCGGAGGACAAGGGACAGATGATCACCAGCCTCTGCGAAATGATCATGATAAATGCCGTCGGACCAGAGAACCAGGGACCCGGGGAAGCCGAGAGGGGAAAGTACCTCATCGGTCTAGCCTCGAGGCTCGGCTTCAAGTCGATCGATGTCCTCGAATCGAAGGACCCTAGCGTTCCCACGGGCAAGAGACCGAACATCATCGTGCGATTGAAGGGCAGCACCAGCAAGAACATATGGGTCGTCACCCACATGGACACGGTCCCTGAGGGCGACCTGCGTGCGTGGAAGTATCCCCCGTACGACCCGAAAGTGATCGGCGACAAGATATATGGTCGTGGGTCCGAGGACAACGGGCAGGAGCTCATCGCTTCCCTGTACGGCCTTAACGCCCTTCTCAAGGCAGGGATCAAGCCCGAATGTAACATCAATCTCCTCTGGGTCTCCGACGAGGAGCACGGCAACACCCATGGCATAGATGTCGTCCTATCGAAGAAGGGGCTCGTTGGCAAGCAGGACCTTGTCGTCGTGCCAGACCATGGGGAGCCAGATGGTTCCGCAATAGTGGTCGTGGAGAAGAGCCTCGCATGGATCAACGTGGAAGTGATCGGGAAGCAGACCCACGCAAGCACCCCCGAGAGCGGCGTCAACGCGTTCGAGGCTGCTGCGAGGTTCCTTGCAGATGCGGTCGATAATCTCAGGCGCAAGTTCCCGATGATCGATCCGTTGTTCTCGCCTCCAAATAGCACCTTCGAGGCGACCAAGTGCGAGCCGAACGGACCCAACATCAACACGATACCAGGCAGGCAGTCGTTCTCGTTCGACTTCCGGGTGCTGCCGGAATACAGCCTAGACAAGGTTATGGCCGAGCTGCAGAGGGTGGCGAAGCAGCACGAGAAGAAATCGCACGCCAAGATCAATGTGACTTTCCTCCAGAGAGCGGACGCAGCCCCCCGCACGCCCGTCGACTCCGAGATCGTTCAGAGGCTGTCCTCTGCGATCGAGGCGGTCAGAGGGATCAAGCCGCGCCCGGAAGGCATCGGTGGCGGGACCTGCGCCGCGCCATTCAGGAGACTGGGGATCCGAGCCGCAGGGTGGTCGACCGTCGTCGGCAACGCTCACGATGCTAACGAATATGCGAGCGTGGCGAACCTCGTGGCCGATGCTCAGGTCTACGCCGTGCTATTCGGGGGCAAGAACGTCGACCACGACTAGAGATCCTTGGTAGATTTCGATTGCGACTCGCCGAATATCCGGCCAACCATCCAGTCCGCATCGAACTTTCTGAAGTCCTCATAGTCCTGTCCGAAGCTGACATAGGCTATGGGCTTCCCTATCGTGTGAGATATCGAGAGTGCTGCTCCGCCCTTGGCATCCGCATCGATCTTCGTCAGGATCACGGCGTCTATCCCCACCGCGGCATCGAATCTCCTGGCTTGCTCCACGGCATCCGTGCCGGCCAACGCGTCGCCCACGAAGAAGACCAGGTCAGGTTTGGCGACGCGCTTGATCTTCTTCATCTCGTCCATCAGGTTGGTGTTGGTCTGCATCCTCCCGGCGGTGTCGATGAGGACCACGTCCTTCTTCCTGGCCTTCGCGTGCTCGACGGCATCGTACGCCACTGCGGCTGGGTCACTGCCTTCTTGATGCTTGATCACCCTGCAACCGAGCTTCTCCGAATGCAGTGTGATCTGCTCGATCGCCCCAGCTCGGAACGTGTCTCCAGCCGCAAGCACGCAGCTCAATCCATGCTGCTGCATCCTGTGGGCAAGTTTGGCGATCGAGGTCGTCTTGCCGCCCCCGTTTATCCCAACAAACATGATGACGAACGGAGGTGCCTTTGCCTTGATCCGCTCGTTCAAGTCCAGTGAGTTGCCCGAGAGCACTTCCTTCACCGCAGCTTTCAGTGCTAGCTCGACCGCTTCGTCTATGTTGAATGACCTGTCGATTCTCCTTCCCGCCAACGCGGTCCTCACCTTGCCCGTCAGCTCCTCGGCGACCGGCAATGCGACATCCGCCTCCACCAGGACCATCTCGAGCTCGTGAAGGAGGTCTTCCAGAACCCTCTCCTTGAGCCTCCGACCAGACTCGCCGACGACCTCGGTCATCTCGTCGATGGATTCCTTCTTCGCCTCGTGGGATACCGAGGAAAACTTCTCCCTAAGCGCTCGGAACATGTGCCGCCCTCAAGCTTGGGTGCCATATTGCGACTGCATTCTCTCCGTCAGTTCTTGGATCGCTGACTCCATCTGCTGGGCGCGTTCCGTCACGGACTTGAACCCCCTCGACAGCTCGTCGATCTTGGAGTCGAGGAACTTCTCTGCCTCGTCCTTGGTCTTCTGGATGGAAACGCCCGCACCCAACCCGATGATCGCGTTCCCGTTCTCGGAGATCCTTGCGGGGATGTACGAATCCGCTCCCAGGGGCATCAGGACCTCGTCCCCCGGGGCTCCCTTCGCTAGCGCTTTCAGAGTCTCCCTCGCGCGGACATGTTCGTCCACTGCTAGTTGGATGAGTTGCTGTTGCCGGAGGAGCCCCTCGAGCTGGGCCTTCGCGTTCTCCAGCATGGCATAATCCTGCTGGAGCTTCTGTTCGTCCACAGGCTGAGGGTTCGTGCCCTCGGTCACTTCTTCTCCCCCAGAAGGTGTTTCACCACGTTGTCGGTGACTTCCTCGAGTTTGAGGGACTTCACATTCTGTATCTTGATCGACTTCCTCTTGACCCTGTGTCTGCTGCCCATAAGCGCCATCGTCTTCTCCAACGCGGACTTCTCGTCCTGTGCGGCTACTTGGATGGCGAATGGCTGCCAGCGGCGAAGCGACATCATGAGTTCTCCGCTTATTTCAAAAGCCTTCATGGCGACCAGCACGGCCCTACAGTAGGTGCTTCAGATAAAGCTTTTGCTCGTTCAACATGTCTGCCTTCAGTGCATACGGGTTCTGTAAAGAGTCGGGTGGTTGGCCAATCATGGCGGCATCACGACATCCTCACTCATTCCGTTCGGCTCAGACCGTGCGGCCATCGCTGGCTCGTAGAGGATCATCATCGCGTCATGCCGGAATGCGCCGGGGTCGAACCGTAGACCCCCCGCCAGTCCTTTCGAGCTGGCTGTTTGCAGCAGGTTGATGCTGGCGTTGATGTGCCTGTCCATATGCCAGCCGCATTCGCACTTGAACTCAGCGCCCATTCGGGAATATTGAACGGTCCCACATATCGGGCACTTCTTGCTGCTGTATCTTGGGTCGACTTTGATGATTGGTATCCCCTTATCCTCCGCTTTGTACTCGATGATCCGGTGGAGATTCCTCCGTGGCCACATTGAAAGGCGCCGATTCATGTCCTTGTTCTTCTTGTGTTTGATCCCCGTCAAATCCTCGAGCACGATCGCCGATTCATGGCTCTTGGCAAACGACAGGATAGTGTCGGCCACTTGGTGCAGTCTGTACTCCACTCTGTTATGCTCGCGCTTGCCTTCGCGCTTGCACAATGCTCTCGCAGTCCTTCGATCATTGGTTTTCTTCTTCTGGAGCCTCTTGCGCCGGTCATGATGCCGTTGCTGGATGATGGCAACATCGGGAAACCCGGCCCAGACAGCAACCCCTGAACCTTCCCTGATGAACACCCCGTCAAGGCTCTTTTCGTTCGTGTCAAGGGACAGTACGGACCTGGGTGCATATGGCTTCGGCGGAATCCTCCTGAAAGCTATGACCACTTTGTCTGGCAGGAGCGTGAGCGAGCCGAGCGACCAAGCCTCATCATCCAGATAGCGCCGATGATATTGGCTGACGACGAGCTTGCACTTGATATGCAGGCCAGCCCTGACCGGAAGGTCGACGATGCCCTCTTTCCGGTCGAGCTTGTACGCCTGGTTCTCCGCTTTCATCATCAGCCGCTTCACGAACGGCGTGTGCACGGCCTGCCCAGTTCTCGATCTTTTCAATTGTCTGCGATGGTTCTTGAGGATGCCCGCAGCCACCTCAAATGCGGATACGAGATGTTTTGCATAGAGGCCCGGATGTTCTTCTCGAAAGTCCTTGTAAACCAGCTTGTTTAAGGCGTTTCTAGAGGTCACGCCCGCTTGAAGTCCTGCCCTGATCGCTCCGTTCGTGGCGAGCCTGAAGTCTTCCATCAGAAATCTGGCCTCCGGAGCAAGTTTGCCATCGATGTAGAAGACGGCAGCTCGGGCGGACATCCTCCGAATCACTGTATGCTGGGTATTTGACTTCATGGACTACATGTACCACCGGATGGTGTTACAGAACCGTGCATACGCAACCTTCATAACGGATGTCCGCGATGAAAATCTCCGTGCCAAAGTCCGTAGAATGCTTCTATCCTGGTAGCAGCTTCCCCGCGATTTCGGTCACGGGTCGAGGATGCGCACTCAACTGCAAGCATTGTTCCAGAAAGTATCTCGAAGGCATGATCCCTGCTCCAACCCCAGATGATCTGCTAGGCATCGCGGAGGCTCTGGCCCAACGGGGAGCTAGGGGTTTCCTAATGAGCGGGGGGTCAGACGCAGTGGGCAAGGTGAACCTGTCACCCTTCGTACCCGCGATAAAGGAGATCAAGTCCACCACCGACCTGAAGATAAATGCGCATGTGGGGCTCACGCCCACGGAAGAGCTCAGGCAGCTCGTGTCGAGTGGCATCGATTCGTTCTCGGTCGACCTGTATGGGGACGATCTCACGATTCATGAAGTGCTCGGACTGGACGCGAAGGCCGATGATTACTTCCGCGTGTTCGAGGACCTCTGCAGGTTTGGAGCAAGGACCGTGGCCCCCCATATCTGCGTGGGCATACATGGCGGTGAGCTGAAGGGCGAGCTGCGGGCCATCGAAAGGCTGAAGAAGCTGGAACCGCGCACCCTGATATTCATTTCTCTCATTCCCACGAAAGGAACCTCGTACGAGAAGGTACTCGCTCCGAGCGGAAATCTCATCCGCTCGGTCATCGAGAAGGCCAGGGAGGAGCTGCCCAGCACGAAGTTGGTGCTGGGTTGTATGCGCTCGAAGCCGGACCGGACCTTTGAGGGCGATCTTGTACGTGCGGGTCTGGATGGCATAGTGCTCCCGGCGGCGAAGACCGTGGACAGGCTGCGGGCCGATGGATACACCATCAAGAGAAGAGCGACATGCTGTTCGCTGATCTAGGTCACTTGTAGATCGAGCCGACGGAGTACTTGCGTTCGATGGGTATCAGGTATGCCACCCAAGCTATGTTGGCGACCAGGAAGGCGATCAGAAGCAGCGACACTATCCCGGTGAATGTCGAGGACATCTGCTTCTCGATGACAATCGTCGCGCTCGTGCCTGGATTCTGCATGTCGTTCAGCACGAGGCGGTATTTGACGTAGTTCCCTGTGTCGGGGATGGCAATCGTCGTCTTGGAGTCTGGGATGACCTGGAAGTCGTTGGTGTTCAACCTGTAGGTGTAGTACGCTGCAGTTTTATTGTTCTCAGACTGTCCAGAATATTCCTTGTAGACTCTATCCTCCAAGAGGTATACCTGGACCTCCTTTGGAGCTGTTAGCTGCACATCGACTACGCTGATGAGGGAAAACACATCCGATGAGTAGAAAGCAGGCGCTTCAGTGTTCGGGCTCGCCTCGGTCGTGGTCTGGCCGTAGTTCTCGATCCCCCCTCGTATGGAGGGCACGGCCAGCATCATTGCGAATATACCGGTCACAATGGCTATGAGGACCGACCTCTTGATCGAGTTCTTGGCCATCAGGTGCCGCGCGCTCGAGCTCCTCGCGAACCTTATCTCGAGGATCCTGAAGAAGAAGCTTTCCAAGCAGAGTATGAGCAGCAGGAGAACCATGACTGCGATGAACGAGTTCAGGGGCAGGAATAAGACCGGGCTGATGCTCGCGTTCCCGAGCACGAATATCAATAGGAACGCCAACGCGATGAGCATCACTGCTTGAATGGTATACAACGACAGCTTGATCCTCCGGATCCTGCTCAGACGGATCGAGTCCTCGAGGACCTTTCCTGAGGCTGGCACGGTTGTTAAAATGACGAGCACTTGATAAATAGTTTTGTGTGCTGGAATTCAGGTCGGTAAATCTTCATGGCTTGTCGAAACCGCCCTGCTCCGTGTTGCCCGTCCCCTCAAACCCTTCTATTTCCTCCCCGATGGTCTCTTCCGATGCGAGGCTCAGACTCCTGTTCGCATCTTCAATCCCGAGACAGGATGGGATCCTATCGGTCAATCGGAGGAGCCGAAGGAGGTTGTGATGGCGGCGCCGGAGGAGCAAGTCTCTTCTTCACAACGGTGAGCGCAATGATCAACCCTGCCAAGATCACTCCAACGGTGATCGCAACTAAGGGGAGTCCGTAGTTTGGTCCCCAGATGCTGAATGTTCGGTTGTCGTTGTTGAATTCAACGTAACTCCCAGCCTGGTTCCCTGCGAGGTCCGTCACCTTTATCTGAAATATATGGTCCCCGGATCCGACCCACAGGTGCTTTGCTTCAAGGCCTGTGACGGACATCCAACCTGTCCTGTCAATATTGATTTCAGTGGAGGCGATGCCAATGTTGTCCGAACTTTGCCACGCGAAGTCGACATAGTCGCCCCTGATTTGCGCCATAGACTGCGGTTCAGTAACGCTCACAGTGGGCAGTGATGCGTCGAGAGTGACAGTTATCGGATCAGCGGTGAAAGAAACCCTCGGTGAAGGGTTCGTATAGGTGCCCCAGAAATAAGTCCACTCAGCATAGATAGTGTTCAATCCGGGTGCCAAATGGACCTGACAAGTCCAATCCGTGCTGTCGAATTCAGGTACCGCCCAATGGACATTGTCGAGACTGACTAGGACTGAACTCGTGAACTCATCACAGGTGCCGGAGACAGTCAGTGTCGCAGCATTCGTGTAACTGCTGTTCACCGGAGTGTTCACGACCAGCGAAGGAACGACGTGATAAACGTCGTACGTCACGGTCACGTTCAAGCTTCCGCTAGCATTTAGCGAAAAGCCAAGCTTCCATTCTCCCTCCTGATCAGTGAACATACCCCAATTGTTGAACTCCAAGCCAACTTGTGTTCCGTCAGGCTTCTGAAGCCAGTCTGTGAACGCAGTGCTCGAAGGCGAAAATGACAGAACCCAGTATACCAGCTCGTTCATTCCACATGTCCCGAAGCTAACGTACTCTGTTTGACCGGGGCTCAGCGTGAACGACTGAGAATCGGCTCCCGTTGCAGGCGCTGCAGGCACGAGTGAGGCAATGAGCGTGGCCAGGACCATCATTATGACTGCTGTGTGCCTACGGACAGACATCAACATTCCTCCATACCCGCATCGCTGAGGCTTGCTAAAGGTTTTTTCCGAAGCGAGCGAGTTTTCGTGAGCGCGCTCCGCCACTTCTACGCCGCAGCCTCTCGGACCACCTTGGCCACACTATCATCACAGCATCGCCTATCTTCTTCTACCTTTCCGAGGCGAGGCTCAAGTAGTTCTGCAATCAGCTCTCAAGCTTTGCCAGTCGCCTGCAGATGAGGAACACGGCTGCGAACTCGGGAACCAAGCTCAACCCCGCGTCGAGGGACAGAGTCTCATCACGCAGCCTCACTTCGACGGGTTTCTCGAGTCGCAGGTTGACAGGACGCTTGCCGAAGGCCTTGGGCACTGCGTCCACGAAGGGATCGAACGAGTCCAGTCTCTCCCGGCTCATTGGCATGACCTCGAATCCGGTCTTCCCATGCAACGAGCTGGGCAGCCTGATGAGCCTCTTGATATCCGAGGTCACTGGTTCGTCGGTCTCCCCCTTCATCTTCGGCTTCACTCTCATCTCGACCATATCTACGAATGCGTCGAGATGCCTCTTCTCCGAGAACACCTCAAAGGTGTTCTCCAGCTGCATGCGGTCGGCCCCGCTCCTGCCCTTTGTGCCCCCGAAAAGGTCCTTGTACAGCCCCTCCACGGTCTTCTTCCCGATCTCGCGTTTCGATTCCGCCATCATCTGACCCAATCGCTTCCGGCCATCGTCCTCCGAGAGCGATTCGAGCTCCGCCAACAGATCGTCTATCCCCTTCCTGATCCTGGCTCTCCAGCCCCCGTCCTCGAGGCGGGGCATCGTCCGCTTCTGATCCACCTCAACCCGGTCCTTCCACCTTCCAGTCTCGAATGGTGTCGGAGGGAACACCCAGTCCATCTCAAGGCCCGTCCCAGTGACATAGTCCACGATTTCCCTTCTCTCGTGGCTCGTGAGCCTGAGCACCTTCGGACTGTTGATATGAACGTGGTACCCACGACCGCCGGAGAAGACGATCTTCAGGTCATCCGCGTCAAAGCCTAGGTCGCCCAGGAGGAACTCGTCGATCAGTCGGATGACCTCCACCTTGACCCGCTCCAGCATCTTGTCGTACGGAAGGTCCTTCGCGTCTTCGACGTGGTCCGCATCAAGATCGAATATGAGGTCCGCCCCGAGCCATTTCTTCTGGGCCATGGTCGGCGCATCCGGCGTCTCGTAATACGCACATGAGTAGTAGGCATGGGCAGGGACTTGCTCCACGAGATACTTCTTCAGAGTGGCCCTCGATGGGAACCCCAGATGCCTCATCACGAAGTCGCGGTCGAAGAACATGAACCCAAACTCCCTCCTGGAGAACCGTTCGGGCATGATCAGGGACGCTTCCCGGTAATGCTTGGAGAACATGTTCATTACGAATCGCGCGGAAGCGTCTGACTGCATCCAAGCGAGCAATGTCTCGCCCGCATATATTAAGGTCGCATCTGCCCTGCTCGTGCATGTACTGTCTATTCAGAAAGCATAAAAAGCTACAACGGGCATAATCGTCGCCAGTTGGTACCCCCGATGATCAAGACCTACATACGCGTTGAACTGGGCAGCGAAGGAGAATCTCCCAAGCAGGTCATCGAGCGGATGAGGAAGATAGGCGCAGTGCCCGTTGTGGGTGATTTCGACTTCGAGCTCTCCCTCGGGGAGGACGAGCGCCTGTTCGACCGGTTGGAAGAGATACATAGGGCGCTCAAAGGCGCCAATGTCAGATATGCGCTCACGACGCTCACGGATGTCGAGGCTAGGACTGCCGAGCGCGGCAAGCTCACAATGCACTACGTGGACCAGAAACCCATCGAGCGCAAGAAGGCGCTCTACAAGGCAAAGCTCGAAAGGTGGAAGGACATGGGCCTGGATGTGGCCGAACTAGAGATGCTTCTTGAGACCGACCTTGACACGTTCAAGGTGGCAAGCAAGGACTTCCTGAGGACGCGCCTGGATCACATGTCCGTAGTGACGGATAGAAAATCCGAGGACAACGTCGTGGACGGGCAAGTTCTCTCGCTGCTTGATGAGGGCGGCATCACTCTCGCAGACATCATATCAGCTACGGGTTTCTCTGAGGAGCTGGTCACGATGTCTCTAGGTAGGCTGATATCCTCAGGGAGCGCGACGAGGGTCCAGAAAGGTCAGCTCGAGCTGTATAACCTGGTCCCGCCACCCGCCCCGATCGTGAGGAAGGCCATTGCGCTCGTTCCCGCCCGTGACGACGCGGAAGCGAAGAAGAGGATCATGGGGGCCATCGAAGCTGAAGGCTCGACCATGAAAGACATCATCAGGACCGCTCGGATGCCCAGGGAGCAGGTGGAGGAAGGTCTGGGGAAGCTGGAAGCAGCGGGCAAAGTGCGCAAGATCGAGAAGGCCAAGAAAGAATTCTTCGTCAAGACGTGATGGCTCGTCCAGAATTCACTGGCCAATCAACAAAGGTTTAATAGAGAACCCTCCGTTTGAGCGGACGTATTCGAGAGTCTATGCATGCAGGCGCTCCACCTCCGCGATGCCAGGTTCAGGTACAAGGGTTCTACAGGATGGGCTCTCGATGGCGTGTCGCTAGACGTCGAGAAAGGGGAGTTCGTCACGATACTCGGGGCCAATGGTTCCGGGAAATCGACCATATGCCTGATGTCGAATGGCCTGGTCCCGCATGCTCTTCCGGGGGATCTCGAGGGGACGGCCGAGGTGTTCGGACTCGATGTGAGGAACCACCCCGTGGCGGAGCTGGCTACGAAAGTGGGGATCATCTTCCAGGAGCCCGAGAGCCAGCTGTTCTGCATGAGCGTCGAGGAAGAGGTGGCGTTCGGACCTGAGAACCTGGCCGTCCCCAGTGACGAAATCAGGGAAAGGGTCGATTGGGCTCTCGAGCTCGTGGGGATGGAAGGCTACAACGATCGTTCTCCTTTCAGCCTCTCCGGTGGCCAGAAGCAGCGCGTGGCCATCGCCGCAGCCCTCTCGATGCGTCCGGACATGCTCGTGCTGGATGAGCCAGCGTACGCATTGGATCCGGTTGGCAGGGTGGAGCTTTACAGAGTCCTCAAGGAGCTCAAGGAGCACCATGGCATGACCGTGCTACTGGCTGAATGCGACTCCGAAGAGGCAGCCAAGTACTCCGACAAGGTCGCTTTGATGAAGGATGGTCGAGTCATCTCCTATGGGAAGCCACGCGATGTGCTTGGGAACCCTGAGAGGTTGCGCGCCCTTGGCGTCACGCCTCCCCAAGTGTCCGAGGTCTCCGCCCTCCTCAAAGAACGCCTCGAAGGCGCGGATTTCTCCTTCATCAGTGTCGACGAGGCTGAACGCGCGATAAACGAGAAGTTCACGAATCGCAAGCGAGGGCGAGAACAATGATCCCGAGAGTCCCCATGTCGGCGGACCAGGACAAGATCGTTTCAGTTCACGAGTTGAAGTTCGTCTACGACGGAAACGTACAGGCACTCGCTGGGATCAATCTTGATGTCAGAAGGGGCGATTACCTGGCCATCGTCGGAGGCAACGGCTCCGGTAAGACGACCCTCGCGAAGAACTTGAACGGGCTCCTCAGGCCTACGAGTGGTAGCGTAACCGTCAATGGCGTTTCAACTTCAGAGCAGACAGTAGCCGAGCTGGCGAAGGTGATCGGGTACGCCTTCCAAAACCCGGATCATCAGCTGTTCTGCTCTTCCGTGGCTGAGGAGGTCAGGTTCGGCCCTCTCAATCTCGGATACCCTGAAGCCGAGGTGGCGAAGAAGACCGAGCTGTCAATCGAAGCGATGGGCCTATCGTCGGTCAAGGACCTGCCACCTTTCTCATTGACACTTGGTGAGAGGCGGCGAGTATCCATCGCATCAGTAATGGCCATGGATCCCCAGGTGTTCATATTGGATGAGCCCACAACCGGTCTTGATGCCCGCGAGACCGACGAACTCATGGACAGCATAGATCGGCTAAACATCGACGGCCACACGGTCGTGCTGATCACCCATGACATGAAGCTGGTAGCGAAGCACGCGAAGAGGGTCGTCGTGATGTCAGAGGGTAGGATAGTCCTGGACTCCGACCCAGGAGGAGTCTTTGCAGACCTGGAGCTGCTGTTGCATAGCAAGCTCGTGCCTCCTCCAGTGGCTCAGCTGGCCCACAGACTCTCCTCCTTGGGAGTGCCTAGGGAGGTGCTCTCACCGGAGGAGCTCGTGTTCCATCTCATGGCTGGGCGAGGTGCTCGCAAATGACGGGCTTCATCGACCTTTACACCGAGGCTAGCACGTTCCTGCACAGGACGGATCCGAGGGTCAAGATCGTCGCTGTGGCCACGCTCAGCCTTCTAGCTCTCATCATGAGCCATCTCGTCTACCTTCTGGTCTTGGCTGCTGTCATGGTGGTCCTGATCCTCTTCGGGAGGGCCAGTTTCAAGAAGACGATGCTCGCCTTCAGCTATGTCTTCAGGGTGATGGCACTCATAGTCGTCCTCTGGCCGCTATTCAACCCCGGCGGAACTCCCGTGCTCCTCGACCTCTGGCCGATAAAGATAACTGAGCCGGGCATCTCGGCCGGCATCGCCACAGCAGTCAGGATCTTCTGTCTCGCCGCAGCATGGTACATCCTGATGTTCACGACCTCCCAGCGAGATCTCGTTCGTGGCCTCGTGAAGATGGGGCTGAGATTCGACTTCGGTCTTTCGCTCGCGATGTCTCTCAGGTTCCTGCCGACATTCAGTGCGATAGTGGAGTCGATCAAGGAGGCTCAGCGCGCAAGAGGACTGGAGCTAGACAAGGGCAATTTCAGAAAGAGGGCTAAGGACTATGTGGCGGTCCTAGTTCCCACCGTCATCACCGCATTGAAGATGGCAGACACGCTCTCCCTCGCTCTGCAATCCAGGGCATACGGTGCGAGAGCAGACAGAACCTACGTTCGCGAACTGAAGATGCGCGCTGGCGATTATGTTGCATTGTTCATTGCCGTCGCTGTGTTTGCAGTGCCCGCCACCGCCAAATACATCTTCTCTGTTCCGCTGTGACGTACATGATTCAGCTATCGAATCCTGGAGAATATAAGTAGGAGTTAGTAGTCTTGGCAAATGTTAACATGGAATCTCAGACTCCCCAGAACCCCATGGGGGCGACACCCGCGAAATTCGTTTCGCCCAGAACAGTGGCCTTATACGCGGTTCTCACCGCCCTGACCACTGCAGTCACGATGACTCTTGCCATACCTCTCCCCACCAGAGGTTACTTCAACATTGGAGATGCGATGGTCTTCTTCAGCGCCTTCACCTTCGGCTGGCGCGCAGGAATGATATGTGGCGGAATTGGCTCGGCGGCGGCGGACCTTCTGCTCGGATTCGGATTCTTTGCTCCAATAACACTGGTAGCAAAAGGTTCCGAGGGACTGGTCGCTGGTCTTCTCGGACCGGCCTACAGGGGAACAACACCGATGAAGATTCTTGGTATTTGGGCCGGCGGCTCATGCATGGTCACGACGTACTTCGTCGGCGAATGGATACTGTTCGGCTTCGGCAATGCTGCCCTAGAGCTGCCATTGAACGTCGGCCAAGTGCTCTTTGGTGGCCTGATTGGTCTGGCGCTCTCCCAAGCCATATCTCGGTACAGGAATCAGCTTCCTAAGATGACCTGAGCCCGGGCAAGGGCGCTCTACTTCTTCAGCTTCGAGAGCTCTCTGTCTCCGATCTTGTCCCGCGGCATGATCCTCTTCGCGCCCGCCATCATGTGCATGCCGAAGTTCATGAGGAACGCTGGCATGGATATGCCGAACCTCGTGCCCGTCTCCACGAGCTTACCTGGGTTCATTATCCCGTTCGGATCGAGCAGCTCCTTGACCTTCCTGATCAGCCGAGCGCCCTCCTTGCCGCGGTACTTGCTGAGGTTCCCTGCGAAGAATATGCCAAGACCAACTGGCCTTCCACCGTTCTCGAACGCGAGGTCCCCCAGGCGATCCCCGAAGCCCATGGCCACGGTGGAGGTCAGCATGTTGTGCTCGTCCATGAGGTAGTACGGCATCAGCATCACTGTGTTACGGTCAACGACTGTGCCGATGATCGGTGCACTCAACTTCAGCTTCTTGGTGAGCTCGTAGGTCCCCGTAACTACTGAATCGAACTTATCGATCGGGATTAGAATCTCGCCGGGGATGACACCAGCTCCGAGCTTCCTCAACCTGAACTCGTAGCTCCTCTCCTCCCATTCGTGGTCTGCGAGATCCTTCGCCTCCTTCTTGCCGCCCGAGGAAGTCATCATCTCGTCGAGCATTTGCTCCTCGAGGTCCACCTGAGCCTTCGTTCCTGTGAGTGTACATGTCACGAGGCATCCAACCTCGGGAGCGTGCTTGCCGATCGCCCGCAGGAAGTCGAAGTGCAGTCTGTCGGCGAACATGATGTGCATGGGCGAAACCCCGCTCCTCGAGATCTGCTTCAGCGCGGGCTTGAACTTGATGAGGTCCCCGAACGAGTAGCTCACGGGTCTCAGCACCTCGGGCTTGGGCAGGATCTTCAAAGTGACCTCGGTGACTATCCCGAGGACGCCCTCGGAGCCAACGAAGAACCAATTCAGGTTGGGTCCCCCTCCATTCTGCGGGACGAGCTTGTCACCAGTGTGTATCACGGTCGCGTCCGGGAGAACGATCTCCATGTCCCTTATGAGGTCCCCCGCGCTGCCGTATTTGTAGGCGCCTATTCCGGTCCCGCCAGTGTTTATCCAGCCTCCGAGGGTGGCCGACGGGGCGCTGCTGGGATAACATGGGAGGAAGTAGCCCTTGGCGTCGAGCGCGTCTGCGAGCCCCTTCCAGGATAGGCCCGGTTGAACCGTGACGACAAGGTTCACTTCGTCGATGTTCAGGATCTTGCTCATCCCGGTCATGTCCAGCACCGTCCCACCCTTCACTGGGACGGAGCCGCCGAGACCCCACGTGCCAGCTCCTCTGGGCACGAGCGGTTTCTTGGTCGCGATAGCCTTCTGGACCATCTGTACTACGTCTTGCGTGTAGGCCGGCCTCACGACTTGGTCCGGCATGGTCTTGAAGATCACGTCCATCTCCTTCGGGAGTGGTGCGAGGTCATGGCTGTACAGTCTTCTCTCCATCTTGTCGTCGGAGGTTTCCATCATCAACACCTGTCTGCGATAGTTATGCGCGCGTGCGCGTATCGAATGGTATTACGTCATTCCCAATAAACCTATACGTTATAGTCGGGTATGAATCACTGGCGGATTCCCCCCTTGTGCACATGTAAAGGAATCAGATTGAGGGCGAAAGCTTCTTATCGGACATCAATGTAAGAGAGCCATACATACTGACGCGCACGCGTCAGGGGGAGTGAGTACTAGATGCAAGCAGCACTGAGGACAATGGCCCTGTTCGCGGCCCTCATAGGCATCTTCATGGTCATTGGGTACGTAGTCGGATACTACTTCGTCGGTGACCCGATTGTGGGTTCGCTGATATTCTTGGGATTTGCGGGTCTGATGAACGCTATCAGCTATTTCTTCAGCTCCAAGATCGTCCTGTGGTCGTACAAGGCAAAGATTGTCTCGAGGAACGAGGAGCCGAGGCTGTACAACATAGTGAACAAGATATGCCTGAAGGCCGACCTGCCCATGCCGAAGATCGCGATCGTACCGACGCAGACGCCGAACGCCTTCGCGACGGGCAGGAACAAGAATAACGCCGTCGTCGCGGCCACGCAGGGGATACTCCGTCTTCTGTCTGATGACGAGCTCGAGGGCGTGCTCGCTCACGAGATGGCCCACGTGAAGGACAGGGACATCCTTGTCATGTCCATAGCTGCGACCATCGCGGGAGCCATATCATTCGCTGCTAGGATGTTCCTCTGGAACTCGATGTTCGGAGGAGGCCGAGGCAGGGGCAACGGAAACGCGATACTGCTCCTGGTGGCGGCGATAACCGCTCCGCTGGCGGCCATGCTGCTTCAGCTCGCGATCTCGAGGAACAGGGAGTACAAGGCGGACCGCGAAGGCTCGTTGATGATCCAGAAGCCCCTGGCGCTCGCCAGGGCACTGGGTAAGCTAGAAGAGGGCAACAGGAGAAACCCCCTCACTTCAGGGAGCCCGGCGTCCGCCTCACTATTCATCGTCAACCCGCTGCGCGGAGGCGGCCTCATGACGCTTTTCATGACCCACCCGCCGATTGAGAAGAGGATACAGAAGCTCGAGAAGCTGGCTGATGAGACCGGGTTCATCAGCTAGGCCAAACGTCAGAAAACCATTTCTCAGCCGACCTTCTCCCATTTCTCGAGATTCATGACGCTGGAGAGCGTCCCACCTTTCTTGATCTCCTCTCTCAGGCGGTTCTCGCGTTCCATGACATCTATCGCCCTGTTGGCTACCTCGACGGCGTTCTCCTGGGGCACCACGACCACGCCGCTCTCGTCCCCGATGATCCAGTCACCTGTCTTGACCGTGACCCCGCCACAGACTATCTCGTGACCGATGCCACCGTAGCCCTTCGGCTCGCCAGCATTGGATGCAACGAATCTCGAGAAGATTGGGAAGCCCATGTCGATTATGGCATCGATGTCTCTGGCGGCCCCATCGATCACAACTCCTGCGACCCCTTTGGTCTTGCAGCTCAACGATGCGAGCTCGCCCCAGACGGCGATCTCGCCGCCGCAGGCGTCGACCACGATGACATCCCCCGGCCTCGCCCTGTCTATCGCCTCGACAGACTTGGCCCAATCGCCGTTGACCGTGTGGACGGTGAGTGCCCTCCCGACCATCTTCACGCCGTGAGTGATCCTCGGATGTATCCCCTTCATCGCGCCCTTCTTATGCTGCGCATCGGCGACGTTGGGCGATGAGACCTTCATGAATGCGTCGTGCAGCTTCTCCTCGTTGTACTTCTTGAACAGTTCCGTCTTGACCTTCTTGCCGCTGGTCATGGCCTTCTTGACCGCCTTGGTCGCTGCGACGACATCCTTCGCCTTGATGATCGCGCCGCCGACTATGATGATTGACGCCCCGGCATTGACGACGTCAGGAACCATCTCGCTGTTTATCCCTCCGGCGGCAGCTATCGGTATGTCCACAGCATCTGTCAGTCCCTTGAGCTCGGACAGGGGATTTCCCCCGACCATCTGCTCATCCACGCCTACGTGGACGCAGATGTAGTCCGCGCCAAGCTTCTCGACCTCCTTGGCTCTCGCGACCTTGTCTGTCACGTTGAAGAGGTCGACCATGACCTTCGACCCGTACTGCCTCGCGCTCAGGATCGCTTCCGTCACGGTGGGATCGGATGAGATGCCGAGAACGACGACGACATCGGCCCCCGACTTGGCGGCCATCTCTACCTCGGGCCCTCCCGCGTCGATGGTCTTCATGTCCGCCACAATCATATGCTTCGGGAAGGACTTCTTCAGCTTCCGGATGATATCCATTCCCTCGCTCTTGATTAGAGGAGTCCCAGCCTCGATCCAATCGACCCCGCCTTTTACAGCGTCAGAGGCCACCTTGAGAGCCCTGTCCGCGAGCGTGAAGTCAAGAGCCACCTGAAGAACCGGCTTCATCGCCTTCGACCACCATCTAGCCCAGATAAAAACGTGTCGCAGTATCCCGACATCCGTACTGGCGCCAGAAGATGCCGTCGTGAAAGGCCAGAAGAAACAATAATAACACGCTCACGGCATACTCAAGGAACGATGCCGCTGAAGATGGGTGAACGAGACCGGTGCGCCACGGGCCTCGAAGGTCTCGACACGATCCTTTACGGCGGTATACCGAGATCGAACACCGTCCTACTCACTGGAAGCTGCGGCACGGGGAAGACATCGCTGGCGCTGGAGTTCCTGATACATGGCGCCCAGAAGGGCGAGAACTCGCTTTTCGTGTCCGTCACCGAGAACTCTGAGAAACTGCTCGCGAACATCATCCCATACAAGTTCTTCGACAAGAGCCTCATAAAATCGGGAAGGCTGGTGTTCGTCGACCTGCCGATCATGTACGAGCGCCTCGGGATGACGAAGGCGGAGCTGAGCATGGAGGAGATAGACCTGCTCGTTGCCGCGATAAGCGATCTGGTCACGGAGCTCGGCACCAAGAGGCTGGTGATCGACTCGATCACCTCCGTCTGTTACAAGCTCAAGACATCCGAGAAGATCAGGGATTTCATCCTGAAGCTTGGCAAATCACTCTCGGACCTGAACTGCACGACAATACTCGTCGGCGAGGTCTCCGCAGAATCGACCTCGTACTCGAGCTTCGGCGTGGAAGAGGCGATAGCCGACGGGATCGTGCTCATGGCGAACATGGAGCGCAGGGGGGACCTACTCAGGACCCTGCAGGTCATCAAGATGAGGGGGACGATGCACTCGAGGGCGAAGTACGTGCTTGACCTGACCCCCATGGGCGTGCTGCTGGTGCCTTTGCTCAAAGGAGGTAGCACCGCATGACCCCTGATCAGATGGGCCCTCAGAAGATAGCCGCTGAGCTCTCCGAGATGCCGCCCGCATCTGCCATATCTCTCCAGATGAGCGTGGACAACTATCTGGACGTCATCAGGGGGGTCTTGGACCTGTTCGCGAACAAGAAGGGCATGGACACCATCTACGTGACGGCGACGATATCGTCCGAGGCCATTAAGAGGGTCCTGCAGGCCCTGGACATAGACACTTCCAGGATCTACTTCGTGGACTGCATCTCCCACATCATGATGGGCGCATCGGCCGCCCAGCAGGATGACCACACGACCCTCGTTGAGAGCCCGACGATGCTCGAGAACCTCATGCTGAAGGTCGAGTACCTCATCCGCAGGTCGCAGTCCAAGGACAAGCTGGTGGTCATCGACTCGATCAATTCATTGGCGATCCACAACAACAACTGGATTCTGTCCGAGTTCCTCCACATACTCGTATCCGGGCTGAGATCAAGGGAGGCCTTCACGGTCATACTTTCGGTCGAGGAGCACTCCACCCCGGAGATCAACAACATGGTGAACCTCGTCTGCGACCACGGCATACGCGCGGGCAAGGAGGGATGAGAGTTGAACTTCACCTCGATAGGCATACCCGCGCTCGACGAGCAACTGGGAGGTGGGATCCAGAAGGGCTCCACCGTCCTCGTGATGGGGACACCTGGCTCTGGCACGGAGTTCTTCGCGAAGCAGTTCGCTTCCGCGGGCCACGAGACCGTCACGTACTTCACCTCGACCGAGCGAGATGAGGATGTGCTCGGTGTGATGCGCGAATACGGCTGGAGGACCGACCTGAAGATCGTCAACGTGGGCACGAAGTACTACGAGAGCGTCCTCGCAAAGAAGCTCGAGGTGAGCAGGTTCAGGCAGGAGGGCATCTCGCTCGGGGATATCCGTAGGTTCAGGGATGAGGACGCCGCGAAGGAAGAGAACTTCTTGACCTTTCTGTCGTACGAGATATCGAAGCTTGCGCCCCCGTTCAGGGTCGTCATAAACTCACTCGACTTCTTCCTCGAGAACTACGAGAGCCCCGAGGTCCTCATGGCGATGCGGACGATCAAGGCGCACACTCAGCATTCGGAGAGCGTGACGCTCATGACCATGCTCAAAGGGGTCCATGATTCGAGGATACAGAGCAGCATCGAGGATCTCGCGGACGTGATCCTGGAGCTCGAACACGACAAGCAGGGCTCCGAGTTCAAGAAGTTCATCATAGTGCAGAAGGTCAGGAACAGGCCGGTGATGGTGGGGATCATCCCGACGACCTTCGACAAGACGGGCATCAAACTCGGGTGAGAGCCTAGTCGTAATTCACGGGAATGTCGTCGTTTTCTATGAGTATTGTGAATCTAAGAAGACTATGTCTTCTTGTGGCGTCACAGGATGCGACATAGCCAGACGGGTAGGTTCGGCAATCATCGAAGTCGATAACGGTCGAGTCTGAGAACCAGCTGCAAAGCTATATAAACTCACCCAAGTCGTATTGCATATTGCGGGCTGAAAGGTCCGCAGGAAGGACAAAACATGAAGAAGAATTGGGCAATCCGGAAGGATGCCGAGGCAGTGTCCCCCGTTATCGCAACCATTCTGATGGTCGCGATCACTGTCGTTCTAGCGGCCGTGCTATACGTCATGGTCCTAGGATTCGGTGGGACGGGCACGCAAACCCCAACGTCGAGCATAACGAAGTCATCGGTGATAAGCGGCGACAAGTTCACGTTCGCCCCGATGAGCACGGACACGGCATGGTCCGACACATCCATAATAGTGACTGATGGAACGAACACGCTGACATGGAAGCCGCTGTCGACCGGCTGGGCCGGAACTACCACCAAGACGTGGGCAGGGGGAGCGCAAGCCCTAGGCACGAGGAGCGTCTACCTGAACATAACTGACTTGGCAGGCAATGGGTTCGTCAACCAGGGTGATTACTACACCTTGATAGTCGCAGGAGGCTTGGGCTTCTCTTCGACAACGACCTACACAACCACTATAATGCACAACCCATCAGCCGCTGCGATATGCCACATTGACTTCCAGGGATAAGCGAATCCCGGGCGTTGTGGTAAACCCTTCAAACCCTTTAACTCCCTTTTCATTTCTTCTTGTATGAGCTTGCGCGCCGTGGCTTCTCGATCCGGTCCCTAATCCCGGTTGAGTTCCATATGAGAAGCATTTAATATATACGACAGATTATAAACTCCATAAGTCTCCCTCAGGGCCCCAGAGGAAGGTAATCCACATGAGCAAAATCCCTTGGTCGATCAGGAACAAGTCCGAAGCAGTTTCTCCCGTCATCGCAACGATTCTGCTCGTCGCCATTACAGTCGTTCTCGCGGCGACGTTGTACGTGATGGTCTTTGGTTTCGGGGCCAACACCAACACTCCGCCAGTCGCGAACTTCACCAAATCTTCCGTTCTGGGCGGCTTCAAATTCACTTTCACTCCTTTCTCAAAAGAAACCACCTGGGACAAGATTGCCATCATTCTGATTGATGACAGCGCCAATGCCATCGCCTTCGACAACACGACGATCGCTAGCATGATAAAGAGCGGCAGCAGCGTGACGCACTGCGAAGGGAGCCGAGCACTCGGTTCCCTTACAATCTGGATGAATGTTACGGACCTCGCCGGCAACGGCTTCGTGAACCAGGGGGACTATGTGACCCTGACCACCTCGGGTGGCCATTTCTCAAACACAGTGCAGTACACGATCAACCTTCTGTACAAGCCGACAGGGGACACGATAACCTCCCAGATGTTCTTGGGGGACTAATCACAGTCCAGGTCGGTTTGGAAAGAGATATCCCGGTGGCTCTGTTTACGAGGGTGTGATGAGGCCGTCTGAGAAGCATTTCGAAGTGATGGATGTCTCGAGCGCGGAGGCGTTCGTGATCAAGTTTCTGAGGGACCGAGGACCTCTCAGCACCATGCAGATCGAGAAGCTCGCCCGGACCGAGCACAAGCATTGCCCTGACCAGACGGTCATCTTCCTCACGAAGATGAAGAAGAAGGGTATGATCAAGGGAGAGGCATCGCTCGAGCGCAGAGGATGGGTCTGGTGGGCGCCCTAGGATGGATCATCTTCTCAGTGCAGTATGACCGATGTGTTGGCCAGCTGATCGGTCCATTTCTGTCTCGGGTCGTTGGTGTCCAGGAGCATGCCGATTATCCAGTCGAGCAGGAGCGCTATGGGAAAAACCTTCGAGATGTTCCTCATGAGCGCCTGCGCTGGGTCGAGCTTGCCGGCGATCGACACGGACTTCAGGGACATGAGCATCTTGCCGAAGCTTCCGCCGATCAGCGCGTCGAAGAGCGCGGTGTACGCGAAGAACAGCCCTCCGGTCAGCAGGAATGTCAGGGAAAAGTGGGCGCCCACGAAATCGAAGAACAGGTTCACTGGCACGTATATTATCAAGGCGTCGATCACGATCGCGACGAACCTTCTCAGCCAATGAGCCTGCAGTGCCTTGTCCCGGCTCAGATAGTCGAATCCCGTGACCATTTGACCAACTCTCTGACCCTCTGATGAACATCGGCGGTATATTACTTTCCCAGGGCGAGGAGCGTGCCACTCGGATCGCCCGTCTTTCATCACAGGTCAGCATCAAATGCTTTCGTCATCGTGGCGGGCACATATTGTCCCCTCTTGGATAAGAAATCTTGTCCAGATGCCCAGGCCAGATTCGAGTATCCCCCGCTGACACTATATACTGGCCGTGGCACTTCCAGTCCCGATGGACGAGGTCAGGCTCTTCGCCTTGATGGCTCACGAGGACGACCCCAAGAAGTGCACGGCATCGAGGCTCGTGAGGCTCGGCGAGCTGCGCGAAGCGAAGCACGTCGAGAAGATCCCGCGAGGGGCGATCGTGCTCGACCCCGAGGCGGAGAAGGCGCTCTCGAGGGAGGACTTGGGCGCGGCGAGGAGGTTCGGAATACTGGTCCTCGACTGCTCGTGGAACAAGCTGACCAAGTTCCCACACGTGAGGTCAGGACTGACGCACAGGGGTCTCCCATTCCTCCTTGCGGCGAACCCGACGAACTTCGGCAAGCCTCAGAGACTGTCCAGCGCGGAGGCCCTGGCCGCGACTCTCTACATCCTGGGGGAGAAGAAGCACGCTGAGAGGATCATGGGCAAGTTCAGGTGGGGTCCAGTGTTCATCGACATCAACAGGGAGAAGCTCGAGGCGTACTCGGCGGCGAGCACAAGCGCCGAGGTCGTCGATGCTCAGTCGAGAATACTGCGTGCAATAGAAAGGAAGAAGGATGGTCCGGAAACCATCTAGCTTTTGTATCACATTAACGATTGCCTTTACCCTTTTGCCGTTGAGTGAGAGGGATGGTCATCGACCGTGATGCACGGGGGGAGCTAAATGCCAAAGGAATACACACCTGAAGATCTGGTCGCCATCTGGGAGGAGTTTCTGGGTGGCCAGGAGCGGAGGCACCAGGTCTCGGCAATAGCGGACCTGTACCCAGACGTAAGGAGCATCAATATCGATTTCTCCGAGGTCGAGAAGTTCGACCCAGACCTGGCCAACTACACTCTTGTGAATCCGAGCATGTCCATCAAGTCCGCAGAGGACGCCATGAAGCGCATGGTCTCCCACGCGCTGACCAATCCCTTCATCCATTTCAGGATCATGGGCCTGCCGCGAGATTCGCGGATAGAGGTTAGGAAGCTGAGGGCGAAGCATCTCGGCACCTTCGTATCTGTCGAGGGTTTGGTGAGGAAGGCCACCGAGGTGAGGCCGAGGGTGACCGTTGCGGAGTTCGAGTGTGCTCGATGCGGCCACAAGATGACGATCGAGCAAGAAGGCATGCTCTTCCATGAACCTCTTGAGTGTTCCAAGGAGGAGGGCGGGTGCGGGAGGGGCCCGGGTTCCACGAAGTTCCGATTGCTCTCGGATCCGTCCAAGTTCGTGGACACTCAGAAGATAGAGACCCAGGAACCGCCCGAGGGGCTCAGAGGCGGAGCTCAGCCGGAACGGCTCGTCGGGTACATCGAGGACGACCTCGCTGGCAGGATATCTCCAGGCGACCGATTGATCCTCAACGGCATACTCAAGAGCCAGCAGAAGGGCGGGCAGACGAAGTCCACGCTTTTCGAGATAAGCCTCGACATCAACTCCATAGAGTTCGAGGAGCACGAGTACGAGGAGATACTCATCACTGCGGAGGACGAGCTGAAGATACGCGAATTCGCGGACTCTTCGGACGCGTTCGAGAGGATTATCGGATCTATTTCTCCAACAATCTACGGTTATGACCAAGAGAAGGAGGCTCTTGCCCTCCAGCTGTTCGGCGGTGTGCAGAAGACAATGGACGACGGCACGCGCATCAGAGGGGACATACACATTGCGCTCATCGGGGACCCGGGGACGGCGAAATCCCAGATACTGAGATATATGGCCCAGCTGGCGCCCAGGGGCATATATACATCTGGCAAGGCGTCCTCGGCGGCTGGTCTGACGGCAGCGGCCGTCAAGGACGAGTTCGGCGAGGGTAGGTGGACGCTGGAAGCCGGTGCCCTGGTGATAGCCGACAAGGGTCTGGCGTGCATCGACGAACTGGACAAGATGAACGATCAGGACAGGTCCGCGATCCACGAGAGCCTCGAGCAGGGCACGATATCCGTCGCTAAGGCGGGCATAACCGCGACCCTCCAATCCAGATGCGCGGTCCTGGGGGCCGCGAACCCGAAGTACGGGAGGTTCGATGACAGCAAGAACATCGCCGAGCAGATCGATCTCCCGCCTGCGCTGCTTTCCAGGTTCGATGCCATCTTCACCATGACCGATAGGCCCGAGGCGAAACAAGACCACAACGTCGCGGAGCACATACTCAAGGTCCACCAAAGGGGCGAGATCAGGCTCCACGAGTCTCCGGAGAAGCTGACGCATGTCAACGTGGAGGAGATAATGCGGGACACCGCCCACCTCGTCCCGGCGATGGACAAGGATTTCCTTAGGAAGTACGTGGCTTACAGCAAGCGCATCACGCCGGTCATGGGCTCGGAGGCCATGCAGACCCTGGAGGGCTACTACGTCGGCATCAGGAAGCTGGGCGAGGACCAAGGCGCCTCAGTCCCGATAACGGCGAGGCAGCTCGAGGCGCTCATCAGGATGTCGGAGGCGAGCGCGCGCGCGAGGCTAAGCCAGATAGTCAGCTCGGAGGATTCCCAGCGAGCGATCAAGATCGTGCAATATTACCTGGGCAAGGTCGCGAGCGAAGGGGGCAAGCTGGACATAGACCTGATAGCGACAGGCACCAGCAGGAGCCAGAGAGAGCAGATCTATGTGCTGAGGAGCCTCATCCAGCAGATGTCCGACCCGCGCAGGGGAGTCAACCAGGACGACCTGATGCAGAAGGCCGCGAGCGAGAACATTCCAGCAGAGAAGGCCAAGGCACTTCTGAAGAGGCTCAGCGAATCGGGCGAGATATACTCGCCGCAACCAGGCTACTGGAAGCTTGCCAGCGAGGAGCGGATCGCGTGATCTGCGTCAAGGTGCACAGGCAAGGTTCACAGGTGCTGGTGGCCGCCTGTGACGAGGACATAGTCGGGAAGACCTTCAGGGGAAACGACCTCAAGATAACCGTCTCAGCGTCGTTCTACAAAGGCGATTGCGGCGATGAGGACATGCTCGTCAACAGGCTGCAGATGGCCACGATCGCCAACCTCGTGGGGAGGAAGACCATGGAGATCGCCATCAAGCACGGCTTCGTCGACCCCGAGAACATCCTCCAGATCGGCGAAGTGCCTCACGCGCAGATGGCGAGGATGGTGTGACTTGTTCTGCGTAGAGTGCGGGCGCGATGGCGAGCTGATCAGCGCCTTGTGCAAGGACTGCTATTCCAAGAAGCACGCGAAGGCGTCGTTGCCGGAGCATGTGGACGTCATACTGTGCGCTCACTGCTCCTCGATGCAGACGGACCACGGCTGGAAGGACATGGGGTCCGTCAAGGAGGCGGCCGAAGCGGCCATCGGAATCGCGCTCACGGTCACCAAGGATGCCAAGGTCAGTGGCATCTCCGTCCAACTGGTCGAACAGGACGAGCGGAACATGGAGGCAGGAGTGACCGTGCAGCTGATATCGAGCGGCATGGAGATGGAGCGTCAGCTCAGCACGGTGATCAGGCTGAAGCGGGGGTCGTGCACCGAGTGTTCCAAGCAGCAGGGTAACTACTACGAGGCGATCCTACAGGTCCGTGGGCCCGGTAAGTCGCTCGACGAGGCCGCGGAGCGCGAGATCGAGCGCATTGTCAAGGGCAAGGTAGGCTCCCTGAGGAAGTCGACCCGGGAGGTGTTCATAAGCAAGACCGAGTCCGTGAAGGGCGGGCTCGACTTCTACTTCAGCAAGATCCCGGCGGCCAAGAGCCTCGCCCGGGAATTGCAGGAGACGATGTGTGCGGAGTACAAGGAGTCGTCCAGCCTCTGGGGAAGGCGGGACGGCAAGGAGGTCTACAGGATGACCTACCTGGTCCGCTTGCCTGGCTTCAACGCAGGCGACGTCGTCGAGTACCAGTCCAGGGCCTACTACATCAAGGGGATGTCGAGAGGGGTCGTGCACGGGATCGACCTGATCACCGGCGAGGAGCGCGCGCTCAAGCCGAAGACCGCCGGGGAGTGCACACTCGAGCAGTCGAAGGAAAAGATCATGCGTGCCGTGGTCCTCACTGAGAAGGCAGGTGAGCTCCAGGTGCTGGACCCGGACACGATGGCCGTCCTGGACGTGAAGACCCCGCCCGGGTTCGAACGTAGAGGTGACCAGATAAGGCTCGCGAAGACGAAGCTCGGCACTTACGTCATAAGCGATGGCTGGGGTTCTGTCAACGATCGGGTGGTGACCTAGGAGGTCACCCCGATATGACTCGTTCCATTCGGCTCCGACCGTACGGCCATCGCCGGCTCGCAGAGGGTCATCATCACGTCATGCTGGAACGCGCCGGGGCTGAACCGTAAGCCCCCTGCCACCTCCAATCCCTTGGAGATGGCTGTCTGCAGCAGGTTCATGCTGGCGTTCACGTGCCTGTCCATCCGCCAGCCGCACTCGCATGCGAACTCTGACCACTTGCCCATTCGGGAATCAGGTATCCTCCCACATATCGGGCATCTTCTGCTGCTGTATCTTGGATCGACCTTGATTACAGGAATGCCCTTCCAGGCGGCCTTGTACTCGATGATCTGGTGGAGCTTCCTCCTTGGCCACAGGCTGAGCCGCCTATTGAGATCCTTGTTCTTGTTCGGCCTCATGCCTCTCAAGTCTTCGAGCACGATGGCGGATCTGTGATTCTCGGCGAACTCTAGAACCGCGTTCGCGACAGAGTGTAGCCTGTAATCGACCCTGTGATGTTCCCTCCTGCCTTCTCGGCCACACAAGACCCGGGTCAATCGTCTGTCATGGGCTTTCTTCTTCTGAAGCCTCCTTCGCCTCTCATGATGGCGCTGTTGTATAATTGCCACCTCCGGGAAGGCCGCCTTGACCTGAACGCATGATGTGTCTCCCTTCCGGCCCCCCTCGACGAATATGCCGTCCAGGCTCCGCTCGTTGGTATCCAGCGAGAGCACTGAGCTGGCGGCAATTAGCCCGGGGAATTCCTTCCTGAACGCGACGATCACCCTGTCCGGTAGGACTGTGAGTGAACCCAGCGAGAGCGTTCCATCGTTCAAATACCGACGATGGTATCGACTCACGACCAACTTCAGTTCAACATGGCATCCCGCTCTGATAGGCAAATCGATTATGCCTTCGGTGCGATCCAACTTGTACGCTTGATTTTCTGCCTTCATCATAAGGCGCTTGACGAAAGGCGTTCCCGGACGCCTTCCCTGCCGGAGCCGCTTCCTGTGGTTCTTGAGGATCCCGGCGGCAACCTCGAACGAGGATGCAAGGTGCTGGGCATACATGCCAGGATGCTCCTCTCGGAAAGTCCTGTAGAGCAGCTTGGTAATCCCGTTCCTTGACGAGACGCGGGCATCGATGGACGCGCGAACCGCCTTGTTCACCGCCAACCTAAACTCCCGGAGGAGCGAGATTGCCTCTGGAGGGGGGTCCGAAGCGAGTCGGAACGCTACGCCCTTGACCAGCATCCAGGCATCAGTGGCAGAGTGGGTACTAGCCTATGCGACTACATGTAGCCTGCGTGACCCAGAAGAAAGCACCTCCCGATGACTTGACAGAACCGTTCCATCAAAAGGAATTAATTCTATGGTCGCTTTCCCCTGCCCGAGGTGTGATTCAACATGGTCACTGAGGAGGACATTCAGAACGCCACGGTCGAGCTGCTCCGGAAGACGGTCGTGAAGCTGCCAGCCGATGTCGAGGAAGCCTTGAGAAAGGCATACGCATCCGAGACCGACGAGGTCCCGAGGATGCAGATGAAGACGATAGTTGACAACATAGACATGGCGCTCAAGGGCAACACGCCCATGTGCCAGGACACCGGCGTGACGATCTTCTACGCCTCGTTGCCGAAGGACTGCAAGGTCGATGTGGAGAAGGGGATCGTCGAAGGGGTCAGGAAGGCCACGAAGGAGGTCCCCCTCCGGCCGAACGCCGTCCACCCACTGACCAGGAAGAACCCCGGAGACAATGTTGGCGAGAGGATGCCGTTCATCAATTGGAAGGTCCATGGCAAGGACTACATCGAAATCACCGTGATGACCAAGGGGGCCGGCTCCGAGAACATGAGCCAGCTCGCGATGCTCACGCCGACCCAGGGCCTGAAAGGCATCAAGGAGTTCATCCTCGGCGCCGTCCTCAAGGCGGGGAGCAACCCGTGCCCGCCTACGATCCTTGGGATCGGGCTCGGCGGTTCATCCGATATCGCGATGAAGCTCGCGAAGGAGGCGTTGCTGCGACCTATCAACCAGAGGCACAAAGACCCGGAGATCGCGAAGCTCGAGACCGATCTCCTGGAGGCCATCAACATGCTTGGGATAGGTCCTATGGGTCTTGGAGGGAAGACGACATGCCTCGGACTGAACATCGAGTACGCTTACTGCCATACGGCCAGCTTGCCGGTCGGTCTCAACGTGCAGTGCTGGGCCGGAAGGCGCGGGACGGTCAGGATAT
>Ga0315286_10000654_pt1 | contig 29880 bp, 18 predicted proteins | sample YL17G10_0_MG_FD_205038 | JGI IMG/M metagenome (GOLD analysis project Ga0315286, IMG submission 205038) | Sediment microbial communities from Yellowstone Lake, YNP, Wyoming, USA - YL17G10_0 | ecosystem: Environmental > Aquatic > Freshwater > Lake > Sediment | place: USA: Wyoming | collected... | reverse complement strand
CGCACGAGCTCGCCGACCGGTACCGGCTTTTCCTCGGACTCGTCCACAGCCGCAAACCGGTCATCACCGGGACTTTTGCGAAGGATGCATTTTCAGTCATGCTCGCCATGCTGGAGGAGGTCCGGGGGGGGGCCGCCGCACTCGAGCAGAAACCGTTGGCGATTTTCGACTGCTGCCCGTCACCACCCCTCATGTGGAGCGACCTCACGTGTCAGGCGCTCATGGACTGCGCCACCCATGGGATACCGGCCGAAACGGTGTCGATGCCGCTCGCCGGGGCGACCTCGCCCGTAACCCTCTCCGGCTCGCTCGTCCAACATACGGCGGAGAGCCTGAGCGGGCTCGTCATCCACCAGACGGTCAAACCCGGCGCGCCAATCGTCTACGGCGGCGCGCCTGCCGTCTTCGATATGCGAAAAGGCACGACTCCCCTCGCCGCGGTCGAGTCGACCATGATCGAGATGGCCTACGCCCAGATCGGCAAGTCGTTCGGGCTCCCCGTTCACGGTTATCTGGCGCTGAGCGACGCAAAGCTCCCCGACTACCAGGCCGGGTTCGAGACCGCGATGGGAGCGACGCTCGCCGCCCTCTCCAGAATCAACGTCGTCTCCGGACCGGGGATGCTCGACTTTTCGAGTTGCCAGAGCCTCGAAAAAATCGTTCTCGACGGCGAAGTCTGCCGGATCGCGAAACGTCTCATCGAAGGGATCAGGTGTCGCGGCGAAAATGAGGGGGTCAACGTTCTTCGCGAGATGATCGGGACCGTAGGCGCATCCTTTATCACGTCGGAGCACACCCGTCGCCACTTCAGAGAAGAAGTCTACTACCCATCGGCCGTCGTCGATCGGGGGACGTACGGCGACTGGGAAAAAACGGGCAAGAAAACCGCCGCCGATCGCGCCCACTCGAAGGTCCGGGAGCTTCTCGAACAACCGAACCTATCGATGGCCTCCGCCGACCTGGTTGATCGACTGGAAACGATCATGACGGCCGACGCGAAAAAACACGGCCTGGACGCGCTGCCTGTTTGGCGCGTTTTTCGAGCCGGGCGGCCGGGCGCCGGCGCTCACAAGTAGCCCAGGCCGTCGAGCTCCTTTCTGATCCGCGCCTCTTCTGCCGCGGATAGATCCGTTCCTCCAACGGATGCGAGTTCGGCGGTCTTGTAGTACCCGTCGACGAGGACCATGAGCGCCGAAACGGCTTTCTTCTGCCGGCCGGCCAGGTTTTTCCTCTCTCCGGGATCCGTACGAAGGTCGAATAGCTCGATCCCCCTCCGGTCATTTCCCGCGAGCATCATTTTTGTCCGCCGGAGCGCGTGACGGAGCTTCGCGGCGCGGGTGGGAAACCGCCTTCGTTTGCTCGGGGCGATGAGCTTGAAGCCGCCGTGGACGACGCTGATCCAGCGCTCCGTGTCCGAGAACACCGTAGGCGAATCCCCACGGCCCTTGGCGGACGCCCCCGGAGCCGGATGCGCAAAGAGGGGCTTCACGCTCCTAGCCGCCGGGACGCCGCTTAGATCGATACCCGCAAGATCGAGGAGCGTCGGGAGCACGTTGGTCTGGGAAACGCAAGTCTCGACGACGACGGCGTCGGGGATTCGGTCGGGGCAACACAGGATCCACGGCGTCCGTATCACCTCGTTGTGCATCGCCGACGCCCCGTGACCGAATGACCCGTGGTCCCACAGCTCCTCACCGTGGTCCGATGACACGCTCAATATCGTTTGCTCCAATATTCCCAGACGTTCGAGTTCGCCCACGAGGACACCGATCATCTCATCGACGACGCGGACCTCCATACGGTACAAATCCCGAACCGCTCCGATCCCGTCATCCTGAACCTCGAGCCGCTCGATGGCGCGCGCCGACCGGTTGAACCGCTCGATCTCGCCGTCTGGGATCCTGTCCCCCTCGGGCACGGGAAAGAGCCCGCCGAGAACGGCGTGATTCCTCAACAACTCCGTCGTTCTTCTCCACTTCTCACCCGTTGTGATTTGTTCGTAGTACTTCCGCGGAAACCGGTAAGGCGCGTGGGGCGGTGATATGTGAAGAAAAAGAAAGAAGGGCTCGTCCTTGTGGCTTGCGATCCACTCGACGGCGCGGCGCGTCTCGACGACCGGGCCTTCCGTCGACCAGTTCGGCGCCAGATCCGTCAGCGATTCCATATCGTCGAACGACCGGCCCAGGTAACTCTTGAAGAACCCGAAATCGACTACCGCCTTTCTCGCGCACCCGTTATGCGCGACGAGCTCCATGAGGCGAAGTGGGGGGAGCTTCTTGATCCTGAAATCGTATACTCCGTGACTGACCGGATAGAGAGCGGTGAAAAGCGAGGCCACCGCCGGGGCGGTGAAATTCGAGGCGGAATAGGCATTCTCGAAACGCACACCGAGGGATGCCAGACGGTCGATGTTCGGTGTGAGCTTTTCTCGATCGCCGTAGCACCCGAGGTAATCCGCCCGAAGCGTGTCGACGACGACGAGTATGATCCTGGGCGGTGTCATTCGACGGACGGTATCTCCGCGGCGTCTGGGAACGTACGACGGGATGGCGTCACCAAGCTGCGGCATCCTCTCCTCACCGCTTGATGCTCTTCAAAAACTCTTGCACCTCGGGGACCCCCCCCTGATACACCAGATACCCGTTGTAAGGTTCGCGGTCGGTGATCTCTCCGTTGACCGGTGTGAGCATGATTCTCTTGACCTCTTCGCGATCGTCGGTCTGACCCAGAGTCCAACAGAGTTTCATGTAGGCGACCTCGGGGAGCATGTTCGCCCCGGGAACAATCCCGAGTTCCATCAGCTCGCGCCCGGTTTCGTAGACGTACATCTGGACGTAGCCCCAGAGGGTTTGCACCGTCATGTAGATATGAACACCGGCTTGCACGGCCCGTTTGATGGCGGGGTAAAGCGGTTTGTTGACGTGTCCAAGACCCGTTCCCGCGATCACGATCCCCCGGTAGCCGTTATCCACGCAGGCGTCGACGATGTCCGGGAGCATATTCGGGTAGTAGTAAAGGATTGTCACCTTCTCTTCGAACGCCGTGTTGACCTTTACGCGGCGGTCCTTGCGCCGGGCCTTGTAGTCGTGCCGGAGGTGGATGATCCCGTCCTTGTTGTTCACCATGGCCAGGGGCACGTCTCCGATCGTGCGAAACGTCGACCGGTAGCTCGAGTGCATCTTTCTCACCCGAGTCCCTCGGTGTAGCAGCGCGTACTCGTCCGAGGTCGGGCCGAACATACAGACCATGACCTCCGCGATGTCGCCCTCGGCCGCGGTCCGAACCGAATTGATGAGGTTCGACGCCGCGTCAGACGAGGGCCGGTCGGACGACCTCTGCGATCCGACCATCACGATGGGAATCGGAGAGTCCTGGACCATGAAGCTCAGGATCGCCGCCGTGTGATGCATGGTATCCGTGCCGTGTCCGATGACGATCCCGTCGGTTCCCTTCTCGATTTCCTCGCCGATCCTCTGCGCCGTCTTGATGTACTGCTCGGGACCCATGTTCTCGCTGAAAACCCCGTAGAGCTTCTCGGTCTCGAGGTTGCAGATGTCAGCGAGCTCGGGGACCGATCCATAAAGCTCGCCCGGCGAGAACGCGGGGACGACGGCGCCCGTCCGATAGTCCAACCGGCTCGCGATGGTTCCGCCCGTCCCGAACAGCTTGACCTGCGGTTTGCCCTCGTCGTGCGGGAACTCCCTCTCGGGGATCTTGTAGTGAGCCTCGCGGCGCCCCGTTTCCTTCATCGAGATGATCGTATCGGCGTGGAGACCCACGTTGTACCCGTTGTTGAGCTTGAGAACGACGTGGTACTCGTCGGCCGTTTCCGAACGGGGGAGAATGATCCCCTTGAACCGGCCGCTCGACGTGACGACTTCCGCGTCGCTCCATACGGAGACGCCGTGTTCCTTGAGCGCGGCGAGACCGCGCCCCCTGTAGCCATTGTATCTGTCGTTATTCATCGGCCGCACCCTTGTGTTTTCGAAGTTCGTCCTCGAGGATCGCGGCAACGACACTCCCGTCCGACCGCCCCTTAAGTTCCGTCATCATCTCTCCCATGAGATGGCGGTGGACCGAGCCTGGGTTCCACAACGCGCGAAAATCCGTTTTTCGAACGAGAACCCGGGCGAGCCCTCTCACACCGTCTTCACCCACCGGTTTGAATCGGAGAGATTCCAGAACGGCCCCGACGCCAGCGTCCACTTCCCCGCCGTCCTTGCGGCGGATCGTTTCCTCGAGCACATCGGGCCACCCTTCCTTCGCGAACCGCCCCTCGCGTTGCGCCTGGAATAGATCGAAGACCTCGTCGTCCGAGAGCTTCGCGAGCGCGAATCCCCTCCGGAAGAGCATCTTGCCCAGACGGACGAGGATCACTCCCGCGCGAACAGGATCGAAGCCAAGCTCTCCGGTAATCCGGTCGAACAGCCGATATCGAGGTGATACGGTGAGCACTTCGAAAATATCCGACGGCAAGTTCAGCGGAGAATACCGGCGCTCCCGCTCCCATGGGGGCTCGGGGAGATGCTGCCTCGCCTTTTCCACGCTCCCGGGTTTCACCGCAACCGGGGGGAGATCGGTATCGGGATACATTCTCTCCGGCCCGGGCAGGATCCTCTCGAAACCCGTGGTTCCATCGCGGAGCGCCTGGCGCGTCTCGCGGGGCACTCCCTCGGTCGCCTCCTTCGCGCGGAGGGCGACCTCGTTGCACGCCGATTGGGCGTCTTCCTTCCCTCCCCACACGAAAACGAGGGCGTCTTCGGGGCCCGCCTTCACCCGGTGTCGGATCGTTTTCCATTCCTCCGCGCTCAACGTCTCGGACGCCGCGTCGGAGTGAACGATGTTTGGGAGCGTCGTCAAACACGCGACAACGCGGACGCGGTCGGATACTTCCTTTGCGAAGGTCGTTTGGGTCTGAGTTCTCTCGCAGAGGATCCCCGCGAACTTTTCGAGAACCACGCAACGGGCGATCTCGCCCTTGTCGAGCGCGTGCCGGATCGGGTGGTACCAGCTGCCGGCGAGATACCGGGTGACGTCGTAGTCGCGGGTGACGAGGGTCGACGGAGTGACCCCCCGCTTCTCGAGCGTCTTCCGAATCCGAAGGAGCGACCATTGCCGCATCGCCTCGTTGTAAACGAGCAGCGGTATCCGCGGGATGCTCGGGACTCCTTTTATCTCGTTTCGAGTCCCGCCCCTGACGCTTACGTTTACGTCCTCGCGCGTGGCGCCGTGCCCGGAGCGCACTTTCCCCGTCGAGCGCAGAAGGCGCCTGAGGATCTCGCACACCTCCGCGGTTTCCTGGGGCGTCTTCATGTCGGGCTCCGTCACGGGTTCGACGAGCGGTACGCCGAGACGGTCCGTGAGAAACACACGGTGATGTCCCACATCCGAAACCTCGCGGCACGAGTCTTCCTCCAGCCCGAGCTGTATGATACCGATCTTGCGGTCCTTGTACGGTACCCATCCGTCGACGCCGAGTATCGTCGTGCGTTGGAACCCCGTCGGGAGACTCCCATCGAGGTACTGTTTTCGCGAAATGTGAAGCTCGCTAACAAGATTCAGGTGGAGGAGCAAGGCCACTTCGATCGCGATGTCGAGGGCCGATTCATCGATGAAGAAGGGCGGGGTGTCATCCATCTCATAGGTGCACACCGTGTCACGGTGAACCCGATAGACGATCTCCTTCTTGGTCTTGAACTCCATGAGCGCGGTCCCGTCGTACTCTCCCAACTCGGAGAGCGTGGGCCGCATATGACGGAGGATTTCCGCGTCGTACTCGGGGCTGTACCGCCGCGCCGGACACCGGCAGAAGAGTTTCCGATCCGTCAGGAGCTGCTGGTGGACTTCCAGACCCGACTTGAGACCGACGGCCTCGTAATCCTCAGACGTCATTTCATCAAATGGCTTAAAGTCAAGCATTTACGACCAATACCTCAGAGTGTGCTTGAGCGGGCGTCTTCCCTGGATCTCTGTGCGGTCCGAGACCGGATGTGTGACTCTACCGCGGCCGGAACCCCTTTTCAAGCCTGTTCTTGACGCTCCGCGGCCACCGCCGCGGGCGATCCTCTTCTGCGCGTGCGCGCGCGGACGCACCATCCTCTGCCTCGCGCCCACAACCACCTTCGATCAATGGGACGAGGTATCCTTTGCCTTCTCCAACGGCTCCCAAAAACCGAGGTTGTCCTCCTCGATTTTGCAGTAGCCGTCCGTCTTGAACCGCGCGTTCGAGTTGTACCCCCACGAGAGGTACTCCGACTCGCCGCCGCTATGCGTCGTGATCAAAAACCGGTTGGCGAGCTCGCCGATCCCTTTGGCCTGTCCAACGGGTGAGTCCGAATCGCCCCGATTCGCGTCGACCGGCACCCAACCGTAATTGGGCAAGTACACCTGCGCCCACCGGTGGAACGCCTCGTCGATGCTCGCATCGTCGCCGCGGACGACGACGCTCCCCTGATAACGGGCGGGGAGCCCGGCCGCGCGACACAGCGCCACAAAGGAGAACGTGTACTCCGAGCACGATCCTTTCCCCCGGTTCAGCACGACCTCGGGCACATCCCATCCCCCGGCCATCTCGTATTCGAGCTTTCCGATCAGGAAATCGTAGATTTTGCGCATGATCCAGTACGGATTCTTTTCGTCCCCGACAACCTTCTTCACCGTCTCGCGGATGAACGGGCTCGACACCCGGTACCTCGCGCCGTCGCCGAGGTACTTTTGCCGGATGTCCCTCGGGATGTCAGCGAGCTGTCCCGTTTTTTCGGGGATGATGAGGTAACGAATGGCCGACACCTTGGCATCGACGTGATATCCCACTTCCGCCTTCTCCCCGGATTTGGCCGACCCGAGCTGGAAAAGGCCGCAGGGCTGACCCCAGGTGTCCTTCGCGATTCGCGCGGGAGGACTCGAAAAGACCGCCTCCGAGAGGAGTTCCTGGTTGGGGAGCTTCTCCGGGATGGCGACGTTGAGCTCGATGTCGGTGACCGCACCCGGTCCGTAGTTATTGAGCGCCCAGTAATACTCGACGCGCGCGACCCGTGTGTCGAAGAGCCGATAAGGTTGCGCAGCATCGATCACGAGTTTGTAGAGCTTGCGGTCTTGGAAATCGACGTTCCACAAAAACCCGTCGACCCACGCGAGCCCCGCCGCGTACGGACCCGGCGCGGCGAGGACCCCGATGATCATCCCCGTCCCGGGGTGGACCATGTAGATTTCGTCCTTCGTCCGATCGGCGATCCAGAGGTATCGTCCATCGAAGGTCATCGACTCGCATGTCTTGTCCGGCACCGGTATGTCGGCGAGAATTGTCCCGTCCTCCGGGATCACCTTGTAGATTCTTCTCGTCGACTGCTCCAGGATGAAAAGGGCACCGTCTGCGAAGGCCAGACCGGCGGCCTTCCCGCCGGGCGCTTGAAACGTCCATTCGACGACGCCCTTGTCAAAATTCCACGCGTATATCCCCCCGGTGTGGTCGTCGGATACGAAGAGCATCCCGTTCCCGAACGCGATCCCCCTCGGTTTCAATGTCGGGGCTTTCTTTTTCGCCTCGATCGTCCCGCCGGCGGGATCGATCCGGTAAATGTCGCCTTCCCTCCAGTCGGCCACGTAGAACCACTTCCCGTCCCAGGCGAGGCCGGAAGGGTACTTGCAGGGGCTCGTTATCGAGGCCGCCACCTCACCGGGTTGAGCCGATGCGGCGAACGCGGCGCACCCCACGACGATCATTGCGAGCACAAGACCACGCGCCCCTCGCGAAGAGAGAATCCTCTCGCCGGCTGACATATCACACCTCCCTTTCTCGACGGACCATGCTTCGAAGACACAAAAGTGGTGAGTCGCCCGGGACTCGAACCCGGTACCCCGTGCTTAAAAGGCACGTGCTCTGCCAGATGAGCTAGCGACTCACCGTCTCGGTGGCATACGGCTTGTCATGCAGAATAGACGCGTAGGCGAGGCGTGTCAAGGCGGTTGACAACGGGCGGCGCGACCCTGTGTTCAACGGTTCCGTCACCGTTGGCGCGAACGTGCGTCGCGGGTTTCGTTTCCGTCGGCGGGTGCGTCCGCAACACCGCTTCGCTGTATCACCCTCGATCGATCACGGCGCGGCGATCCGCGCCCAGGGAGACGATGCGGATCCTGCACCCCACGACCTCCTCGAGCCGAGCGACGTACGCAAGGGCCGCCCGCGGGAGTTCTTTAGCACCGTCGCCGCCGGATGTCTCGCGCCATCCATCGAGAACCTCGTAGTCCGGTTTACAGCGATCGAGCTCGCGCACCATCGTCGGAAAGTAATCGAGGCGCTTCTTCCCGCACCGGTAACTCGTGCACATCTTGATCTTGTCGAACGAGTCCAGCACGTCGAGCTTGGTCAAGGCGATCTCGGTAATCCCGTTGAGCTTGATGACGGTCCGTCCGGCGACTCCGTCGAACCAGCCGCACCTGCGGGGGCGGCCGGTTGTCGTACCATACTCGCCGCCGAGCTCTCGAAGCTTCTCTCCGACCCGCCCCTTCTCTTCGGTCGGAAAAGGCCCGTTGCCCACGCGCGTGCAGTACGCCTTGAAGATCCCGATTACCCGATCGATCGACGAGGGCGGGATTCCCACACCCGCGAGGGCCCCTCCGACCGATGCCGAGCTGGAGGTCACGTACGGGTATGTGCCGTGGTCGATGTCGAGAAGGCTCCCCTGGGCCCCCTCGCACAGCACTCTTTTCTCGTTCTCGAGGGCCGACCACACGGTGATGCGCGTGTCCGTGATGAGCGGTTGGATTCTCGCGGCGGAGCGCCGGAGCGTTTCAACCGTTTTCTTGACGGGAATCGCGGGGAGGCCGAGGTGTTTGAGGTGTTTGTTGTTTTCGCGTATTTTCTCGGAGAACAACGCGTCGATCTCGGCCGCGGGTCTGAGAAGGTCGCCCATACGAACACCCCGGCGGCTCACCTTGTCCGCGTACGCCGGACTGATCCCCTTACCCGTCGTCCCGATCGGTGACGACCCGAGACGTCTCTCCATCCCGCGGTCCATCTCGACGTGGTAGGGAAACACCACGTGGGCTTGTTCGCTCACCAGAATGCGGCCGCGAACATCGACCCCCCTCTCGACGACACCGTCGATCTCGCACGCGAGCGCCACGGGATCGATGACCATCCCGCCTCCGAGAATGCACACGACGTGAGGATAGAGGATCCCCGAGGGGACGAGATGAAACGCAAACCGCCTTCCGTCCGCCACCACCGTGTGTCCCGCGTTGGCGCCGCCCTGGTAGCGCGCGACGTAATCGGCGTCCCGCGCGAGAAGGTCGACGATTTTCGCTTTACCTTCGTCACCCCACTGACCGCCGACGACAAGTGTAACCGGCATGGATGTCCCTTCGATCTATATAAGTGCCGACGCGTCCGACGAGTAGGTATCCGGCAAAAAAACAACCGCTCACGCGGGCGGTTCGCCGGACGCAAACTCTGTATTTATACAACCTGCCGGTCGGGAAATCAAGGCAAACGGGGCGATTGTCCGTCGGTCTCGTGGTCTTGGGAAAAGAGGTCTCCGGCGTCCATGTAATCCGGCAGCTCGCTTCGAAAAACTTCTTTTATCTTGCCCCACGTCTGAATCGTCAGCGCGATCGAACAATCGGCGCCGTCAGCGGGGTTGCTATGTTCGACGACCTCCCCGGAGTAGTCGAAGATCCCGTCCCCGTTCTGATCACCCAACTCGAACCCGTTGAGACACCTGTCGTCGTCGGAGTTCATGTAGGCGAGCGTCTTGTCCCAGATCCTGTCGTTCGTGGCAAAATCATCGCCAAAACTGCCGAGCGCGGCGGAGCCGGCCGCCGGTTCCGCCGAGGTGTGACACAGAACACACCTGAACTTCTGATACGTGGGAAGCCTCAACATGAGATCCGGGGTGCTCTCCGCCGGATCGGGAGTCAGAAGCAAAGCGAAGAGCGGTGCCGCGCAGGCCACCAGCGCAAAGAGGCCGATCGCGAGCCTATGCCACGCTTTCTTTGACATGAATGTAACCCTTTAAATTATATACCCGCCACCCGTCGCCGTCAACCTGCGACAGCTATCCCCATTTTCTTCCGCTAAGCCGTACTCCCTTTGACGGCATCGCGGATCTCGCCTTTTGTCAGGGCCTTAGCCACGCTTTCGGCGATCTGAACACCCACACGAACACGGGCCTCCCGTGTTGCGGCCCCCAGGTGCGGGGTAAACACAGTCCGGGGGTGGTCGAACAGCGGATGCCGGCCGGGCGGCTCGTGCTCGAACACATCGAGGGCGAGCCCTCCAATTCTCCCCGTTTCGAGACCCCGAACCAGCGCCTTCTCGTCCACCACTTCCCCACGCGAGCAGTTCACCAGGAGAGCCCCTTCGCGCATCCGGTCGATCTCGCCCTTGGAGATGAGCCCGGTCGTCTCGGACGTCAATGCGACATGGAGGGATACCACATCGCTCGTTCGCAAAAGAAAATCCAGGTCCACGAGATCGACACCCACCGCCCGGGCGGCGTCCGCCGCCACGTAGGGATCCACGGCGATGACCCTCATCGAAAAAACGAGCATTCGCCGGGCCACTTCCCGGCCCACCCGGCCGAATCCGACAAGGCCGAGCGTCTTTCCGTACAGTTCTACCCCGTCCAGGGTGTTTCGATCCCACCGTCCGGCGCGGAGCGATCTGTCGGCTTCCGCGATACGCCTGGCGATGGCGAGGATCATCCCCACGGTGTGTTCCGCGGTCGAAATCGTGTTCGCGTCTGGCACGTTGAGCACGACGATTCCCCGCTTCACGGTCTCCGCGAGGTCGATGTTGTCCACACCGACACCCGAGCGCCCGATGATCTTGAGCCTCTTGCCGGCGGCGATGACGTCCGCGGTGAGCTTCGTCGGACTACGGACGATGACCGCGTCGAAAACCGGCAAGAGCGCGGCGAGATCCGCCGCGCCGAGCGTCCCGACGGTCGTCACCTCGATCTCAGGATACGCGGCGAAAACGTCGAGAGCCGCCTGCTCGGGATGATCCGTCAAGAGCACTTTGTACATACGCCGGATGCTCCTTCTCCTGGACCTACATCTCGTGAAACTCTCTGAACAACGCCTCGACCCCGCGACCGCCCGCGGCTACGAGGCCCATGTCGAGAAGGGTCGATTCGAACGACGAGACCACCGTGAAAATGTCCGATTCGAAGTAGTGGCCGAGGTGGCCGATCCGCACGATCTTCCCCTTTAGCCGCTCTTGCCCGCCGGCGATGCGGATCCCATAGACATCGTACAGGTGTTTGCGGATCTGCTCCGCGTGACCGTCGGGAATGACGATGGCGGTGGTGCAGTTGGCGGGTACCGAGGGGAAAACTTCGAGATCCAACGCCCGCACCGCCGCCCGCACGGCCCTCGCGTTTCGCGCGTGACGTTCGATAACGCTTTCGAGCCCCTCTTCCTTGATCATCTTGAGCGCCTCGTGGAGCCCCATCACGAGTCCGATGGGCGGGGTCCACGGGGAATCGCCTTTTTCATGCGACGCCAGGGCTCGTTTCAAATCGAAATAGTAGGCCGGTTGTCCCGCCCCCTCCATTCGAGCGCGTGCCGCGTCCGAAAGAGAGAGAAACGCGAGACCAGGAGGCGTCATCACGCCTTTCTGCGAACTCCCCACGACGACGTCGAGACCCCAGGCGTCGGTTTCCAGTTTTTCCGCGCAAACGCTGGTGATGCCGTCGACGACGATGAGGGCCCCTTTCGCGTGGGCGATTCGCGCCATCGATTCGACGTCCTGGAGAACGCCCGTCGAGGTCTCCGCGTGCGTCGTAAATACGACTCCCACCCCGGGGTGCGCGCCGAGCGCGCGCTCGAGATCTTCGGGCCGCACCGGATCCCCCCACCGCGCGTCCACGGTGGCGACATCGAGACCGTAGGCCTCGGCGATCTCCTTCCACCGATGGCTGAACTTGCCGAGAACGGTGACGAGCACCTTTTCCCCGGGCTTGGTGAGATTCACCAGCGCCGCTTCCATCGCTCCCGTCCCGGAACACGCCAGCAACATGACGGGGTTCCGGGTTCTCATGACCTCCCGGAGGTCGTCGATCGTCTCGCGTTGTATCGCTCGGAATTCCTCGGTGCGGTGATGGATCATGGGTCCCGCCATCTTCTCGCGGACCCGCCACGGAACCTCGGTGGGTCCCGGCGTGAACAATTGTCTGCTTCTCATACTTCCCCCATGCTTTCCTTTATCCAGATCCAGAGTTCCTTCTTGCCCTCGCCCGTTTCGCTCGAAAACGCGACGACCGCCGTCCCCTGATCCGGTTCGAGGATCCGAAGGTGCTCGGCGATCATCTTGCGGACGCTCCCGCGCGAGAGCTTATCGACCTTGTTGAAAGCCAGGCAACACCGTCGTCCGGCGTCGAAGAGCGAAAGGAGGAGGTCGATATCCGCACTTGCCGGTGTGCGTCGCGCGTCGAGGAGCTGAACAACGCCCCGGAGCGCATCGCGTTCGGCCAGATAAGTGGTTAGGAGCTCTTGCCACTTCGATCGCTCCTCCTTGGAAACCTGCGCGTACCCGTACCCCGGCATATCGACAAAGCAGAACGCGTCGTTGACGAGATAGAGATTCGCCGTCCTCGTCTTCCCCGGGGTGTTGGACGTGCGCGCGACGCCCCGCCGTCCAAGAAGCGTATTGATCAGAGACGACTTCCCGACATTGGACCGTCCCACGAAGGCGATTTCCGGCCACCCCTTTCGAGGCAACGCATGCGCGTCGGCGAAAGATCCGACGTATGAGACGGTGTCGACCTTCACAGGGGCTGCCTTCTCCGGACCCGATGGGACACGGCGAGCCGGATCCCGACCCGGAACGCCGTCAGTGAGTCGTGTACGTTTCCTTCATGTAATCGAAGAATCCGACTTCCTGCTCGATCTCTCTCTTTGCGGACCTGCGCGGAGCGCGAGGGAGGGGTCTTGTCAAAGCGAGCTTGAGCACGTCGCGCATGTCGGAGACGGTGTGAATCTTCAAGCCGGACCGCACCTCTTTGGGGAGTTCCTTGATGCTCTGGGCGACCGCTTTCGGGATGATGACCTCCTTGACCCCCGCGCGCAACGCCGCCACCGTTTTTTCGTTGAGGCCGCCGACGGCGAGCACCTCACCCTTGAGCGTGAGCTCCCCCGTCATCGCGATGTTCCTTTTCACGGGGATTCCAAAAAAATTCGAGACGAGAGCCGTCGCCATCGCGATCCCCGCGCTCGGCCCGTCCTTCGGTATCGCGCCTTCAGGAACGTGGATGTGGACGTCCATCTCGTTGAAGAAATCCCTCTTCAGCGGTAGCACCCTCGCGAGACCCCGCGCGTACGTCAGGGCAATCTGCGCGGACTCCTTCATCATGTCGCCGAGGAGCCCGGTGAGCGAGAACTTTCCCGTCCCGGGCATGAAACCGACCTCGATCCGGAGAATGTCCCCCCCCGCACTCGTCCAGGCAAGTCCGGTCACAACTCCGACGAGCTCCACCGATGGGATTTCCTTTTCAGCGTAGTGCGGGACGCCGAGATAGCGTTCGGCGTTCTTAGGCGTCACCGCGATCGGAGTCGTCTTGCCGGTCGACGCGAAGCTCACCGCGACCTTGCGAAGGATTTTCGAGAGCTCTCTTTCGAGGTTTCTCACCCCTGATTCGCGGGTGTAGAGATCGATGATCTTCCTGATTGCCGCATCGGCGACCTTTATGTCCGTCGACTTGAGCCCGTGCCGGGAGAGCATCTTGGGGATGAGAAAATTCTGCGCGATCTTGACCTTCTCGGTTTCAAGGTAGCCGGGCAGATGGATGACCTCCATGCGGTCCTGGAGGGCCGCCGGGATCGTGTGTGTCACGTTCGCGGTGGTGATGAACATCACCTCGCTCAAATCGAATTCCACCTCGAGATAATGGTCGCTGAACGTGTGGTTCTGCTCCGGGTCGAGGACCTCGAGCAGCGCCGCCGCGGGATCGCCCCTGAAATCGCTCGACATCTTGTCCACCTCGTCGAGGAGCATCACGGGGTTCTTGCTCTGCGCCTTTATCAGCGACTGGATAATCCGCCCCGGCATCGACCCGATGTAGGTCCGGCGGTGCCCCCTGATCTCGGCCTCATCCCGTACCCCACCAAGCGAGAAATGGACGAACCGCCTGCCGAGAGCCTCGGCGATGGACCGGCCGAGAGACGTCTTCCCCACCCCGGGTGGACCGACGAAACACAGGATCGGACCCTTCATCGTTTTCGAAAGCTTCAAGACGGCGAGAAACTCGAGGATCCTTTCCTTGACCTTCTTCAACCCGTAGTGGTCCGCATCCAGACGCCGTTTGACAAGCTTGATGTCTAGCCGGTCGTTGGTGCGCACCTGCCACGGAAGCGAGAGCAACGTGTCGAGATAATTGCGGACCACGGTGCCTTCCGGTGAGAGACTAGGCATTCTGGCGAGACGCCCCAGCTCCTTCATGGCGACTTCGTGCGCTTCGATGGTAAGACCGGTCTTCTCAATCCTTTCGCGCAGCTCTTCGACCTCCGACGTCTCGTCCGCGGTGTCGCCAAGCTCCTTGCGAATGGCCTTGAGCTGCTCGTGGAGGTAGAACTCTTTTTGGTTTTTTTGAACCTGGCTTTTGACGTCGCTCTCTATCTTTTTCTCCAGCTTGAGGATCTCGAGCTCCTCAGCCAGGAGCCTCCCGATTGTCTTGAACCGCTTCTCTATATCGACCGCTTCGAGAATCGGTTGTTTCACCTCGATCTTCGTGATCAGGTGCGCCGCGATCGAGTCGGCTAACCGGTCGAAGTCGTCTATGGGGATCACCGTCCGCAGCACTTCATCGGGGATCCGCCTGTTCAGCTGGACGTATTCGGTGAACTGGTTGGTCACGCTGCGGACCAGGGCCCGCATCTCGCGTTCCCCAGACGGTTTGGGGGTGTGGATGATGACCTTCGCCCTAAAGAGCTTCTTCGACACCGTCCACTTCTCGACCTCCCCCCGCGCAAGACCTTCGACGAGGATCCGCATCGTTCCCTCGACGAGACGCATGATCTGGAGGATCCTCACGATCGTCCCGACTTTGTAAAGATCATCGGTCACGGGGTCGTCGACGTTCATCTCGCGTTGGGTAATAACGAGGAGGAGCCGCTCCTTCTTCATCGCCTCGTCGAGAGAGGCAAGTGACTTCTGTCTCCCAACGAGAAGCGGCGTGATCATCCCAGGGAAGATCACGACGTCCCGCAGAGGCAGCACGGGAAGGTGTTCGGGGATTTCTAGTATCTCTTCGTCTTTTTCGAGAATGGTCACTGTTTCACCTTTTTGATGACGGACAATCACCGCCGGCCGCACTCCGGCCGCCGGTCCGCGAGGCGCCGCCCGCGGTTGCGTGGGTCTCCCCGACCGCGCGCCGGTCCCTGCTAGGCTTCCCGCGCCCGGCGGTCGCGCTGGACAACGATTTCGGGCTCGATGTTCTTGAGAATCGTGTCGGCGGTGACGACGACTTTCCGGATGTTCGGATTCGACGGAATCTCGTACATCAGATGGAGCATAGTTTCTTCGATCACCGAACGGAGTCCCCGGGCCCCCGTCTCCCTCTTCTTCGCCGTGGACGCGATCGCCCGGAGCGCGTCGTCGGTAAACACCAGCTCGACGTCCTCCATCTGGAAGAGCTTCTGGTACTGCTTGACGAGCGCGTTCTTCGGCTTGGTCAGGATTTGGACCAGGGCGTTCTCGTCGAGATCCGACAACACACCGATCACCGGCAAGCGTCCCACCATCTCCGGAATCAGCCCGTACTTGACGAGATCGTCCGGCGCCACCTGTTTCAGAATCGTCGACTTGTCTTTAGCTCTCCTCGTGGTTTCTTCGGCGCCGAAGCCAAGGACTTTCTTCCCGGTCCTCTGTTCGACGATCCTATCAAGCCCGTCGAACGCTCCTCCGCAAATGAAGAGTATGTGTTTCGTGTTGATCTCGATGTAGTTCTGCTGGGGGATCTTCCTTCCGCCTTGGGGCGGAACGTTGCACACAGAGCCCTCGAGCATCTTGAGCAGCGCCTGCTGGACTCCCTCTCCTGACACGTCCCTGGTGATCGACGGGCTGTCCCCTTTTCTCGCGATCTTGTCGAGCTCGTCGATGTAGACGATGCCCTTTTCCGTCGCCGACACCGACGATCCCGCGTTCTGGTAGAGCCTGAGGAGTATGTTCTCGACGTCTTCGCCGACGTACCCCGCCTCGGTGAACGCCGTGGCGTCGACGATGGCGAAGGGCACCCGGAGAAATCTCGCCAGCGTCTGCGCGAGCAGGGTCTTCCCGGTCCCCGTGGGCCCAAAGATCAGTATGTTGCTCTTGTCGATTTCGACGTCGTCGGTCGTCTTCTCGTGGACGATCCTCTTATAATGGTTGTACACGGCGACCGACAGCAACACCTTTGCGTCATCCTGGCTGACCACGTAGAGATCGAGAAACTCCTTGATCTCCTTCGGCTTCGGAAAATCCTCCGAATCGAACAGGACCTGCCCGGAGATCTCGTCGTCCAGTATGTCCTTGCAGAGCTTGATGCACTCGTTGCAGATGTAGACGGACGGCCCGGAAATCAGCTTCGTGACCTCATCCTGTCCCCTGCCGCAGAAGGAGCATCTGAGAATCTGCGGTGTCCCCATTTTCTTCTTCATACAATCTCCTGTGCCCTTATTCTCCACCGCTCTTGGCGGGCGTGTTGGTCCGATGAGTGAATATGTTGTCGATGAGCCCGTATTCCTTCGACTCCTCGGCCGACATGAAGTAATCACGGTCGGTGTCCTTCGCGATCTTCTTCCCCGGCTGGCCCGTGTGTTCGGCGAGGATGTCGTTGAGCTGATCGCGCATCTTGAGAATCTCTTTTGTGTAGATCTCGATCGAGGCCGCCTGCCCTTCCGACGCCCCCGAGGGTTGGTGGATCATCACACGGGCGTGCGGCAGCGCCGAGCGCTTGCCTTTCTTTCCGGCCGCGAGGAGAACGGCCGCCATGCTCGCCGCCTGGCCCATGCAAATCGTCGCCACGTCCGGGGCGATGTACTGCATCGTGTCGTAAATCGCCATCCCCGAAGAGATCACCCCGCCGGGACTGTTGATGTAGATGAAAATGTCCCGGTCCGGGTCTTCCGCTTCGAGGAAAAGCATCTGGGCGATGACGAGGTTCGCGACAGCGTCGTTGATCGGAAGGCCGAGAAAGATGATCCGGTCCTTGAGAAGCCGCGAATAGATGTCGTACGACCTCTCGAACCTCCCCGTTTGTTCGACAACGAACGGAATCGTGTACTGATTTTGCGTCATCGCGTGTATGTCCTTTCTCCTAAAGAATATAATGCCTCGCGGACGACCGCAGAAGCGAAATCCTCACGCTCCGGTAACCACGGCCTTCTCGCGGAGGAAATCGACGGCCTTCCGGTCGAGCAACTCGTTCTCGAAACTCCTCCGCCGCTCGGGGTGAGTGAAATACGCCCGAACCTCGTCCACCCTCTCCCCGCCGCCCTTCGAAATCTCTTCGATCTTCGCGTCGATCTCGGCGGCGCCAACCTCGATGTTCTCCTGTCGCCGCACCGCCTCGAGAATGAGAAACTTCTTTATCGTACGCACCGCGGCCCCGTGAAAATGCTCCCTGATCTCTTTCTCGCGCGCGGACTCGTCGGGCACGTCCGGACGTCTCCGCCTGTCCTGCTCGAGAACCGACGACAGATAGTTTTCGATCATGACGTCGGGGACGTCGAACGGATTCGCGGCGATCACCCGGTCGATGATCTTCTCCTCCGTCTCGTGCCGACGATGCTTGTCCTGCTCGCTCTCGAGATCCGCCTTGAGCCGGTCACGGAGCGCCGGGAGATCGGGAAACTGCTCGCCGAGCTCCCTCGCGAACGAGTCGTTGACCTCGGGGAGCCGGAGCTCCTTGACCTCCTTGACCGTCACGCGGTAGGTCTTCTCCATCCCGGCGAGCGGCTTCTCCGGAAAATCGTCGGGATAACGGACCACGATGTCCTTTTCGCTCTTCGTCTCCATCCCCCGAAGACCGTCCTTGAACTCCGGCAGGAGCGATGCGCTGGCAAGATCCACCGGGTGGTTCCGGATCATCTTTTTCTCGTCGACTTCTCCGGTTGGAAGAACCGGCGCATAGTCTATGACCAGAACATCGGTGTCTGTCGCCGCCCGCTCGACCACCGCGTACGCCCCCCGTTGCTCCCTGATGCGTTCGAGCGTCTCGTCGACATCCTTGTCGCCGATCGACCGCTTTTCCACCCTCACCTCGACCCCCGTGTAATCCCTCAACGTGATCTCCGGCCGGACCTCGACTTCAACGTCGACGCTGATTCCTTCGCCGCGTTCGGCTTTGAGATTGACGAACTTGGGTTCCCCGATCGGAGCGATCCCCTTACTTATGAGGGCCTCCTCGTAGACGATGGGCAGGAGGTTGCGGACGGCGTCGTCGTGGATCGCCTCCGCATAGTTCTTCTCGATGTACTTCGAGGGGACCTTACCCTTGCGAAACCCCGGCACCTTGAGGTCTCGGCTGAGCTCCTCGAGAACCCGGACCTCCTCCCCCTCCACCTCCTCCTTGGGTATCGCGATCGACAGCACCCTCTTGCACCCGGACTTTTGGGCGACGGTGACGGTAAAGTTCCGCTCCCGGGTCGAATTTTCAGCTAGCTCGTCGGCCATCATACACTCCATTTGGTGGTGCGAGAGGGGGGACTCGAACCCCCACGAGGTTATCTCACTGGATCCTAAGTCCAGCGCGTCTGCCAATTCCGCCACTCTCGCGCCGAGTCTCCCGGCAAGCTCCCGCCGGGTCCGCGGGCGGTCCATGAGGATGATACGAACCGCAAAAAAAAGCGGTCAAGCCAAATAAGGAGACCCGAATCCGGTCCCGTTTACCGCCCCAGCGCGGCGGGCCGGCCGCGGGTCTACGAGTAGGCGTCGATACCGGTCACCGCGTGTCCGATGATCAGCGTGTGGATCTCGTACGTCCCCTCGTAGGTTTCGACGGACTCGAGATTGCACATATGCCGCATCGACTGGTACTCGCCGCTGATCCCGTTCGCGCCCAGTATCGAACGCGCGAGACGCGCGATCTCGAGCGCTTTGTGAACGTTGTTCCGCTTGGCCATCGAAACTTGCCGGAAGTCGTCCTTCCCCCGGTCCTTGATCCTCCCGAGCTGAAGGACAAGGAGCTGTCCCAGCGTGATCTCGGTGGCCATGTCGGCGAGCTTTTGCTGGGTGAGCTGAAACGACGCGATCGGCTTGTCGAACTGTATCCGATCCTTCGCATACTCGACCGCTTCGTGAAAACACGCCATCGCCGCGCCGATCGCTCCCCAGGCGATGCCGTACCGGGCCTGGCTCAAACACATCAAGGGCTTCCGGAGCCCGCTCGAGCCCGGAAGAAGGTTCTCTTTCGGCACACGGCAATCCGAGAACACGAGCTCGCTCGTGTCGCTGGCGCGAAGCGAGAGCTTGTGCTTCATCTCTCTCGCTTCGAATCCGGCGCGGTCCTTCTCCACGATGAAACCGTGGATCTCGCCATCGACTTTGGCCCAAACGACCGCCACGTCCGCGAGGCTGCCGTTGGTGATCCACATCTTCGCGCCGTTCAAAACATAATCGTTCCCGTCTTTGACGGCGGTCGTCACCAACGCTGCGGGGTTGCTCCCGAAATCCGGCTCGGTCAAACCGAAACAACCGAGCGATTCGGCGCGGGCGAGACGGGGGAGCCATCTCTCCCTTTGCGCCTCGTTCCCGAACGCGTGTATCGGGTACATCACGAGCGACGACTGGACGGAGGCAAAGCTCCGCAAACCCGAATCGCCGCGTTCGAGTTCCTGCATGGCGAGACCGTACGCGACGTTGTTGATCCCCGCGCACCCGTACCCCTGGATCGTGGCGCCGAAAACGCCGAGCTCGGCGAGCGGTTTGATGAGATGTTTGGGGAAAGTCCCCCGCTCGTAGTGCTCGTGGATGATCGGGATAACCTCGTGCTCGATGAAACCCCTCACCGTGTCGCGGACGAGCTTCTCATCTTCGGAGAAGTGATCCTCGATCGACAAAAAATCGAAACCGTCGAAGCGTTTCATCCTACTTTCCCTTGAAAGCCGCCTGGCGTTTTTCGAGAAACGCCGTTGTCCCTTCCTTCATGTCCTCCGTGGCGCAGAGCACCCCGAACATCTGCGCCTCGAGAGCACACGCATCATCGAAATCGATATCGTGACCGCGGTTGACGACCTCCATCGCGGCGCGAAGCGCGAGCGGCCCCTTTGCGACAAGCGTTTTCGCCGTTTTCTCCGCCGTGGTGAGCAGATCGGCGGGAGGCACCACCTGGGTGACGAGCCCGATACGGAGCGCCTCGCCGGCATCGATGATCCGGCCGGTGAGAATTAGCTCCATCGCCACACCGCGACCCACGATCCGGCAGAGCCGCTGCGTCCCCGCGTAACCGGGGATGACCCCCAGGTTCACCTCGGGTTGTCCGAACTTGGCTTTCTCCGACGCTATGCGGATCGTGCACGCCATGGCGATTTCACACCCCCCGCCCAGCGCGAAACCGTTGACCGCGGCGATCGAGGGCTTTCCCATCGTCTCGAGCCGCCGGAGGATACGCTGGCCGTTCACCGCCATCGCCACCCCTGTGAGCGCGTCCTTCCTGTTAATCTCGGAAATGTCGGCGCCCGCGGCAAACGCTTTCTCTCCCGCACCGGTGAGAATCATCACCGACACGGACTCGTCACCGGCGATCCCATCGAGGACGCAGTCGAGCTCCGCCATAAGGGCGGCGTTGAGGGCGTTGAGCACTTCCGGGCGGTTGAGCGTGACGTACGCGATCTTGTCTTTTTTCTCTACCAGCAGATGTTCGTGTACCACCGTGGTCCTCCTTCGCTCTTCGGGGCGAGCCCCGCCACCCGCCTTTGGCGGCCCCCACCGTGCCGCATTCCGCGATTTTGGGCGATAAGTGGCGGTTGTCCGAGTGAAATCAAACGACGCCGGATGCGGCGATCCCGCGATTTCCGGTGTCGAGAAACGGCCAAACGAGGGGCTCCGCACCTCACCCTGTCCCAACTACACAGAATCTTAACTTTCTGTAAGGTAAAGAGTTGCCGTCCAGAGAGGCTACCGGAGAGCCCCCGCGACGTCAATAAAAAAGTCTCCCGCGACCCGTCGGGAACCCAATTTGCATAGCCTCTCTGGAACCCCTTGAAAACCCGGCTGTTCCCCGCGGGGCGCCACCCCACCGGACGGCGGGGTGAACGTTATACCCCACGAGGGCTCCTCGAAACGCCATGAGACGATACATGAAGGAATACGTCCGCGCAGTCCTGGCCGTTATTGCGGCCGTCTTCGGGTTCGCCATCTCCACCGGCTTGGACGGGGCGCTCCACGACGCCCCGAGACTCGGCGTCGCCACCGATGCGTTCGCGACCGAGCCCCTGCCGCCGCCCCCCGGGGGCCCGGCCGCCGACATGAGGGCTGCGCTCCAACGCGTATTCGACAAACAGCAACGAAACGGGGAGATCGCGTTCGACGCCTCCGACAGTCTTTTCTACCGCCACCCGGTGATGGCCACCCTTTCGCTCGAGGCGTTCCGCCGGACCCGGGACCTTGCCTTTCTCCAACGGGCGCACGGAGCGCTCAAAGGCTATTTCAACTACCTTCTCGTGTATCACGACGCGGATAAAGATTTCTTGATCGAGCGATCGTCGTTCTCGGGCCCGGACGCAGCGGGAGATCTCGAAGACGTGGGTTTCAACACGCTCCTCGCGCTCGACATGCTCAACCTCTCGCAAATTTGTCTCGAGCTCGGCATGCCCGTCGACGCCCTCTTCTGGTACCGCGGAATGCGCGTGGTGAGCGAACGCCTCGTGAAGTCGACGTACGACCCGGGCGCATCGCTCTTCCTCCCCACGCGCGCCTCGCGCGCCGGCACTGACAACGTGGTTTATGGCCTGTCGGTTCTCCCGGTGTACTTCGCCACCGAGCTCGGTGACGAGATACCGCTCCAGGTGATCCGGCATAACATGCTCGGTACGAAGAGCACGTCCGCCGACGCGCCCGCTCGGTATCTCTCGTGGGACTTCTCGCCGGCCGAGCGCGAGACTGCTCCCTACTCCGCGCGCTTGCTCCGCGCGATCCTGCTTCTCGGCGCCCTCGAGTGGAACGGGCTTGGCGCCGAGGCGTCGCGGTTCGCCCAGGGGGTCGTCCCCAAAATGCTCGCCGAGGCCGCGGCCGCTCCAGCGGCGGGTCAGGAAGACTTCTCCCGTTATCTCGCCGGCGTGGTTGAATCCGGTGGTCCGTTCGCATGGTTCCCCCGTTTTCACGATCTCGCCGTCCTCGATCAGCTGGTTTTTCGGAAGTCGCTCCTCGAGCCGGACGAGATCGCCGCGCTTCGACGCAGCTCCGCCGCGATCCAGCAATTTCTTATCGCGCGAACCGGGTCGTTCGACCCCGTCGCGCACCCGCAAGCTCCGTCCGTTCAAACCGGGTCCGTGGACGCCGACATCCGCCAGCTGTACTTCTCAATCTCTCTCTTGAGGGAAAAGTGGAAACAGCGGTCGCTCTTCTCCGATGCCGACCGCTCGGTGGTGACGGGGTTCGATGTGTATGCCGCCGTGTCCGAGCTCATCGACGACGTCATTGCGACTCTCCAATGCGCGGAGAACTTCCAGGTGGATGACCGGTGGCGCTCGAGCGGCTTCGACCTCGCCGTGACGCTCGAGAAAACGAGCGTCGGCCCCGGCGACCCCGTACCCTTCGCTCTCGCCGTCTCCGCTTCTTCGAGTCCCGTCCGGATCCGATCGATTACGGTTCTCCGGCAACAAGTCGTCGACACCGTAATGAGCGCTCCCTCGCCCATCGTCGTCTCCCCGGGTGACCCACCGCGGGAGTATGCGTACTCGCACCCGGCTCCCCGGGGAAGCGAGTCGACGCTCGTTCCCCTCGCTCTTACCGTGGAGACCCGTTTCGACGACGGGAGGCGCGAACGGCGCCACTACCGGAAGGGGATCTTCATCACCCGACCGGTGACGTGCGCCGTGAGATTCCCCAACGGAACGACGCTCATCAACGGATCGGTCCCCGTGGAGATCCTCGTGACAAAACATCTTGCCGCGGACGCAAAGATACAAGCCCAGTGGTACAGCCCCGCGGGGCTCAAACCCGCCGAGGGGCGCTCCGTCGAGGCGTTGATGCCCCGGCAAACCAAAGAAGCGTCGGTGCTTCTCAACATCCTCGTCCCCAACCCGTGCCGGCCGGGTTCATTCCCGTTCACGCTGAAGGTTTTTGTGGACGGAAAGGAGGCCGGAACGATCTCGTCAAAGCTCTTCAAACACTACGAATGGCTGTTCGTGGGGCCGTTCCCGGGCAAAAGAGAGGCACTGGATGTCCGCTATCCGCCCGAGGCGCAGCTAAACCTTTTCGATTCTTACACCGGGGCCCTCGGCCGGCTCGGCTGGCAGACGCTATCCGCCAAAGCGTACGTCGACGACGGCCGGCTCTCACTGGAATCCCTGCTCCCCGAGGGAAGCGTCGGGTTCCTGTATACCGTGATCGAGACCGCCGCACCCCGCGCGTCCACCGTTCTTTTCGAGTCCGCGGCGCCCGCCGTGCTCTATCTCAACGGCGAAGCCGTGGCGCGGACCGCGGGTGGGTCGTCGCGCCAACGAGTGGACGTTTCGCTCAAGGGTGGAATGAACAACGTACTGGTCAAGACGCACGCAACGACGAGCGCGCGTGTCTTCTTTCAGCTCGGCGACGAGGAAGACCTCATGTCGGATGAGTTCAACAACAATCTCTGGGAACTCGTCGACGGGTATCAGGAACTCCTCGCCCGGGGACACGAGCATGGGAGGGACGAAGAGAAGATACAGCGCCGCGTGACGATCACGTTCCGCGATCCGGCCGCCTCCTCGGTCGCCGTGGTCGGGAGTTTCAACGGCTGGTCTCCGGCGAACACCGCGATGCGGAAAAACAACTACGGCGAGTGGGAGATCGGTCTGTATCTGGCGCCGGGCCGTTACACGTACCGTTTCATCGTGAACGACAACACCGAAGTGGTCGACCCGGCAAGCCCCTACACCGAACCCGACGGATACGGCGGACAAAACTCCGTGCTGTACGTCCAGTAGACCCTCGCGACCCCTTTCAGAGTTCGATCCCCGTGACGCGGAGAAACGCGTTGAGAATCGCCCCGGCTAGAACTGCAAAGGGGAGGATGAACCCCGCCATCGCGAAGGCCGTCCGCAACCCTCTCTCCTTGATCATCACGAAGAACTGGGCGATGCACGGGATAAAGAGAGTGATCACCACCATGCTCACCGCTACCTGGTTCGTCGTCAGGCGCCCCTGGGTGAAAAGATCGTAAAGCCCTGCCGCGCCGTAGTCCCGCCGGAAGAATCCCACGATGAACGCCACGGTGCTTTCCACGGGAAGCCCGAGAAGACCCTCGATCACCGGTCTCGCCGCCCTCTCCATGAGCGCCACCCCACCGACGCGATCGAGCAAGAAGAGGACGAGCGTCCCGATCAGGAAGAGCGGAACGGCCTCCTTCAAGAACCACGAGACCCGGTGGAGGGTCTTCATCCACATGTTTCCGGCGAGCGGCACGCGAAGCGGAGGGATCTCGACGATGAAATCGGTGGTCCGGCCCTTGATCAGCCGGTTGGCCGCCGAGCCCACGATGAATAGCTGCAACGTAACGACTCCGAAAACGGCCAACGCGCACGCAAGAGAGGTTCCCGCCGCCATCGCCATCACCACGCCGAGCTGGGCGGAGCAGGGGACGGCGAGGGCGAGAAGAAGGGTGGCGATGGTGCGCTCCTTCTTCGACTCGAGGATGCGTGTGGTGAGCGTTGCCATGGTACCGCACCCAAGTCCGAGAACCATGGGGAGGACGGCCTTTCCGTTGAGCCCCATCCGGCGCATCGCCCGGTCGGCGATGACCGACAAACGCGGGAGATACCCCGAATCCTCGAGAATCCCGAAGGCGATGAAAAACGTGAGTACGATGGGCAGAACGATCGCTATCGCATAGGTGAGTCCCATCGACACCAGCCCGTACTCGCCGACCAGAAGATCGTTGACGAATGGTACCGGCACCGATCCTTCGAGCCAACGCGCGAGCGGGGGCACGATGATCCGATTGAACAACCCGTTTTCGATGAGATTCACAAGCGTACCGGCCCCAAACACACCGACGAACTGGTAGGTGAGATAGAGAATCTCGACAAGGAACACGACGCCCAAAACGTGATGCGTCGTGATCTTCGAGAGCGTCTTGTAGGGGACCACGGAGAAAAATACGAAAATCCCTATGAGGTGCAATAGAAGCGGATGGATCCCCCACTCCGACAAGGACGCCCTCCCCGCCGTGAGGTACAGGAGAACCGCCGCCGCGGCGAGAAGGCCCGCGACGCCGAGGCTTTTCAGACGGATCCAAGTCTCGGCCGCCTGGCCCGCCGCCAGGGCGTCCTTCATATATACGGCCTCGAGGAGCCGATCGACGACCTTCGAACGAGACACCCCGATGATATATGCCAGGGGATTCGAATACTTCACCTGCGTTTCCTCGGCGATCCGACCCGCTTTCTCCAGGCGTTCCTTGCTCACCCAATCACCGAGAGCGAGCGACGCCTCTTCCGGATCGGCGAGGAACATCAGCGCCGCTCCCCGCCTGTCGATCGAGAGATCCGGGATGGTTGCCGAAATACGCGCGATCGCGTCTTCGATCTCCGGGGGGTAGTCGACTCGAATCCTCGGGACGCTCGGCGGCGCATCGAGGGCTTTCTCGAGAGCCTTCAGACCCCTTTTTTCGGTCGCGACCGTCTCGACGACCGGGATGCCGATCCTCTCCGAGAGAGCGCTCCCCGACACCGTGATTCCCCTGCGCTTCGCCTCGTCCATCAGATTGAGGTCGAGCACCACCGGCAGACCCATCTCCGCGAGCTGCGTGGTGATCGTGAGCGCCCGCCGGAGGTTCTTGGCGTCGGCGACCTGAAGAACACGCCGTCCCGAGGCCGCGAGCAGGATGTCCCGCGTCACGCGTTCGTCCACCGATTGGGGGTGGAGGCTGTTGACGCCCGGCGTATCGATGACCTCTTTCCCTCCGTCGTGGATGAGTTTGCCTCGCGTGATTTCGACCGTCGTTCCCGGGTAGTTGGACACCCACGCGTACCGCCCCGTCAGGCATGAGAACACGACGCTCTTACCAACGTTCGGGTTTCCAACCAGGATGATCGCGGGAGCGTCCGCGACGTCGGCGGTTATCGTTCGATGCTCAGTCATTATTATGAACTCGTACGGCGAGCCTTGGCGCGCGGCCGGGCCGACACCCGGCCCCGCGCGGTAGGCGGAGCACGGTCACCCGGTCCGATGATTGCCGCCGACTCTGACGTATATCTCGTCGGCGACTTCCCTCTCGAGCGCAAGCTCGATTTCCCCGTAGGCGACAACGAACGACGGCCGCGACTGCTTGACGACGACCACCTCACCCGGCGTCAAACCCAGACTCGCCAACCGCGTCAAGCGATCGTGGAACCGGGACCCGACGTACACGACAGAGCCTTCGTCACCCGGACGGAGGGATGACAGCGGTCTCACGATCGGCAGGATCTCGGTCTTCGCCTTGCGGCAGCATTCGCCGGGCGGAATGGCGTGGCCGTGAGGACAGGTTTTTGGATGTCCCAGGAGGGTACAGATGCTCTCGGCGATCTCTTCGGAGAGGCTGTGTTCGAGGCGGCACGCGCTTGGCTCGACCAGATCGTCGCGGACGCGAAGGATGTCGACGAGAAGACGCTCCGCCAAACGAGCGCAACGTATGATCGATGCCGCCTCGCGGCGACCCAAATCCGTGAGACCGACGCGGCCGCCGTCCTCGACCACGTGTCCGTCCTCGACGGCGGATCGGAGCACGTCGGGTGTGAAAACGTATTCGCCGTGGCGCACCCGCAGGAGTTCGTCAGGTGTGATTTCTTCGTCGCGCTCCCATTTCTCGTAGAGCACGGAGAGCATCTCATCGAGCAACACCGTGGAACGGTTCGAACCGTTGGCCATTTCTGCTACCCGTCCGATCGAATTAGGATCGCCTAAAGTGACAGAACTCTAAGGGCGCAATATAGTTAAAAACGAAATGTCCGGCAACCGCAATCTGCGGCCGCCGGACAAGCCCTTGACGTCACGGAGGATGACAAACCCGTGTCTCCGGAGCGGTCCATCGCCGGTCGCTATCCCTGGCTCGGACCGCCGCCTCTCTTGGGTCCGAGTCTCTATTTCAATAGAAGAACTTTCGTTGCCGCGTGATGCGTCCCTGCGTCGAGCCGGCAGATATACACCCCCGAACCCACCCGGTTTCCCCCGTTATCACGACCGTCCCACACGCGCCGGTGACGTCCGGACGGGAGCGCATCCGACACGAGGGTTCTCACCAGCTTCCCGGTGACGTCGTACACCGCGAGCGATGCCTTCGACCCACCAGGAACCGAGAAAGAAAGCGTCGTGCTGGGGTTGAACGGGTTGGGAACACACGGTTCGAGATCGAACGCCACCGGCGGGATCTCCGCCTCTCCACGGTAGAGCTCCCGCATCTCCCCCCGCCCCGACCACACCTCGAGCCTGTAGTAATAAACCCTCCCCGCCTCCACGGAACCGTCGACAAAACGGTACTCGCCGTCCCCAACCTGCTCCGCGAGGATTCCGAGCCGCTGCCAGGGCCCGCCGGGACTATCGGAGCGAGAGAGAGAAAGCGATTCGTCCGCTTCCATGGCGTAGATCTCAAAGAGGACCTCGACCGCACCCGCGGTCGTTACTTCGATGCGCGCCGCTCTCAGCTGAGCGGCCACGATCTGAACTATATTGAGCCCGCCGGCGAGAACCGCGTCCTGCCCGTCGGGATTCTCGACGATCACGTCCCACGATCCGCCCTTCTTGCTGTACACGTTGAAATCGCCCACGAGCGCGTTCGCGTCGCGCCAGTACACCGACCTCGGCGCGATGTCGGACTCCCCGGTCCTGGCGAAACGAATGGTCGCTCCCGGCCTGATCCGATCTCCATCGAGTCTGACCTCCACGGAAACGAGATCGTTGTTCACGACGGACGGGACCACGGCGGCGGCGATCGGCGCGGGGTCGCCGGCCCGGAGAAACGCCGTCATCGTCGAACCCGAGGGGCTGATCGCGGACACCTCGCCTTGAGTCGTCGAGCCCGTATTTGTCGCGCTCCCCGGGACCGAGCTCGCGTCAAAAGTGACATTGTTCGCCGAGCCCGGATACGGATCGCCGGCATCACCCGGGTTACCCGTCGTCGACGGATCCTGAAGCAGGTGGCCGATTCCGTCGGCTTCCTCGAGTACGAGCCCTCGCACCGTGGCGCCCCCGGTTCCGCCCGTGTTTCCCAGCGACGACCGGATCACCTCTTCGTCGACGTGCCAGATGAGAAGCCCCGAATTGTGGAGGTGTTCGTCGAAGCCGACCGGCTGCCGGTTCTCGACCATCCAGTATTCCGTGGGCGGATTCTTCTCGGGGTCTTGCCCCCACCCGTCGACGGAGGTCTCAAAACCGGTCGCATAGTTCTCTCCCCCACCCGTCACGCTGACGTCGTCGACGACAAAGGCGCCGCAGATCGTCGGGTTCTTCCCGTCTTCGTCGGACCACGCCTCGTCCGACGTCACGACGAACTCGATCGAATACGCGGCAGGCGGGACCAACGCGCTCAAGTAAGCAGACAAATCGAGCGTCTCGGTCCCCGAACCGTTCCCCGTATAGGCGGCGAGCGCGATCCGCGTCCCACCGGCGACGAGATACACCACCGCGGAATCCGCCTCGGGCTCGAGTTCGTGCGCGTACGCATAAGAGAAAACGGCGGGAAAGGACCCGTCGTAATCGAACGCCCGCCCCGCTGATTCACGCCACGCGTTTCCATAACCGGCCCCACTGACCCAGTTCCTGGCGGCCGCTTCCGACGCATCGAGCCCGCAGCGCAACGAATAACTCCCCGCGATCGTGCAATCGCTCATCCGCCGGAACCTCTCGTCCGTAAACGGTAGCTCGAAGCACGTCGGATCCGTCTCGATTTGCGGGATATTGCGGACCGACCCTTCCCAGGTGACCACCGTCGGAACGACCCACCCGAGCTCCTTCCGGCTCCACGCCGAGAGATGCGCGGGGGACTCCGGCGTATTCCAATACCCGAGCGCCATCAGATCCCAGTGGCCCGCGCCGCTGCTCCCTCCATCCGCATCGTAGAGATCCGGCAGCCCCAACGCATGGCCGGCCTCGTGACAGAAACCTCCGATCTCGATCATGCCGCCCGCACAAGCGAGCGCGGGTTGGATGACGTAATCGTCCACCGCAATCGTGCCACCGTTGGCCGACGGGTCATTCGTCGAATAGGGCGCGCCGGCCGAGACCGGCCACCCCCTGTACAGCCACGAGTGCGACCATATGTTCGGGCTCGCCGTTTCACATTCTCCCCCTGCCTCGCTGTGGAGGAACACAACGAGATCGGCGACGCCGTCGTCGTCACCCGAGTTCGGCACGCCGTCGGGGCCGTCGTTGTCGAACGCGCCGAAGTCGATCGCGGCATCGTTCGCGTCGAGGAGTTCCTTTAAAAACTCGCCCGTCTTCGCGTCGTTCGGGAGAAGCCCATTCGATGTCCCTTCGTAATACGCGTCATCCCCGAAAGTGGCGACCCAGTTCGTCACTACGCCCGTCACGGCGAGAGCTCCGTAGGAAACTTCATCGAAGTAATCGGCGAGCGTCCCCGTCGTCCAGGGTCCGGTGAAAAGCTCCTCGTTGAGGATCGATGGGTCGTAGGGAGCCGGATGGTTGGAAAATTCTCCCAGGAGGACGGGAAAACCGAATTCCCCGGATACACGGAAAACCCCCGCGACGGCCGCGTCGAGCCGCGA
>Ga0315286_10000653_pt1 | contig 29933 bp, 25 predicted proteins | sample YL17G10_0_MG_FD_205038 | JGI IMG/M metagenome (GOLD analysis project Ga0315286, IMG submission 205038) | Sediment microbial communities from Yellowstone Lake, YNP, Wyoming, USA - YL17G10_0 | ecosystem: Environmental > Aquatic > Freshwater > Lake > Sediment | place: USA: Wyoming | collected... | reverse complement strand
ACAAACTCTCTCAACTTCGAAAGAAGTGTAGGATCTGGGTTCGAAAGGTCAAGGGACCCTGGGATCTTGTTCTCATCCCCGCCCGTCAAGGCCCCCACCTCACCCGGCCCCAACAGGATCCCGAGGGAGGTCAAGGATGACAGGATGCTGTTCATGGGGGATCCGCGGAGCCCTGCCAGCGCGCGCGGCGGGATGTCCTCGCGGCAGCCCTCGTCCTGCGTCACGAGCTGGTTCAAGATCTTCCACAGGCCCGGATCGATGGGCGAGGGGCCGAGGTTCTTCGCCGGCTCCTGCGCTGGGACGTCCTTCTCGATCGTGGCGGTCTTGCCGCCCGTGGAGAGGAAGTCGAGCAGGCCGGCATACTTCTCCATTCCAGCAGGGAGATGGAGGGCCTGGGGAACCTCGAGGATGTCCAGCGGCCCGCTCATGACGCCGGCGACCTTCTTCAGGCTGTAGGCGCTGCGGTCGGCCGGGACCATGATCTCGGAGATGTCGAAGAACCTCGGGAAGTAGTTGTAGGCGAACACTCGGCGGCCGTCTTCAAAGGTCTTGCCGAGCGAGTTCTTCAAGTGCTCGCAGTACTCGCCGCGGTTGCGGGCCGCATTGAAACACACGCTGCAGAGGTCCCAGAGGAGCTTCGCGCCCATGGAGAACGCAATGGGCTTCCCGTCATCGAGTGCCCTGACGATGTCCGGGGCCTTGTGCTCGTAGATGAACACGATCAGTTCGACCCGGTGCATCTTGTCGTTGTAGGCCGCGCAGCACACCCGCTCCCCACACGAGAACTGCGGATCGGAGTTGTTGTGGTGGCGATACGGGTAGGCGTACTTCTCAAAGGTCTTGTAGCCGTACTCCGCGGGGACGGGGAGGCTCTTCGCCCGGATGAGCTCCATCACCTCGGTGGGAGGGGGGTCGCCGAGAAGGCTCCACTCGTTGAAGTAGTCGCCGTTTCGGTTCGCGCCCCAGTACTCCCCGGCGCCCAGCGCGTTCAGCAGGATGTACCTGCCATCGTCCCTGGGCCTGACGTTCTGGATGAAGTCGAGGATGCGCTGTGGCGTGTAGGAGCTGCCAGCCAGCTTGTCCATCGTCCCCGGGTGGAGCGGCACCACGATCGGGCCCCAGTCGGGGCTGTCATAGCCGAGCGTGGTAGTCGAGAATGGGGAGCCTTCGATGAACATGCTTTATCACGCAGGAGCGGGGGCCGGCGCAGCGGGGGCCGCCTGTCCCCTACCGAGAACGCGGTTTGCGAAGTTCTTGACCTTGGTCCCCATCCCCTGCGGTTGCTGATAGGACTCCGCCAGGGACTGCGGGGTCTTCCCGGACAAGTAGGCCTCGACGATCTGGTTGTACTTGTCGGAGCCGTAGCCGAACTTCTCGGCGAGCCAGCTGGCGACGGCGGGGCCGAGGCCCATCGCCATGAGCTGCGGCAGCGCCCCGGTGAAGCCGGCCGCTTCCATCATCGACATCCCGGCCAGCATCCCGCCGGTAGAGATCAGGCCTTGGATGAGCGGGCTGGGGGGCCGGCTGCCACCGAACTTCGCGAAGAACTGGTCGAGGACCTCGGGGTGTTGCGCGAGGTTCCGCTGCCGAGAGATGTACTTGATCGAATCGATGTCTTCCTGGGAGAGCTGGGGGCTGCCGCTGCTGAGAACGGAGCGCTGCCCGGTGGGGTCCATACCCACGCGCGCCATCACGTCGTTCGCGGCGTTGTTGATCGTATTGCCCAGATTCTGGGGATCTCCGGAAGCCGCTGCTGCCGCAACCCCCTGAGAAGTGGGAGGATGGGGGGAGGCCTTCACTCCGGGGGTACCGGTGGCCATCTGCATCTTCGAGGGGGTGATGACCTCCTGGTTCAGCACCTTGTTCAGCGTCGCCTGCTGTTGTGGCGTGGGCGGAACCGCCCTCCACGCGGCCTCGAAGTGCTCAGGATTGGTGGCTTTGAAACCGGGGATCTTGTCCTTCACGTTCCTTTCCCAGGTTTTGTAGTTGACGAAGTCCGCGTTCTCCGGCAGAGGCTGTCCGGGAGGCAGAACTTTCCCGGGTTCGGCTCCGGGACGTCCAGCGCCCTTCGGACCGGTGTCGACCGACAAAAGCTCTTCCAGCTTACCCTCGTCAACCCTGCGTCCCTTGACGGCCGAGGTCTCTCCCATCGCGAAAGGAACCCCCTGCGGCGCACCGCCGGCCGGACGCTTAAAGCTAAACTCTCCGCCGGCACCGATATTGATCTCTGTACCGGCCGCTTGGGTCCCGGTCGGAGTACCGGAGGGAACTCCTCCGGCCGGAAACGCAGCCTCCTGCCGCAACGCCACCTTGCGCTCGTTCTTCAGTTTGTTGATCGCCTTTTGATCTCCAACTTGAATAGCTCTAGCGAGAGCCGCCTCGATTCCTGCCCGAGGGCTCCCGGACGCCGCGGGGGCCAAGACATCGGGGGGCTTCGCGGCGGCGACCTCCGGAGCAGGCGCCTTCGCTGAAGCCGCAGGGGGAACCGAAGGAGGAGCCGCGGGCTCCGCAGCGCCACCCAATCCCCACATCTTCCTCAAGGCTTCCTCGGGAGCTTCAGCGGGAGCTCCACTTAGGCCTTCCCTGGGGACCCGTTTCTGGAATACGTTCGGGGTCCCGGCATCGGCTGCGGCAGGTTTCTTCTCGGGCGTGGGGGCCTTTTCTTTCCCGGCAGCGACCATGCCCTTCTGGAACTCTTTTTGAGTTTTCTTCCCAGCCGCTGCCTCGTCCAGCAGCTTCTTGTGCTCACCATGAGCCCTCTCGAAGGACGAGAGATGGTCAGCGAGCTGCTCTTCCGCGCTTACTATCTTTCCCGTACTCGGGTCTTTTCGCGCGGTGAACCCCTCGAATCCCAGCGCCCTTGCTTTCTCTTCATCAGAGAGATTTAGGTGCGCAGCCATCTGCTTGAAAGCCGGGTAGTGCTCGTGGAGCCGCTTGGAGGCGCTCTCGATCCTGGACTCCAAGGATACGGGCTTCCCGGCTTCGTCCGTGCTCGGACCGCCGTGCATCTTGATGAGAGCGCCGTAGGCCCGAATGAGCCTGGCCCTTGTCTCCCCGACGTCCCTCTCGCCCTTCTCCGTCACATCCGCGATCTGCTGCTTGGTCTGCTGCTCCTTGAGTCCTCCGAGACCGACATCCGTGGCCTTGGCGCCGCCTGGAGTTGAGAGCCTCTCGGCAACTTCAAGTTCAGGCTTTCCGCCGAGAACCCGCTGCACCTTCATCCTGGCGGCGCTGAAGGGCCGCGCGATCCCCCTTCCGATTCCAGATAGCCCCTCCCAGACTCCTCGTGCGCCCTTGTGGATGGTTCTTCCAGCGAGCCGCCCGCCGTACTCGATATTGCGGAGAGCGCCACCGACAAGGGGAACCGACGGGGCTCCGAGAGGCCTTCTCGACTTCACCAGGTTCCCGAAGGCCTTCAGTTCGGCCCGCTGTTCCTTGGTCATGTCCTTTTTGCTCATCTGCGCCAGGTCGCGCAGCCGTTCGCTCGCGGATATGGGGGACTCCCCGGGCTTCATTGCCTTCTGGGGGATCTCCTCCACCTGGCGCTTGACGTACCCTTCGCGCTGCTGGGGACCGTGCTTGAGCCGCTCGACGATCCTCTGAAGCGCCGGCGCGTAAACCCTGGTCTTAACGGCACCAGCGGTACCGGGTTCTACCGCCTGTTCCGTACCGGCAGTCTCGGCATGGACCCGCTGGGCGAAGTCCTGCTTCGGGATGACCCGGATCGGCTCCTTGGGCTCCCTCAGCGCGGCCTTTCCCTTCTGGAGGATTCCGGACAACCGCCAGGCCGAAGTACCGGGCTTGATTTCCTCGAGATTGGCGTAGCGCCTTCCCGTAATAGGGGCCTCGGGAGGCGCAGGAGGCTCTGGGGTGAGCCTTGGCCGTCTCCTTAGCTCCTCGATGCGTTTGATATCCGCTGGCTTTCCCAGCGGGCCTCCGAGGGGTGCAGCCAACGCAGCGATCTTCTCCAGGCAGCGCAGCACGTAGAAGTTCTGGAGCGCGTTCACGCCGCCAAGGAGCTCCCCCGTGACGGTGATGTCGTTCTTCTTGTCGTACTCGGTACCGGCGGCGTTTACCATGAACGCAGGGTCCTCCCCACGCTTCGGGCCATTACGGCTCCCGCGGAGCTTGTCGATGATGCCGGTCGTCGGCCCAAAATAGTATGGAGACTTGTTCATGATCTTGGCTTCGTCGAACGAAGCCTACCTTAGTCCCGATCGTCCTTGGACTCGGCCTTGGACCAGTGCTTGGCCAGGTCCAGCACGTGCTTGGCCATGCCGCCGGCGGCCTCGGTCGTCGGTGCCTTGATCTGGCCCTGCATGCTGATCAGCTGCCCGATCAGCTGCGGGGTCAGAAGGGACGGCCCGATCCGGTGCATCTGGGTCAGGACGTTCCCGGCGACCAGCGCGTTCTTGGCCACGTCGGGGGCGAAGTCGGAGATCGCCCGGAAGTACATCGGTACGTTCGGATCGTTCTTGAGCTCCGGATTCATCCGGATCGCCTCCTTGAGGGAGGAGCGCAACCCGATCGACCTTCCGACCGCCTTCGCCGCCTGCCCGATGAGAGGGGTGGCGGCCAGGGCCAGCGAGAGGGGCGCCAGGATGTTCGCGAGCGCCTTGAGGGTGGACGCGGTTCCCGCTGACGAGAGATCAACCGCCGCTTCCTTCTCGACGACGTACAGGTAGTCCATGTAGCGGTCGATCCGGTCGAACGTCTCCTCGTCGATGTCCCCGAACTCCTTGCGGAAGAGCTCGACCAGCCCGTTGTCGTCGCCGGCGGCCGCGCACTTCATGACCTCCGCGGCGAAGGCCCCTACCTCGGTCTGATCTTCCGGAGACAGCTCGGCGCCGCCGTAGAGGCAGGCGTATTTCTTCAGAAAGGACATGATTCCCGCCTCCAGCTAATAGGCCTCGCCCTTCGCTCCGGAGAGGACCTGAGCCTGTTCCCGTTCGTCCCGCTTGCCCAGGGCTCCCTTGACCGCGCCCTTGGAGGTCTCCTCGATCACCTTCCCGCCCGCCCCGATGGCGCCGAGGCCCAGGAGGGCCAGCAGGAGCTTCCCCACCATCCCGTCCTTCTCCAGGGAGTCGCAGAAGGCGTCCGTGCCGGCCTCGGCCTGCTTGCCGAGCTTCCAGACGTCGTCGAGGATGGACTGATCGATCTCCTCCGAGGTGCGGAGGGACCGGATCCGGTCGACCACGGCCTCCCCGAACGTGTCGAGGAGCCGGATGCGCCAGGCCAGCTTGTCGTCCTCGCTGATCTTGTTCTTCAGCGTGTCGAGGTCGATCGCCAGCGTGTGGGCCCCGTTGATGACTTCCACGGTGGATCCGGGCATCTCCAGCTCGTCCGCGATCAGCTTCTGCTCGATCGGGGAGCCGAGCTTCATGAGGTCCTGGCGGATCCCGTCGAAGATCACCTTGTAGCCCACGGCGAACTCCGGGTCGCGCAGGCAGGCGTACTTGAAGAAGTCGGAGAGCTTCCCGTCGTTCTGGACGATGTGGTCCTTGGCCGCCTGGGCGACCTTGGCCAGAGACTCCTCGATCGCCCCGTGGGCGTCCACGCGGCGGACCAGGAGCTCCTCCCGGAACTTGGACATCTGCTGGGCGACCTTCTCGAGGGTGAGCTTGGCGTCCCGGGTGTTCCGGGGGCCGTCCTCCCGGTTGCGGAAGGAGGCCGCCTTCTCGAGAACGGCGGCCTTGTCGGAGGCGTAGGAACGGGCGCGCGATGCGTCGAAGACCCTCGCGAAGGCGACCTTCGGCATCTCCTTCCCGCGGACGATCTGCGTGATGTTCTTGGCGTCCGCCAGGGGGAACGTGAAGGTCTTGTCCTCGGCGCCCTTGTAGAGAGCAGCCTGGACCTGATGGTTGGCGTCTTCCGCCACGCGCTGAATCTGGAGGGGATTCAGCTCGTGTTTGTCCGCGATCTCGGCGATCGCGTTGTCCAGAGAGACGCTTTCCTTCAAGAACCGATCGCTCGCGACCTTGGCGAAATCGAGAAGCCGGATCGGATTGATGTCCATAATCACTCCCTATTCAGGCACAAGAAAAGGATAGCCGCCCTCTTGGCGTAATCAATCCGCCTCCCCATAGGGGAAGCCTTCCGTGGGCCCGAGGTTGGGCACCAGGGTCTGGACGAGGCTCCCGCGCTGCTGTAGGGCCGCCAGGTAGGCGTACACGGTGGCCTGGAAGCAGTCGTCGGGGGTCGTGTGCCCGTAGATGAGCCGGTTGAAGTTGTAGTCGAACTCGGCGTACATCGACGTGTAGTCGTCGATGAACTCCTCCATCTGCTCCCGACGGAAGAACTGTAGCCGCTTGCTCTTAATTGCGTCCACCCCCAGCTCGATGGCCCAGTTCCGGCTGACCATGTACCGGAAAGCGGACGAGTTCCAGGCCACCGGAGTGGTCCCGCCGTGGTACTGGCACTCCAGGAGGACGGGATTGGAGCCGGCCTCGATCCTGTTCCAGCCGAAGTCGGAGACCAGGCGGGCGTTGGTCTGGGCGCCGAAGCCCCAGTCCGACATGACCCACCGGACGCCGTACTCCCGGATGATCTGGTTGATGACCGCGGGCTGGTTGGCGAGGTTGGCGGACTCTCCCGTGAATCTCATGGTCTTGAGGACCCGGAACACGTTGTCGGTGCAGAACGCCCCGATGGAGATGGCCGTGAACGAGGTGGCCGGACGGTGCTTCCGGGTGACCCGCTGGTCCCCGGAGGCCGAGTACTCCCCAACGCCGTGGTCGAGGCCGGCCACGAGGAAGTTCACCTGGTACTCCCCGGAGGTCGAAGGGGTGATCATGGGCCGCGGCTCGCAGACCGACAAGATGTCCTCCCGGGTGAGAACCAGCTGACCGATGTCGTACGGGAGGCCGAGGCACTCGTTGTAGAAGCGCCTGCGCGCGAAGTTGGGGTCGTTCATCTTCCGGAAGACGTCGGAGTGGTACATGAACGGGACCATGATCTGGGAGATCCGGAATCCCCAGCACACGTCCAGAAGGCTGGGCCGCATGGAGACCCACAACCCGCTGGCCACGTTGATGGGCCTCCCGCACTTCGAGCAAATGTAGCAGGTCTTCCCGATCACCCGCTCATCCAGAAAGTTGTAGTGGTTACAGGCTTCGCAGCGCACCAGCCACTCGTACTGACACGAATCCTTCCATTGGAGGCTAAGCGCATTGCTGGTCGTCTTGGGGGTGCCGGCCTTCGTTACGTACCGCAGATCGGGATGGACGTGGGACTGGCATTCCATGATGACGGGGAGGTTGTCGACGAGGAGGTCCTGCACCTCGTCCAGGGTCACATGATGGGCGGAGATACCGCGGATGGGGTCCGCCGAGTAATAGCAGGATTTGAAGTTATAGAAGCTGCGGTTGATGAACTCCCTGGAGCTCACCTGCCACACGCACGACGTGGACATGTACTTGGTAGCGATCTCGGGGGAGTCCGCGCACATCGGCTGAAAGCGCTGCTGGCTGAACATGCTGACCTGGTCGAAGCGCGGATGGATGATGAGGGTGTTGAACGCCTCATGAATGGCTCCCAGAGCGATGGCCTTCGCTGCTAGCGAGGACGATTTTTCCGTCTGACGCCCACAGCAGAGGAGGATGTTTCTCGACCCTACGGGATAGTCAGGACTCTTGTCGTACACCCATTTAATATAATCGCGCCCCGCGAGAGACATTGGTCTGCGGTTGATATATAGCTTCTTCTCCACCCAGTCGGACAGGTACTTTATCTTCGGCTTTGCCGAGGCCTCTTCAGCGGCCTCTTGCCCATCAAGCCGTTCTATGGCGGGCTGGGTTAGCTCTGGGAGGATCTTGGGCTTCTGCCCAGCACGTCTGACGAAGTCGAAAGGCGCCGTGATCTCCTCATGGATTGGTCTCAAGGCGCTTCCCCTCCTTCAGATCGTCGATCGTGATGATCCCGGGCTCGTGGGTGATGCCCTCGATCTTATAGCGCTCGAGCACCTTTCCGACGTTGCGGGAAGCTCCAGTGAGGATGTCGAGCCTGTCCTGGGTCTTCAGCGCCTGATCGAGGGCGGTCTTGGTCATCTGCTGGGCCTGCGGGGTCTTCAGCTCGCGGAGCTGCAGGAAGTCCTGCATCGATTTCCTGATGATATCCGCGTAGAGCTCCTTGGACTCGGTCCCGGCCCCCATCTCGACCATGATGTCGACGAACTTCTTCCCTACGGCCCGCTTCTTCGCTTCCCTATCGGACTTCTTCAGCAGGGGAAGATACGCATCAAAATCCTCGGGGGTGATATCGAAAACAGCGTAGAACAGGCTCCGGTACATCCCGATTGCGTCCGGCTCGACCTTCAAGCCCCTGCTGGTTCCGAAAGCAGCGGCGACCTCCCCACGGAGCGCATCGGTGGTGAGGAGCACATCCAGCTCGTCCTTGAACCTGAGGTAGAAGCTTAGGTCCTCCACGGATTCAGGCTCCGCGTAATAGAGCCCTACGTCGATGGCATAGAGGAACTGCTGGAAGAGCTTCTTCAGGTCGTCGGTATCGGGGGGCTTCCTCTCCGCAGCCAGCGGAGCGATCTCGGCGGGGCACCTGGAGAGGAACCTCTTGTGGGCCTTCTGGAGATCGGGGAGTTTGTAATACGCCTTCGATTCGAGGAGACCGAGCTGGAAGATCTCCTCGTAGATCTCCTCCACCGGAGTCGTCAGGAAGCGGAGGCACAGGAAACGGTGAAAGGGCAGCGCGTGAACCCCGTGCACCACGGAGCGGTTAACCGTACCGTACCCGAAGCTGTAGATCGAGTTCCTCGCGCTCTCCAGGAGGAAGCGGTCCTTGTCGGATATCTCCAGTACCCGCTGCCCGTTAAGGCTCTGGAAGGCCCCATCCAGCTGGTGAGAGTTGATCAGGAACTCCAGAGAGGTAGCGCGAATGTCGAACTGCGTCAGGAGCTGCTGTCTTGTGAGAAGCATATCAATCCGCCGCGCCGCTACTGGTGCTCTTCATCTGCTGGAGCTGGCGGACCACGTCGTCGAGGGCAAACAGGGCCGTACGGATGGGCGACTGGTCGACCTTGAGACCGAGCCGGGCCGCGAGCAGGAGCTTGGAGAGCACCCCCATGGTGTCTTCCATGGCGTCGAGACCTTCGATGAACTTCGGCATGTTCTGGTCGTTCAGGAAGTTCAGACCCAGAACGGAGTCCACGGAGTTCTCCGCCTCGTCCTTCTTGACCTCGATTCCGAGCTTCGCGAACTGCGGGCCTTCGAGGGGGATGATGAACGCGGCCTCCCTGGTGAGGTTCACCGGCGAGAGGCCTGACGCCCTCTTCTCCACCGGGGCGCTCTCGGTGACCTTGAAGAAAGATACCCCCGTCTCCTCGGCGTCCTTCATGAGCCTGAGGGTCATCTCCTCTCCGTACCTGGAGCCAACTTTGGCCAGGAAATCCTCAGTCTTCTCACCCTCCTGGATGAGGTCGTCGAAGGAAGCGCCGTGAAGAGTCCACCTGCCGTCGCGATGGCGGATCTCGGCGCAGTTCGGCCAGGCTGCCTGATTGGCGGCCTCCGCGCTGGCGACCTTCACCGTCTCGCCGCAAGACTTCCAGTTCCACCCTTCGCCCATGTAGATGGTTCCGCCGTCGATCATTAGAGACTTGTAGCTGTTCGAGGGACGGATCGTCAAGACCTTACCGTCCGGGGCGAGCTCGGCCGCCTTGATGAAGGGGAGGCCGTTGTCGAGCTTCCCCGTGTAGTGGATCCGCATGGGCGTCGTGGCGATAAACTGCCCGAGCTTGTCCGTCCAGAAGAAGCCGACACCGGGATTCCGGGGGTCGTCGGCAAAGCCGGTGCCGGGGGCGCTCTGCGCGGGTTTCCCGCCCATCGACTCCGCCAGGGCGATCTTTCCGCCCTCGAACGAGCAGAAGAGCTTCTCGGGCAGGACGGTGTCCCAGCTGAGGCTGAGGACCTTGTCGAAGATGATGCCGGAGATCTTGTTGATCCCGCCCGCCAGCACCTCGTAGGCGCCCCCGCTATCCACGGGGACATAACCGTCGAACTCGAGGGGCTCGATCGTGTACGCCACCTTCTCCGCCGTGTCGGGGAGCTCCTTTTTGGCGGCAGCGAGGTACGCGGAGGCGACCTTCTTGAAGGCGAGGTTGGACTGGAGGGCAAACTCTAGGCCCTGGGGCCCCATGCTCTCCAGCGCGCGCTGGAGCTGATCCTCGGTGAAGGTCAGGGAGCCGGCGTAGGAGTACTTCCCGGAGAACGGCGGCTGCGTGACGTTGAAGATCGAGACGTCGGAGACTTCCCCGATCCCGGGCTCCACGGAGGTCCCGATGCCAGTGGACTGGATGATGTCCAGGAACGCCGACTTCGTCAGGGGGCGCAACTTCCCGTCGTGCATGAAGAGGTCGAAGGGCTGGAGCTTGAAGTTGTCGACGATGACCGGCACCGCGGCCTTGTCGTCCACGAGGATCTGCCCCACCGCGGTCCCCGCCTCGGCGTCGGTCTTGTTGAGGCGGTAGGCCAGCTTCTCATTCTGGAGGTAGGGATGGTTCTCGTGGAACGCGGAGACGATCTCCTGCTCCCACTTCCCCACGTCGCGGCCCAGCTTCGTGACGGCCGTCTTGACCATCTCCTTGGGGTATCCGAGCGTGGCCTGGGTGAGGAACAGCGGGCTCGTGTCCATCTTCGACTCCCTAAATCTTGATCTTGCTGATCTCTCCGAGGTACGTCAGGCCCACCTTGTCAGCCGCCATCGCGGCGCTTTGCACCCAGTCCCCTATCGCCGTGGGAGGAATCGTCGCTACCGTCGTCGGAGTACCGGGGACAGGGGTAATGATGTTGTGCGTATGGATGGCCAGATCCCTCATATCCCGGGCGTACGTGTCCGTCAGGAAGGACTGGAGCACCGCGGGCTCCTCGTTCTGCCCGAAGAACGCGCTCGTCGTGAACTTCACCCCGGGGGCCAAAATGTCATCCTTCCACTCGCAAACCGTGGACAGGAACGGCTTTCCGTTCACGCGCGTCTGCGGCATCGAGTCATGAGAGAACTTGGCCGTGTCCGCCTCGCTCCACATCGTCCAGGGACCCGCGAAGCCAAGAAGTTGCCCTTTCAGGAAGATTCCCTTCTCCTGGAAGGATATGAACTGGGCACCCTTCGTCAAGACCGCTTCGTCCGGATTGAGTCGGAACTGGAAGGGAGACCCAGCCGGAGCAGGATTGTCCGGATCGTAGATCGTCAGCCGGAGTTCCTTGTTCTCGATGTCGATCTCGAAGTCGAGGAAGTCGTAGAAGCGAAACTTGAAGCCTCTTCCAAGCTTCTTGTCCTTCGTTCTGGGGCTGATCCCATTCTTCCAGTCCCCTGTCTCCTTGCACCTGCCAGCCTCGAAGAGCAGATCCGGGGGTATGGGGTACAGGCTGTTCCCCTCGTCGTCCGGGTCCGAGAAGAAGTATCCGTTTACCCTAACTTTCTCCTTCTCTCGAGTTGTATCGCTAACGCCGGCCGTGAACGAGGTGTTCTCGGCCTTGGAGGTGTCCACTACGACCTTCCCAGTGGTCGGGTCCACCATCCCCATATCGAAGGACAACCCGGGGATCACCTCGAGCCCCAACCTTTCGCAGCGAAGCCTGGCGGCTCCATTGGAATTGCTGAGGAGAAGCGACAGCAGACCGGCGTCGATGACAATGGAGCCGTCCCTGTAGAAGCCCATGAAGGATGGATTGGCGGTGGGGATGTCCTCCGGTGGCCAGGTGCGGTGTTGGATCAGCACGTCTCCGGGAAGGATCGGCTCCTCGCTTTTCGCCCGGTAGTTAGGCGCGGTGTCAAGGGTACCGCCCTGAGCTTTCTTGCGCTCGGACTCTGGAGTCTGCTCCGCCTGAAGTTCCTCAGGGGTCTTCGTGGTGTCGCCATCGTCCTCCCCCCTGGGGCTAAACGGTCCTCGTCCAAGGATATACCAACCGGTATCGGTGTCCGCGCAGAGAACCATCTCCCCTTTCCCGTAGGGGCGATGCACTCCGTTGTCGATGGGCCGAGCCCAGTTTCCGCTTCTCCGCAATCCCGTGGAGACGACGAAGTACGCGTTCTTCGCCGGTACGGCTATGTCTACGCGCCCTGTGAAGATTCCCCCAGCCATGCTCAGCGCTTTCCGCCGACCACGTATCGGCCAAAGGTGTACTGGGTGATCGGGTGCCCGCCCTTGACGTCCGCCTTCTCGCCCGTCGCCGGGGCGGCGATGAGCGTTTCGTGCAGACGCTCGAACATGAGCTTCCCGATGAAGTCCTCATTATGATACGGCGCAACCCCGATGGAAAGCAAGGTCGGAGTGTACCGGATGGGGCGGCCCTTGGCCTTGCGGATCAGGGTGTTCAACTGCTCGATCCGGTTGACCGACTCGATCTCCCCGCGGTAGATGCCATACTTCTCCCCATCGCCGGCGTCCTGGACCTCGGCCCTGTCCGTCATCGGCTTCACGATCGTCTCGAACAGGTTCCGCTTGATCCGGATGTTTCCCGCCTTGTACTCCTGGTCGAGGTCGTTGACCAGCTGCTCACGGACGCGGTGGATGTCGTTCGTGGTCGCCAAGAGCTCCTGGGGCTTGATGACCCCTCCCGTGGAGAGGCGCTGGCCCGCGGTGACCTGATCCCCCTTCTTGACGGCCAGCCCGAGTTCCTTGGGGACGAAGTGCTCCGCAGCTCCGATGTCCACGAACCACCCGCCAGCCGCGCTGGGCTTCACCCCAGTGACCTTCCCGGTGACCTTGGACAAGGGGGCGCTGCCCTTCACGTTGTCGGGCATCTCGAGGAGCTGCTCGATCCTGGCGAACCCGACGGCCTTTTGCCCGATAACACCCTGGGTATGAAATTGTCTCAACATCATTTGGGTCGCAGGCTCTGACACAGCCTGTCCGGCCAGGACTCCGATGTGGTAGCCGACGGGAGGGAACTGCCCGTTTTCCATCAAGCCAAAGCATTTAGAGCAGATCCCTCGAACCGACCGGCACTTCAAGGGGGATCGAACCATGATCGTCTTGACGCCCTTCCCGATCAGTGAGCGCACCAGAGAGGGGTCCACGGTGCGGCCTTTGTAGGGCCCGCTGGCGATCACCCGATCGAGAGAATCCCGGGACTCCGTGGGCAGCGCGAGTCCTTCGGTGGTCCCACAGTCGCTCTCGGAGATGATGGAGCTGACGGTAGTGTTCAGGAGGCGTTTCGCCAGCGCCCCGGAGTCCTGGGTCCCGAGGCCCTTCTGGACCATCCCGCGGCGCGCGCCGGGGAGGGACGCCCAGTACGACGTGATATCCTGGCCTTCCGCGTAACTCCTGGGGACCTGCACGTGCACCGTTCGGCCTTTCTGATCGGTGACGGCGACGGGAGCGCCCAGCATCTGCACCACCCCTTCGGACTTCCCGTAGGCTCCGGACGATACGGACCCGATGACAGCTCGGTTCCCCTTGTAGGACTTCACCAGGTCCGTAATCTTCGCGGAGGCCTCGGCATGAGCTGCGTCGAAGCCAATCGTCTTGGTCTTCGTGAGAGCCTCCCGCATGATCTTGTCCCTCGCCGGCCTGTCGATGCGGAGATCGTCCAGCCCGAGGGAGAATCCGATGCGGGTCACGTATTTGTTGCCGAGGTCCTTGATCTTGGAGATGATCTCTCCGATTTCCTTCGGGTGCTTCTTGGCGACGGAGTAGAGATGGGACTCCATCATCTTCTTGTCGAAGACTACGTTTCCCGGCTTCGAGTCGGCGGGGAACAGATCGTTGATCAGGAGCTGCCCGGCTGTCCAGGTCTTGCCGGCCACGACGACAGGGACGTTCGATTCGAACTCGTTCTTCTGGAACCTGATGAGAAGATCCTGGACAGAGGAGGCTTTGAGCGGTTCCCCCTCCGGTTTTGTCATTAGGTAGAGGCCGAGGATAGCCTCCTTGGAGGGGAGGTGCACGAGCCCCGTGTCGCGGACCGCGAAGATCTGCTTGGAAGGGAGATTCCGCAAGGCCTCCACTCGAGCTTCCTCGCTGGCAGGGACGTGGACACCAACAGTATCGCCATCGAAGTCCATTCCGTATCCCGCTACTATCAAAGGGTTTACGGAGATGTGCAGCCCAGGCGTGATCGTCGGCCTGAAGGGGAGCATGCTGAACTTGTGGAGGCTAGGCGCGCGGTTCATGTAGATCGGCCGCTCCTTCACCTCTTCCCTGAGCATGTTCAGCGCAGCTTCGGTCTTCTTATCTATGGCGTCGGAGGCCTCGGTGGGAGAGAGCCCAGACTCCACGAGCCTCCGGATGACGAACGGACGGTAGGTCGTCAGGGCCATGTCCTCCGGGATCGCGATCTCGTCGATTCCGAGTCTCGGGTCCGGGATGACCGTCGACCGTCCGGAGAGGTCCTGCGGGCGCTTGACGACCTTCCCCTGGAAGAAGCCGTACTTGTTCTCCCGCCCCTTGATGGTGGCGATGAAGCCCTTGAAGTCCTTAGACCGGGTCAGGGGCTCCGAGATGCCCACGAGCCCGTGGAGGGCCTTGTAGAGGTCGGTGCGCATACGCGACAGGTTGCCGTCGTCGACGCCGAGCTTCTTCAGGTCCTTGATCTGATTGTTGACCAGGATGACCTCTCGATACCCGTGGTTGGCGTCGGAGACGTTCAACGAACCGTCGGGGAGGGGATAGATCGGCCGGAACCTCGGCGGGATGACGGGAATGACGCTCTGGATGTACGCCTTCTCCGGAGTGAGGCTCAGCGCCTTCAGCGCCTGGAGATACCTGCGCTTCTTGTTGAGCTCGTTCAGCGCAGATCCCTTGGCGGTACGAAGCTTGGCCAGCGTGTCCCGCAGGTCCTTGTTGACGTCCACCTTGGCCAGGAGAACTTTCAGGCCTTCCCCGTGAGACTTCCCCTTCGAGGAGTCCCCCGTGAGCTCTCCGTCTTTCGCCACGAAGAGCTGGCCGTTCATGATCGCCTTGAATTCGGAGGAGCTGAGCCCCGTCAGGGAGACGATGGGCCTCTCCATCAGGGGGTTCGGCATCGCCGACTCGAGGGTCACGTGGCTCCAACTCGAGCCATCGTAGCCTCCGGTTACGGCCTTGTCGAAAAGACCTCCCTTCTCGGGGCGAAGATCGGAGGCCCGTACCACGCTGGCGTTCTCGATCTCCCCTTTGGACCACTCCTTGACGTCCTTGTCCGTGACGGGGAGAGCCTTGAGGTTCTTTCCCTCCTGCCGGATGTTGATTCCGGAGGACATCAGCTGCGCCACGAACTTGTCGAGGACGAACGGATGCTGCGGGGGAGGAAGGGGGAGCCCGAGCTGCAGGGCCCTCCAGTACTCCATGTTCGAGCTGGACTTCAGCGTGCTGGCGTCACGGAGGAAGTGCATGGAACCGGAGGCCATGAGGGCATAGATCTCCTGAGAGCCGATGTTCTGCGCGCTCTCGTGCTTCCCGCTGATCTTAACCGGCTGAGACTCCACGGAGTACCCGCCGATTCCGCGGACGGAGAACTTCTTCCTGACCTGGTGCTGGAGCTTCATCACGTGGAGGTTTCCAACGTAGATGTTGTCCAGCTTCCTGTTATCCACGGGATCGTAGATCGACTCGGTGTTTGACTCGCTCAGCCCAGCCTTCTTGAGGCCGGCGCGGATCTTGTCGTCCGCGGCCTCGGCTATGTTGAAGTTCTCCACAAGATACTTCTTGCCGGTGGCCCCCGCGATGTTTCCAGCAGCCCCCTCGAACATCAGGCCCGGGATCGTGCGCCCTCCGATCCCGGCCGGGTTGTAGAGCATATCGATGACGTTTCCCTTAGCATCCCGATACATCTCGTTGTCCGGTAGAATGGCCGAGACAATTCCCTTTGATCCGGAGCGGGTTGAAAGTTTGTCCCCCACCTGCATCTGCTCTTGCGTCAATAGGATGACGCGGATGAACTTCGCCGACTTCACCACATCGATCACCTTGCCGGGGTAATCGCTCTCCCATTCGACGGCCGAGTTGCGCCACGGGGCAGCTAGGGAGCGGTGAAGCCTGGCATAGTCGTACTCTTCATGCGCGTGGATCTCCTCCACCGCCGGGATGACCACCTCTCCGCGATTGAAGGAGGCCCCCTTCTTGGCGATCCCGTCGGCGTCGTACTTGGACTTATCAAGTCCCTCGGCCTTGTCGGGAAAGTGGGCCAGCCAGCGCGTCAGCCCGACCTTTACGGCGGACGTGATCTCGAGACGGAGGTCGTGCGCATGCTCGCTGGTCAGTTTCTTGGCGGCCCCTTCGGAGATGACGACAGCATCTTCGAAGTTCCATCCGCGATACGGAAGAAGAGCGGTTATGAGATTCTTCCCAATAGCCAGGCTTCCGTCCTTGCTGAAGTTGTTGTTGGCGATGGTCTGACCCTTCGTGACGGCGTCGCCGGCCTTCACGGAGGCGGTGTCGGTGAGGAACACGCCTCCGTTCAGCGGATAGTGGTCGTGCAGGGACACCGTGTGGAGCTTCCGATCGGATCCAGCGATCTCGATGAAGTCCTTCGCTACCTTCCTGATCTTCCCGTCCACGGGAGACTGCACGTTGCTGGCCTTCCCGAACACCTCCTCGTATCCGCGGGTCTCGTCGAACTTCGACTGGACCAACGGCGCCTCGGGTTCGAGCAGCGGGACAGCCTGCTCGATGTGCCTGTCGGCCATGAGAGCTCGATTCGAGTGGTTGGCGTATAGAAAGGGGATCGCGTTCGTCGTGGCCGAGAAGAAACTCCGCGGGTCGCTGTAGACGTACTCCACGGACTTCGCAGGGACCATCTTTATGATGCCGTGGTCCTTGGCCTTCACCTCGGCGGCCACCGGCTTAGGGCGATCCGCGACGCGCGTGTACTGGTCATGGAACGCGATTACAGAGTCCTCTATGGCGTTGGCGCTGAGGTGGACAGGCCTGCCGGATTTTGCGTCGAGAACGATGATCTTGAGGGTAGTTCCTTCCTTCTCCGTCCCTACCGACAAGTGGCCGGTAACCCCGACGCGCGCACCCTCCGGACTGTGGACCGGGTCGATGAATCCGATCTGGGAGGGGTGCACGTCGCGCACCCTGTCCGACACGGCGAAGGTGCTCTGGATCCCGCCCTCCCCCATCATCGTGGTGAGCTGGGCGGTGGAGGCCATGTCGATGGGATTCTGCTGATCCGAGTACCTGGTGAATTCGCTGGTCGAGAACCAGTCGATGACGGGTCCGGAGAACGTCATCGGGGACATCAGCATGGTGATCGAGGGAGTACGGTCCATGCTCCTGGCTACGTATCTCTGGATCCCCGGGACGGCCTTCTTCAGCCGCTCTTCGATGAAATCCTCCACGGAGAAGACGGACTTGAAGGCCATCGACTCCGTGTCGTCCTCTTCTGCGTCTCCGCGGGCCAGGGCGATCGCCTTCTCGCTCGCCTTGACTAGGAGAGGCGTGGTGATCTTGTCGAACTTCTCTCGGAGCGTCAGCCCGGAGATGGCGGGGTCCAGCGCCTTGGAGTTGAAGAACTCCTCGATCGAGGAACCGAGCTCGGAAGCCGGCATCGTGGACGGATCCTTGATCGACGATGCGTAGGATCGCATCGACCGGTACAGCCGTACCGCGCTGTCCGGCTTGTCGTACTTCTTGTTCGACGCGAGGATCTCCGGTCCCCAGGCCTCCAGAAGAGTTCCATCCGTCATGCCCAGGAGCTTCAGCACCGGGTACAGGTAGACGTAGGTCTGCCCGGACCGCAGGCGGAGGACGCTGGTCTCGCGATTGAAGATGATCCTGTATCCGCCGCCGGCAGCGTTGATGAAGGTCTCCGTGTTGTTGTCGACCGTGAAGCGGGAGTAGGGCCCCGGGCGGAGTCTGAGCTGGTTGACCGTCTGGACCTCGTTCCCCTCCACGATGTAGGAATCGCGGGCAGTGATGTGGGGGAGGATGACCAGGACGAAGTTCGGCTTCCTGTCCAGTACCTTCCCGTCCTTCTCCCGGATGGATAGATCCGCGATGAAGCGCGCCGCGAACGTCTTGGATTTCAGCTTCGCTTCCTTCTGCCCGCGGATGTCATCCCGCACCTCGTTTCCGTAATCGGTCCAGCGGAAGTTGGAGGCGTCCAGGACGTGTTTATCGGACAGGATGGGGAACGCGCCCTTTACGAGCACCTCCACCCGGCGCATCATCTCGGCGAACTGGTTGACCCCATGGATCATGGATTGGCCCCGGTAGCAAAACCTACGACCACTTCCTTAGACGCAACCGGCGCAGCCTTCGCTTTTTTATGCTGCGCGTTCGTCTTCTTGTTGCTGGCCTTCTTCTTCTTCACCTTTTCCTTCTTGTAGTCCTCGATGAGTTCCTCCGCGGAGCTCCTGCCCGCGGAAACATCCGTCATCCTCACGTACCGGATCACGATGAACACTGTGAACTTACCGGCGTGGTCCGTCTCGCTGAGGATGTTGAAGTTCTCTTTCTCGTTGTGCAGCCTCTCGTAGATCTTGATGTCGTCGCTGTCCGACGGATTGAGCATGATGATCGAGGCTTCGCCGGAGAAGCGGGGTACCCCGAGGCCTCTGGCCAGAAGGGGTTCCGATACCTGATTGAGGATGGTGTTGGCCTCGGCCCCGCTGAGATACGAGCGGTTGTTCACGACGGACTCCTCTTGGCTGCGTCAAACGAAGCCTATCAGGCCGACACGGTCTCCGCCATGGGCTCCTCACGGTAGAGAAGCCGGCGGAGGTCTGCCCGCGGCGCCGAAGAGGGCCCGAAGATCTCCCGCCTGGCCCGGAGGAGACTCCTTGTGAACGCCTTTCGCTCGCCCATAAGGCCGTCGATCTTGGACCGAAGGCTGGTATAGGCGTCCCTTACCTCTTTCCTTCCATCCAGCGAAGCGAGCATGTTCTGGAAGGTATGTCTGGTCTCGGAGTCCGCGAACTGTCCAGGCGCCGTATTCTCTTCCGCCTGAGGAGGTTCGGGAACAGCGGGACCGTCAGGCATGGGCGGAGTGAACTCCTGCTGGGAGACGTCCGCCTCGCTCTGGCTGTCGTCGGCCAGCTTCTCCAGCTCGTCCATGAAGGCGGAGTACAAACGCATGGCAAACTCCTGTTCTGCTCCGGGAGAAGTATACGGCCCCGGAGAGCAAAAGGAATGGCCCGCTTTCCGTCATAAGAGAATTGAGGAAGAGAAGATGGTTTTGGCCATCTTCCCGACTTCCTCGAAGAAAGTCTTTTAGCGGGGAGGGACAGATGCGCGTTCTGATAATAGGGGGTAAGGCCAGGAACATAACCAAGGACCGGGAGTTGGACCCGAGTGTCTGGGAGTACCTGGACGCCGACGAGGCGTGGAGAAAAAGACCCGACAAGATCCCCAACATAGTCCTGGGGATGAAGAAGTTCCTAGCCCATGCAAATTACTACCGGTGGAAGGACCGGTGCAAGGGCTGGGGGATCCCCTTCGTGGTGGCCGGAGGGGGATTCGGATCGCTCATCGCGGCCGCAAAGAAGCAAGCCGGATTCGACCTGTCCGTCTTCCTCCCGCCGAGGAAGAAGGCCCTGGAGGCCGCGCTGGGTGTAGCGATGAAGAAGGCCCCCGCGGAAGTTCCAGCGGAAACCCCCGAGGAGCTCCCCGTGGAAGTCACTGCCAAGCTGGGAGAGCTCAAGGCCCTCGTCACCGACGCGATAACGGTCGAGGACCCGATCCTCAAGAAGCTGGGGGCCCCCATCCCCCGAACCGGAACGCTGGGGGTGTGGGACAGGAGGCTGGCGACGTCCGCCAAGGCGGAGATCCTGGGCGGAGTTCCGCTCATGATCTCGAAGACGAGGAGCGGAAAGACGCTCCAGATCAAGGGCCCCGCGATAGACATCGCGGTGGCGATCACTAGGGAGGAGGGGCTCAACTCCGGCTGCCCTGAGAAACTCGACGGCCCCGCCGCAGTGAAGACGCTGGAGACGAGCCTGCGGAGGCGGTTCAGTATTCCGAACGAGTACTCGATCTGCCACCGCACGCTACGCGCGGTAGTAGACCTCGCGATGGGCGGGGCCACCCCCGCGCAGACCGAGTACCTGGAAGACCAGTACAAGAGCCGAAAGGGCGCGCGAGCCGGGGAGAAGATCACGCTGCGGCCCGTAGCGCTCCCCATGGCCCCGGAGATCGAGAAGGGCCTCCAGGAGATGACCAACCGGGAGCTGGTCGCGGCAGGCGCGGCGCTGGTCAAAGAGGCCAAGGCGGTGAAGTTGCAGCCGCCGCCCCAGCCCCCTGAAAAGGAACAGGTGACAGGGACATGCCCGGATGTGCCCCCTGGGCTCCTGGGGATTCTAAGGCGCTTGTTCTCCGCCGAGGATCGGCTCCTCGTGTCGGAGAAGGAGAACTCGGCCTACGCCGAGAGGATCGACTTGCTCGAAGCGGAGATCGCCAAGCTCCGCAAGGGAGGGATTGCTTGATCAGTGTCACCGTGGTCGTGCCGTCGCGGGAGCTCCCGGAGAGCTTTCCCGCGGCGGCGCGACCTCTGGTGGAGATCCACCAGAGGCCTGCGCAGGGTACGGGGGTCGAGTCTCCTTGCGAGTTATGCCATGGAAACGGCAGGCTCCCGAGGGGCGACCTGTGCTTCCGTTGCGACGGTAAGGGAATCATCAATGCGGAATATCTCGTGCGTTTCAATTATGACGACGAGTCCGCGGATTCCGCCGCAAAGAAGTCGGAAGCCGTGAAGGTGCTGGAATGGGCTAAAGCCATGGGGTACAGGAGGAAGGCCCTCCGATCTTTCTCGGAGATGGGTGGGGAGTGTTTCTCCGTCGTGATCTCCGGTCTCCGTGGGGAGAAACTGGAGGCCATGAAGATCGAGAAAGGAAAGCCCACGTTCTGGCTTTCCCGCGGACTCGTCATCACCGCGGCCAAGACCGAAGGCGTGGTGGAGGTTCACGAGATGGAAGAGGGGACGCTGGACCACAAGATCCGCGTCTTGTGGAAGTTCGAGGTGGAGAACGGGACGCTGGCCGGGTTCTCTCCCATAGAGAAAACTACTCTGGGGTTCCCGAGACAAGCTGTGTCGGAGGCCATCCGAAAGGCCTTCGACCCCAGGGCCGGAATCGTGTTCGCGCTAGACGGGCGGATGACCGCCAAGAAGGAGGGGGCATGGAAGAGGTAACAGGGGACATATGGGAGAAGTGGGACGAGGGCGGTCGAGACGCCATCGTAATCCCGACCAACGGCTACGTCCGGGAGGACGGGGCCAACATCATGGGAGCGGGGTTGGCTAAAGACGCTGCGGACCGATACCCCGATCTCCCCTGGTTGAACGGAAAAGCCATCTCCCGCTTCGGGGTGGGGGTATTCTGCTTCCCGGTAGACCACGGCTGGTTGGTCACATTTCCGGTGAAGCCGGCTTCCGTGGTGTCAGCCGATCCCGCGGAGATCGACAAACTCGTCATAGCCTCCAAGCGCGGGAAGTACGCGCCTGGGCAGACCATCCCCGGGTGGGCCATGAAAGCCCGTCTCTGGGACATCAAGAGGGGCGTCTCCCGCCTGTCCCCCCTGTCGCAAGCTATGCGGTGGGAGGGGATCCTGATTCCGCGGCTTGGCTGTGGCCGCGGAGAACTGAGCTGGGACGAGGTACGCCCGGCAATGGCGGAGTCCCTCGACGCCAGATTCATAGTCGTTTTCAAGGAGCGGGCTGTTGAACGAGCCGAATAGGACCTTCGCGATCGTGTGCGGGAACGAGAACTGTCCCGCGCGGGGGATCTCGTTCCACTCGGTGAGTGCGGACACCGAGGAGCTCGCGGAACTGTGGATCGAGCAGTACGGCCACGGATCCGAGGATCCAACGGAACACTGCTCGATCTGCGGGGAGCTCGGCGTCGCCATGGACTACGTGGAGTACAAGGCGATGCTGGGCCTGGGAGACACGAGAAACGGGCTATTGTGGAGGTGCGTCAAGTGCGGAAACGTCACCCCTAGGGATCCGCTCACGACGCCCTCCGAGGTTGGAAACTGCGGCCACTGCAACGAAACGCGGTGGAAGGCCACGAGTCTTGCAGAAATCTGGAAGGAGAGGTTCGCACATGGCGGATAAAACCCTGTCGAAGATCAAGCTGTTCTCGGCCCCCACGGGAGACCCGAACAAGCGCCAGTGCTTGCTGTGCGGAGAGTACCGCACGCTCGGCAGCATCTGGGACCACCTGAAGAGGCCGCACGGCATCACCAAGCAGGTGATGAAGCGCCTGGAGAAGATGCCACGCTGCCCGCAGTGCAGCAAGAAGAACTCCGGGTACTTCTCCAGCATGGAGGACCTCTGCCTGCACCTCAAGACGGTGTGCTCCAAGCGCCCCGAAGCGATCAAGGAGCGGTACCATACCGTGACGCCCCCGGAGGCAGAGACGCAGCCGAAGCCGCTCGTGGTACCGATCCAGGAGAAGCGGGAGCCCAGGCACATCCTGGCGCTCAACACCGTGACACACGAGTTCTACTTCGGCGAGCTCCAGGACGCCGAGAGGTGCCTGACGCGCTGGGCCTCCGGTGCGGCCAAACGCGAGGAACTCCTGGCGTTCGACCTGTCGGACGCGAGGCCGATGGCGCTGGTCATGTCCCAGGCCGTCACCCTCGAGGACGCGCCCGAGCTGAGGGACAAATACGCCGCCGCACACTACGTGACCAACGGAGGAAAGAAGACGTGAGCACCTGCGCGTGGTGCGATCAGCCTATCCCCGGCATCGGGGGCTCGCATGGGATATGCACCCGATGCCGGGGAAAGATGAGGAAGGAGTCCATGAAACCTATCGAATTGTCTTTTTCCATCGGCGGCAACGTCGAGGAGAAAGCGAAAGAGGGGATGAGGAGGGCGGAAAGCGAGCTCGTCATCCATTTCGTGGGCGGCACCAAGCACGGGTCATTCCACGGAAAGGGAACGAGCGGAAGCTACTCGATAGAGGGAAATACCCTCAAGATCATAATCGAGGAGAAGCCCTTCTTTATCCCGGTGGCGCTGATCAAGGGGAAGCTTGAGGGGTTCTTCGCATGATGCCAGAACTTCCGCACGGGTACAAAAAGATCCCGGTCTCGCGAGAGAGCGTGAGACTGGGGGAATCCGTTCTGTTCCTCTATGTGTCCAGAGGTGGAAGCCGCCGTTGGATCCACGGCATCGTTACCGAGATTAGCTCAAACAGCAGGGAGGTGTGCTGTTGGGGCCGCTACCTGGACAAGAAGAAACTCGGGGTTCCGGGAGAGGGACGGAACATCGGAAGACGTGTCAACTGGTCGGTGATGATCGCCAGGAAGACATCCGGCCAGCAGTACATGGATTTCCGCCAGCCTAAGAAGAAGAAGAAAGCTACACGGCATCCGGATAACCCATTCGACCGGGTGTTTTCTTTGATTGGTGTGGAGAGTGGGCGAACACACCAGGGTGCAAGAATCTCTGCCGCGACGCTCACGCCAGCAATGGTAAGAGCCGAGGCGACAGGAACCACACAACCCGCGATAGAGATTGACTGGACCAACCTGGTCCGCGCAACGCCAGCTCCACGAGGCGTACCCCCAGTACGGGAAGCGGCAGCGAGAGTACCTAGGCTGCGCATGCAACTGGCAGAGGCCGAAGACGAGGACGATGAGGAATGAGCCGCTCGATAGACGCGCAGGGGCGCGTCTATTTTTTACTCTTCGTATTCGATACCCTCTACCCACTCCATGCGCTTCTTGGGGATACGCAAGAACGTACCGCAGGTAGGGCATGGGAAAGCGACGGTTCCCGGGCCTCTCACGTTGACCGTAAGAAGCTGGGTGGAGTTGAAACAATCCACCCGCACCGATCCGTCCCCTGAGGAGTAGACCTTGTGCTTCGGGCCTTTGCGGACATCGAGAAGGAGCAGAACCATCAAGACAATAAGGAGGAGGGCGACGATGAAGATCCAGAGCCACTCGGAGATGAACGAGCAGAATGCGTCCATCAGGGTTTCTTCAATTCGACTTGGGGCACCTTATCGTACGCCTGGAGCGCCTCCGAGAGGATGTTGCAGAGATCTACCGGCATCGTGGAGCGGGCCGTCATCCCCTTCATCTTGTAATCGACCGACGGCCACATGGACTGGACTACCGACAGGACCTGCCACACCAGTCCGGAGCAGAAGAGCGCTTTCGAGGCCTTACCGGGACGGAAGGTGGCGTTGAACCAGCGCATGGGCGTGGCGAACCACTTCTCCATGAGGACCCACCAGGCCCAGATACCGATCCCCGCGTAGTCGTAGTACCAGTCCAGACTGCGATACAGAGATACCTGCGTGGCGGTTCGCGCGATAGCTTCCGGGCACTTGACGATGAACTCGGCGACGATCGTCTGTTTGCCGAGAGACCTATCGTACAAGTTGAGCCAGCAACCTCGTTCCATCGCCTCGAAGACCAGCCACTGCTTCTCGAACAGTCCTTCCGGATCAAACTTGATGAAGACGTGGCTGCACCGGCGCTCGGGGTGGTGCCGGCGCTGGGAGAACCACATGATCGCCCTGGAGATCAGCGACTTCTCGTTCTTCGTGAAGACGACGCGAAGTTCCACGGAGCACCTCGTTTACCAGCGGGCATCCCTCGCCCTGAAAAGAAGGCACTGATCGCACGGAGGAGAGCTCCGCATCCCGTTTACGCTCATACCGAACCACACCGACAGCACGTCTTTGCACTTGTCGTCTTCGTGGCTATAACAGGTCCTCGACGAATCGTGGCACCTCACACAGTGGGGGCCATCCGCATAATGCGGGTCGCCCTTCTGAATTTCTTTCCCGCACTTCCTGCACTTCTCTCCCACCGGTCACCCCATGACTATAGACCGGATGAGGGCTGCCAGCCCCACTCCGAATGCTGCGAAGATCCCGACTACCTGAAAGACCGTGGATACAGTCCATCTAGACGCAGCGGAGACTTCCTGCTTCTGTCGAGTCTCTCCGATAATCCAGGCCTCCACCACCTTTATCCGACCATCGTGCTCCCTATCCACCACCGTCTTCAAGGCGTTGAGCTCACCCTGGATCGTGGTCACCTGCCCCGTGGCAGTCTTGGAGGCGTCCTGCTTGGCTTCGAAGATCTTGGTCTCCCAGGAGGCGATCTTGTCCTTGATCCCGTTCATCTCCTTGCGGGTGATCTCCAGCGAGACGGAGCGCATCATCCGCTCCATCTCCGCCCGGCACTCCTTCGAGTGCTCCTTGATCTCCCGAAAAATCTCGAGGGAAGTCTTGGGGATGATTTCCGTGGGGCGGCTAGCAGTGGGAGTCCGCTCAAGCGCCTCCATGCGCTCGAGCAGCAGCCGGAGCAGCCTGGTCATCTCTTCTTTCCATTCGTGCTCGTCTTGCATCCTCGTGCTCCTCCATCCACCTGCACGCCTGGCGAAGAATGTCCAGGGCCAGCTCCTGCCACTTCTCATCCGGAAGCGAGGACGATAGCTCGATTCTCTTTTCCATACGCGCCTCCCCAGGGCTACATCTGGCCTACTATGAACACGCAGACACCTCTCAGAACAGCATGGCCAACGCGAACGGAAGGACGTAATCCGTCGCGGGCATCGTCTTGTGGAAATACCGAATCCTCATCACGTCGTTGGCGTTGAGCTGCGACGACCCGGAGGTCAGGTCCCCGATAGGGTAGATCAGGTTCCTGCAGACCCATCCGTTGATGAGGAAGGGCCGCCTGACGTGGATCGTCTCACCCGCCACCAGGCTCTGTTCCAGAGGCGCCATCAGCTCGACGGTTCCTGCCACGGGGTCCATTGACTCGATCCGGTACTCATCTACGTGTCCCTGGAACTTCAGGTACATCCCTAGACGAGCGTACTGGAACACGGTGGGGCTGACGGACACTTCCGTATCACCCTGGCTCCCGGCTGCCGTCGCGTAGCCGATGGCAGGATCTCCAGCGGGGATCCCGAACACGTCGAACTTGTCGCCGTACTCGTAGTGCGGGTCTTCCATCACGTAACGCGCCGCAGCAACGTCGATGGGGAACGGGTAGGAAATCAGTCCCTCGCTGATCGCGTCCCCGCTCGTGACCTGCACTTCGATGAACTCGGTGCAGGATACGGCGGTCAGCGGGTCCAGGCCCTGGGTATCCAGGATCTTCACCGAGATCGGCCCGGTGGACGGAAGGGGTTCTCCCGAGTGTGCCGCGACCAGCCCGTCCAGAATCACCTGGTCAACATCGGACAGGTCTGCCTTGAAGAACACCGTGCATGTCGGAGGGACTAGGTCGACGCGATCCAGCGCCACGAGGATAGCGCTCGCCCGAATCTCCGACACGAACCTCGGAACGTCCACGTGCGACGTCGGGAAGTCGGTCATCGTATACGTGAACTGGGACATTAGTAGGCCTCCACAGTCACGGTGACGTCGGAGGGCGACGTTCCGACGGACAGGGCCTTGGTGACTTCTACATCGACGAGGTCTCCGGCCGCAAATGCCACCGTATGCGTGAGGTCGTTGCCGTCGATCGACGTCGAAGCGATCGATACGGTAAGAGCCGTCGCGACACCGTTCTTCAGGATGGTGTACACGATGGCGTTCCCGTTTCCTGCCGTTCCGTTCTGTCTGACGTACATGTTTCTCAACGTGCAAGCAAACGGAACGCGGAACGAGATGGTGGTGGTTGTGGCCGTGGTATCGCCGAAGCCGGGAGTCAGGTACCTAGTGACCGTCGTCGCGGCAACAAGACTGTTGCCCCAGAACAGCATCGTCTTGGTGCCAGTAAGGCCGTCCAGCTTCGTCTTGTCTGCGGAAGACATGAAGCCGTTGGATACCCCGGCCACCGCCGCCGCGTGCAGGGCGCCACCGGAGCGGCTACCGTGGGAGTGGGTGTGATCGGCGCGCGCCAGGTTGGAGGATCCCCCCTCCGCGCTGGTGGCGTCCGTCAGATCCACTGCGGCAGCCGTGCTCACATCGTGTTTGTGGTCGGCCCTGGCGGGCTCGCCGGACGCTCCGATCACCGCCACAGCCTTCGTTATATTGAGCGGCGTAGTATTGGACTGATGGGTGTGATCGGAACGGGCCAGAGTAGTCAGCGTTCCTTCGGCCGGCAGCGTAGCAACTCCGGTAGCCAGCGGAGCCGCCGTCGAAACGTCGTGTTTGTGATCTGCCCTCGCGGGCTCCCCGGAGGTTCCGGTGACCGCTGCCGACTTCGTAGTGTTGGTTGGGGCCGTGTTGGCCTGATGCGCGTGATCGGATCGCGCGAGCGTCGTAGCGGAGCCTTCGGAGGGAAGCGTGGCGACTCCGGTAGCGGCGGGAGCGGCCGTCGACACGTCATGCTTGTGATTGGCCCGGGCCGGCTCCCCCGAGTTCCCGATCGCGGCGGCCGCCTTGGTCACATCGACGGGCGCTGTGTTGGACTGGTGAGCGTGATCGGAGCGGGCAAGCGTCGTTGCTGCTCCATCCGACGGAAGAGTCGCCACCCCCGTGGCAGCGGGCGCGGCGGTCGTTACGTCGTGTTTGTGGTCCTGCTTCGAAGCTTCGGTGGCGGCCCCGGCGTTGGCCGCGGCCTTCGTGACGTCCACAGGAGCCGTGATCGAGAGCGGGGTGTTCGTAGCGCCGGCGGCAGTCCCATCCACCTTCTGCTCGAGAGCGTAGAAGTCTCTGACGTTGGTGGTGCTCCCGTCGTCGATCTTCCGGTACCACTTTCCGTTGTAGATGATGACGGAGCCGGCCCCGCAAGCCGTCGGAGTGACGGCGGGGTCGTGGTCCACCAGGACCGCGAGATTCCCCGGGCTGAACTCGGTAGTTCCGAGAATGCTCATGCGACACTCGTCAGCTTGTACCTGGACTTCCAGTTCACGGATGCCCCCGCCCCTCCCCGGATCTCCACGATGACGTTGTTCCCGGAGACGCCGATCCTCGAGTCCCAAGTGCCGTCGGACTCTCGGGTAAGGGAAGCGTCATCAGACCCCTGTAGGGTGGCGACTCCGGCTGCCTCCCTGTAGGCGATGGCCCGGCGCACGTATCCCGCGCGATCTGCCGCATCCGTCCTGCGGGCGATGATGTCGACGTCGATCAGGTACGCCGTGTTGTTCGCCAGGGCGATCGTAGCGATCGTGGTCCAGGCGTTGTTGTTCGTAGTGATCGTGTTCTCGATCCTGGTCTCAGCTACACCACCGACGATGTTCGCCCCGCTGCGCTGCAGGACCGTTCCGTCCGGCACAAAGCCCATCGCTAGGATGGTGGGCCCGCCGGTCTCCTGGAGGCGCTTGACGGCGGCCTCCAGGACGTCCGTCGCGATGAACTGGTCACCGCCACCGGACCTGTGTAGGTCCTTGTGCGCCTGGGGAGGGTGGTTGGCCGTGACGTCGGCGCCGGTCTCCATCCCGTCCAGCCTGGTCTTGTCGGCGGCGGAGAGGAAACCATCGACGCCGGCAGGGTTGGGGGTGGCGACGGGATGAAGGGTTCCGCCGCTTCTACTCCCGTGTTGTAGGTTGGTAAGGGTTCCGGGGATGCTCCCCAGGGCCAGGAGATCCGCCCCGGTCTCGTGGGAGGCGGCGTGCGCCGGAAGAGGCATCGCCGGCAACTCCGCCGCCGGAACCTTACCGCCCCCGTCGAGAGACGCATACCCGCCCGGAAAGCTCTTCTCAGACTCTTTCTGGTACTGGGTATGCGGATCTACCTCTGCAACGTGATCCGCGACCGCTGTATTAACCGTCGTGCCCACATATGATGCAGAGGCCGCATCGCTAGCCGCCGCGGGGATAAGGGGAACCGAGATATCGCCCGTAAGCGCCTGGCGCACGACCAAGGAGAGCGGAGTGACGAGGATGCTGTACGGGATCTCCGAGAGGACCCCGAGTCCGGTACCGACGACGGTCCCGTTCGTCCCCGGCAGATGCTTGGTGCTGTTGATGAGGTGGTACGGCGCGGTGGTTTGGTTGCCGTAATCCGCGGAATCCACGGCCGACAGGTTGACTCCGTTGATCCGGAGGTAGTGCTGGGCGTCGAACTCGAGGTTGAGGCCGTTCTGGATCGCGTGCATGAGCTCGTCGTCGGTGAATAGCCCCGTCACGTCCAGCGTGCCGGCGGCTACCACGATGGACCCGTCGAGCTCGTCGAGGGTCCAGTTGGCCCCTGAGGTGTTCACGAATACGACGGCTCTTGGCATTCTCTACCCAACCACCGCGATGACGACGGGCCGCATGGCGGTCCCGATGATGTCACAGGAGATCTCGTTTCCCGGGGCGAGGTTGACGGTCATGACGACCTTGCCGTACGCCTGCGCGGCTAATGGAAGCGTACCTAGGACGACGTGCGTGGCCCGGTCGTAGATCCGGAACTGGCAGGTCGTCGGGATCTGGGTCACGGCCGCGATCACCAGGAGTTTGCTGACCGCGTAGACGGGGTACCCGATGATGTTCGACGGGATGCCGTCTCCGATCCTAAGGGAAGCGTTGTCGGCCAGGCCGTCGCGGCTGAAGACGAACGCGTTGCGATCCGAGCTCGTCACGGCGTCCTGGATGGCCTTCATGGTGTCATCCAGGATCTCCATCGACTCATTGTAGGTGCGCGCGTCGGCGATCCCGGTGGGGGGCTCGAGCGGGAGTTTGAAGTTGTCGGTCCTGTCTCTGTCTTTGCCGCTCACCTTCGGTCTCCGGGGCTACAGATATCGAACACGCATTAGGTCCTTCCCGGACGACTTGAGATACAGCTTTCCCTTCCGGAGGCCGATATCGCGTGGAACGAGCAGAAGAGGAACCGTGAAGTTGTAGATCTCGCAGCCGGGATTCCTGGCCGCGCACTCCTTGAGCTCCTTCTGCGAGAAGTTCGGAGACGGCTCTCCTCTTGTCAGGATCTCCGCGATGGAGTCGCCCTTCTTGGCGTAGAGCCACCAACTCATTTCTTCCCCCCGAACACGCCGGCCCACATCCGTCCGAGGAGGCCCTTCTGGGCCTCGAACCCGTACACGAACCCAGCGGCCATCTTGTTCGTCTTGAGGTCGAAGAACTTGCCGTCCTTGACCCGGAAGAGCTCCTTGAGGATCGGCTCCTCGGCCTGGTAGAGGACAGCACCGTCGGCCTTGGCCT
>Ga0315286_10000652_pt1 | contig 29938 bp, 10 predicted proteins | sample YL17G10_0_MG_FD_205038 | JGI IMG/M metagenome (GOLD analysis project Ga0315286, IMG submission 205038) | Sediment microbial communities from Yellowstone Lake, YNP, Wyoming, USA - YL17G10_0 | ecosystem: Environmental > Aquatic > Freshwater > Lake > Sediment | place: USA: Wyoming | collected... | reverse complement strand
CGCCCGTCTTGAACGCGAAGGTGGCATCGCCGCCGGTGTCGCCGTTGTACGAGACAACCGATGCGCCGAAACCGGCTCCGACATAGGGTTCGAGGTTTGACTTGTTGGCGAAGTGGAAGATGGCATTGAACACGAGCGGGACTTGCGACATCGGCCCTTCCTCCGTGGGGAAGTCCGCCGGGAGGGTGTTGCGGATGAAGCCCGAATCGAGTTCGATGCCCCAATTCCGGTTGAACCTGAATCCGCAGGCCGCGGCTACGCGGAATCCGACGTCCGCCTTCGGCTGCTTGCTCTCCTCCTGGTCCAGGTGGTTGAGCCCGAGGCCACCGTTCAGATACCACCCGCGGGCAGGATCAGCCTGGGCCGCCTCAGGCCAGATGATCACACCACCGACAATTGGCAGGAGCATCATCCACAACCACAGCACGCCCTTCATGGTCTCCCCCTCCGTACGTGGCTGCCACGCAAGCGTGGCTTCCCTCCGCTTCGGGTTCTGATCGCCCGGTCAGGCCAGTGACCCGGCCGGGGACCACCGCCGGTCCACGACTCTAACCGCACCTCGGTCCTGCACGCCGCCGATCTGCACCTCCTCCATCTGGCGCCCGCGGACTCAGTGCACCCCTGGATTCGCGCGGACATGTGCTGGGGTCGCAAAGGCCCGCCCGACGTCGTTCAGCACGTTGCCGTGCACGTCGGCCGGGCCCTTCAGATAGACAATATAGGACTTGACCCCGGTGGCGGACACGTGCGAGCCCGCGTCCCAGTCCCCCGCGGGGAACACGACGCTGTCGGCGTTCGTCACCGTGTACCTGGCCCCCACCACCCCGTTCTCCGCTTCCCACCCGGGAGCCGGAACCAGCTCGATCTCGGGATCGGTGCTGTTCCCCAGCGAGTCCAGGGGCCGCAGGTACGCGCGGGTGCCGGCCGCCGGCGACATGGAGAACGGGAAGTGGAACGCAACCGTGAGGGCTCCCGCCGGGAGGGCGGCGCCCGGCTGCGAGCGGGCACCGCCCGCCGATGTTTCGATCTCGATGCGGACCGGCGCCACCCACACCGGGTTCGCGATGCAGCGCTCACCGGCGGTCAGGTCGCGTGCAGTCACGACCAGCGCGGCGAGGCTGTCCATCGCCTGCGGCAGCCGGCGCTCGTCGGGCGCGCCGTCGAGCCCCGCGGCCACGGCGAACGAGTCGCGCATGGAGCACATCACGCGGTCGAACCTGAGGCTCGTGATGTCCCCCGCCCCGGGGGTCACGGACTTCCTCCACAGGCTCCGGATCCACACGTCCTCTCCGGGCAGGGGCACGAGCATCGTGCGTCCACCGTCGAAGGTGCCGGCCCCACCGATCCTGCCGTCCGCGTTCTCCCGGCGGCTGGCGGCATCGTGCCAGCGGGCCGCCCCTGCACCGGGGTCGTGCCGCCCGTCGGCATCCAGCTGGTACTTGAGGATCGGTCCGTCCGTGAGCACGGTGTTGCCGTCGCGAAGGGCATCCAGCGCATTCCGCGCGCCGGGCGGACGGTCGTGTACGAGGGCGTACGTGCGCACGCGGGCGTAGGCGTTGCTGTGGAGCATGCCGGAGTAGGGCACTGCGGTCGCCGTGACCTCGTCGGAGTAATTGAAGTCGCCGTGCGCATCTGAGCCCGCACTCATGTAGAGCTTGCGGATGAACCGGTCCCGTGGCGTCTCCTGGAACGAGAACACCAGACCGCGGCCGAGCTGTCCGAAGAACGTGTCCAGCGACCGCATCAACTCGCCGTCCCAGGCGTTGGGGCGGAACCGCTGCGCCCCGCCCCCCCCGGGGAACGGGTTCATCGCGTCGAAGGCGCTCGAGGCCGGCAGGCGTCCGTTGCTCCGGGCGACCTCGTCCATCTTGATGTTCCACACCTCCGAACCCTTGAAGAGGAATTCACTGCACGTCGAGTCGACGACGGGCCCGGCGCTGGAGTTGTAGGGCGGGAATCCGATGGCTTGCGCGAAGTACTCCGGCGGCCAGACGAAGCCCTCGAGGTCCGGGTGCGACGCGTAGACGAAGCCGGTCGTGCTGGCTGCCTTCATCCCCGCCATGACCGCTGCGAGGGTGTTGGGATTCTCCAGCCGTGAGGTCAGGAAGAGCCCGCCGTGCCACGGCCCTTCGAAGTGGCGCGTGTCGTATGCCAGCAGATGGTGTCCGAGGTTCGGCGCGGCCGAGTCATCCTGGTTCGAGCCACGCCGCAGCGTGATCTCCTCCCCCGCCAGGCGGCCGAGGTTCGTCCGGTACCAAACCGCCTCGCCGGCGTGGCCGTCGGTCGTCGCGGTCGGACCGAAGCGCGGCGGCACGCCAGTGTCGTAGGGCTCGCAGGAGTAGAAGATGTTGTGGTCGGTGACCACGATGCTGTCCCGAAAATCGGTCCAGTTGCCGCCGAAGGGCTGGGTTTGCACCAGCCCAAGAGCATAGGAGGCCTCGAGCAGCATGATGACCGGTCCGGCGAACGCCTTGCTGGCGCCGTTCACATCGAGGACCCCGGAGGTCGTCTGCTCGGCGATGGTGTGGACGTGGGTATCGAAGTAGCGGTCTTCAGGGGCGAGACTCGGGAACTGCCTGGGATCCACGATCACCCGCAGCACGCGATAGTTCCGAAACAGGCGGCGGCGGAGCAACCCCGGCCGCGTCCATTCGACCTCGGCGCGGAGCTCGTGCACGTCCGGTGCGCCGTGGAGGGAGAGCGCGGCGTGCGGGACGCGCACGACGTAATGCCAGAAACTCGTGACGCGCTCGTCGGCGCCCAGCCCGCCTCGCGCCTCGCCCAGCGGATCGATGAACGTGGCGCCATTCAGGGTATCGGGGTCGGTGACCGCGTCCACGATGACCGCGGGGCCGGTCGGCGCGCCAGCGGCGCATTCGAAGATCCGGATCCGCTCGACGCGACGTCCCCCTTCGAACTGGGGGAAGAAGAACAGTACAGGGATGTAGTCGCGCACGGTGCGCCAGGGAGCATCCATGACGATGTCAGTGCCTGCGCGGTCCGAGTATGCCGCAACGGGCGGCGCGAAAAGGACCGCCACGAGGGCGAATGCGAGCCACGCGCACGCGAGTCCGGGGGCGCGTCCCAGCCGTGCGCCCGGGCGCGCCGGCCTCGCACTCCGGCCAACCGATGTCGGAGAGCCGGCCATCTTCAGCGGAACTGGAACCCCGGCCGTCGGCTGCCGAGAGGCTGGCCCAAGGTCAGGTAGTAGTTGCCACGGTCGCCTTCCGCCCGGCCGTAGGCAAGGCAGAGCGGGCCGATCAGGGTGTCGGCGCCCAGGAACACGCTGCCGGCGGCGATCCCGTCCTTGAACCCGATCGCCGATCGGGATTGGAACACGTTCCCGTACTCGGCCGACATGCCCGCGTAGACGGGGAGCAGCTGGGAATCCACGACCCGGCGATAGAGGAGTGCGCGCAGCAGCAGCTCGTGCTGCCCGATCAACTCGTCTTGCTCGAGGCCGGACAGCCGACCCAGGCCGCCCAGGCAGAAACGCCTCTCGAGCGGAGCATTCCCTTGCAGCGTTGTGCCAGACTCCCCGCCCAGCACCCCCGTCCAGTGTCCGCGAGTCGCGGCGACGCTCCCCTCGACATTCGCCTGCCGGTACGTCACGGTGGAGCCGAGCGCATCGAGACCGGCCAAGAGCCGGGCACGCAGACTCTCTCCACGATGCGGGAATGCGATTTCATCGAGCTTGTCGATGAAGAGCTGGGCGAACGCCTCGCCCATGTCGAAGCGGTCCACGGGAAACCCAGGATCACCGACCAGGACGCGGATGCTGCCGCTCTCGCGCACGACGCCAGCCCGCAGCTCGCCCCACGTCCCGATTTCGCGCCCACCGGCGAGCGTGACGCCGTAGTGCCTGATGCCGAGCTCGGACAGCTTGCGGCCGCGCCGGTCGAACACGTTCATTGCGCGCTCTCCGGCCAGCAGCTCGAGGTCCACGAACTTGCGCAGCCCGGCGTCGAGCGGCTGATAGAACTCGGTCCAGGCGGCGGGCTCCTGCCCGACCTGCAGTCCGGTGCGCCACTCACCGTTCAGGCCATTGACCGCGGTGCGGCTGTAGGCGAGCGCGACATTGAAGTTCGGACGTTCGAAGTCCTCGAATGCCGCAACCCCGCCCTGCAGATAGTTCGGTCCCCAGGCGCGCTCGCGTGCCGTGACCGTCAACACGTTGCCGTGCGGACCGGGCACGACGTCGTAATACACGGACTCGAAGAGCTCGAGTCCGTAGATCTGGTCCAGCCCCATCTGGAGCTGCCCGGCGTCGACGGGGCGGCCGATAGGTGTCTGGAGCCGCGCGGCGATGACCCGGTCGGTCAATCGAGATTGATTGACGATGCGCTCCGCGCCGAGGATCGGTGGTGCGGCGGAGGTAATGCGTGCCGCGCGCGCGGCCTGGTAGGCGCTGTATTCCCCAGGGGAGAGGGCCAGTCGCTCGAGGGCAGGAAGCGCCTCCCTGGCTGTACGCTCGCCGATGGCGACGGCTTCGGCGGCACGCTCGAAGGACGCCACGGTGATGGAGCCGAGGTCGGGCCGAATGAACACGTCGCCTGCGGCCAGTGAGGCGATCTGTCGCTTCCTGTCCTGCTCCGAGGCAAGCGTGGCAAGCTGGCCCGTGATGGCGGGGACCGAGTTGAGCTGCTCGCGACTTGTCGGTGGCGTGGCGATGTCCACGGCGATGATGACGTCGGCACCCATCCGTCGCACCACGTCAATCGGGAAGTTGTTGACGATGCCGCCATCCACAAGGAGGCGATTGTCGATCTCCCGCGGCGCGAACGCGGCGGGGATGGCCATGCTGGCGCGCATCGCGAGGGCGAGGTCGCCATGGTCGAGCACCACGGCCTCACCGGTCACGATGTCCGCGGCGACGGCGCGATACGGGATGCCGAGCAGGTCGAAGTCGCGCACGGTCACGACTGGCAAGGACAGCCGCTTGAGCAGGAGATCGACCCGATGGCCATCGAGGATCCCGGACGGGAAAAGCAGCCTGCCGCCGCGGAGGCCGGGCTTGTGCTTGACCAGGTACAGGTCGTCGTCGCGCTTGCGGCGGAACGAACGATCGCCCCGCGGGATGTTGTCCGCGAAGGCGTCCGTCCAGTCCGTCTCGGAAACGACGCTGTCGAGTTGGGCCGGGGACAGGCCGGAAGCGTAAAGGCCACCGACAAGCGCGCCCATGCTGGTGCCGGCGATGAAATCGACCGGGATGCGGTGCTCCTCCAGGACCTTGAGCACCCCGATGTGCGCGGCACCGCGCGCGCCGCCGCCGCTGAGCGCGAGCCCGATCGCAGGGCGGCCGGTGGCCATGGGCGACGTCCCGGCTGCCGTGACCAGGACCGGCGGGATGACAAGGAGAACGGCGCACGCCAGTCGCAGTAGGCCCCGGTGCGCGGTGCGCGCGGCCAACGTAGGACCCCCCAATACAGGCAGACCCTCGCCGAATCCGGCCAGGCCGGCGGCGAAGCCGGGAATCCGGGCGGCGGCCTCTCCTGTCGTTCGGTTGCCTGACAGCGGACGGGGGACGCTTGAAGCCGACGGGAGCCTAGCACTTACGACTGCCGCGCTCCATAGGGATTCTGGCCCGGGATCGGACTTCGGAGCGAGGTAGGAACCCAGACTCGGAGCCAGCCCGGCCGGAGTCCGCGCCGGGGGCCGCGTCCTTGGCCAGACGCGCCGCTGAGGAGCCACGCCCCCCCCCGCAGGGCGCGGCTCGCGCTCGGTCGCACGCCGCCCTACACTCCGCGCGACGTTCGTACTCCAAGGAGGAGAGGCCGATGATTCGCACTCGAGCCGTACTCGTGGTCCTATGTCTCGGCAGCTGCCTGATGCTCCCGGCCGATGCCACCGCTCGGAACGAGGCCAGCGTCGGAACCTCGTCGCCGGATTCGCTGCCGGAAGCGCAGGCGTCCAGGCTGGCCCGGGAATCGCTCGGGTACCGGTTCCCCTCCGGCAGGGAGCAGTTCAAGACCTGGGCGCTGAACGCATTCGGTCCATCTGCCGTGGCGGGGAGTGTGGTGGGCTCCGCGTGGGGGCAGTGGGTGATCGACGAGCCTCCGGAGTGGCCCGGCGGCGGCCGAGGTTTCGCGGAGCGTTTTGGCGCCGCATCGGCCACGACCGCGATCACCGAGACCTCGTTCTCGCTGCTTTCGGCGGCGACACGGCAGGACTCCCGCTACTATCGCTGCCCATGCACCGGCCTTGGCCCGCGTCTCGCTCACTCGCTCAAGATGACGTTCATGGCGCGCAGGCCGGATGGAGGTGCGGTGTTCTCGGTGGCCAAGACCGTATCTCCCTTCGTCGGCCCTCTCGTGACGCGAACCACCATCTATCCGGACCGATATACCTACGCAGATGGAGCTCTGAGCGGTGCATACGCCGTGCTGATGAATGCAGGCTGGAACCTCGCGCGCGAGTTCATCCTGAAGGCTCCCGGATGGTGATGGACGCCGGAACACGCTCTCGCTGACTCGGGAGCGAAGACCCCCATGCGGCCAGGCGAATCAGGCTGTGCGTGGAGGCCCCAACCACGATGCTCGAACGGGCAGTAGTCCGCTCTCCCGCCACGCACTCACCCACCCAGCGCAGGTTCCCATGCGGTGGATCGGGGTCGTCAGCACGCTCTCTCTCGAGTGACGTACGCCATTGACAGCCCTCATGACCCGCTCCCCGGACTGCGCCAACAAGTAGCCTTGGTCCGCCGGGGTTGAGACGTGCCGAGCATGGTCGCTCGGCGGTAGACCGCCCAGAGCGCTGTGCGGCCGGACGCAGTCACAGTCCTCGCGCCAAGCCTCCATTGCCCGGCGCGCCGCCTTGTGGCTCTGGAACCCGTTCTCGTTCAAGCACTCGCCCCGAGGCAAGGCCCTGCGCCAGCACCTGCCTGCTCGGCAGTTGTCTCACCTCACCCGGGGATCGGTGCGCGTACCCAACGGCACCTCCGGGCCCGTCGCACCTCATACGTCGCGGGCGTTGGCATCGCAAGAGCGGGTTCTACCGGCAGAGTCGGCGTGCGGGCAGGCGCGGACCCCACGAGCAGCACCCACCGCACTCGGTGCAGCACCACCGCAACCTGGCCGAGGACCGGCGCAAACCGGGGTCGATCACAGTCAGCGGTGGCTCAGGAAACAGGGGTCGGGACAGCCCACAGGCGAACCCTTTCCAGGCCCGCGCCCCGCTGCCACGGACCTGTGCTAGCATCGCCGCGTCGCCGCGATCCGGGCTGCGGGCTCCCTGCGGTCCATTCAGGAAGGACGGCCGACGTTGGCAGTCTCACGCGTCAAGCCGTTCCGGCCCACCCTCGACCTGCCGGACGGCACCCTCCCGCGCCCGATCGGTCTCGATTCCAGCCCGCTGCACGGCGAACTCCTCGGCGTCGAGCGCCTGGAGGAGCGCGCCCGGGTCCTCGCCGCGGGCTTCACGCTCTCGCGCCAGCCCCGGCGTGGTCCCCACCGCCTGCTGCGCCGGCTCACCGACGACGCCCGCGTGCTCCGCCAGGCGTACCACCGGCTGGCCGGCGATGTGCGGCGTGGCGAGACCAGTTCGCCCGCCGCCGAGTGGCTGCTCGACAACTTCCATCTCGTCGAGGGCGAGATCCGCGAGATCCGCCACCATCTTCCCACGCGCTACTACCTCGAGCTCCCGAAGCTCGCCACCCGTGAGCTCTCCGGCACGGCACGTGTCTACGCGATGGCCGTGGAGCTGCTCCGCTACAGCGACGCGCGGCTCGACCTCGAGCGGTTGGTCCGGTTCATGAATGCCTATCAGGCCGTGGCGCCGCTCAGCATCGGGGAATTGTGGGCATGGCCCAGCATGCTCAAGCTCGCGCTGATCGAGCACGTGCGCCGACTCTCCAAGGAGCTGCTCGACAGCCGTGCGGGGCGCCTCGAGGCCGACCGCTATTTCACGGGCTTCGAGGCTGCGCGCGCGAGTGGCCGTCTGCCGCCGCTGCCCGCGGTCCTCCACGTCGCGTTTGTCGACCAACTGCTCCAGCGGATGCGCGAGTACGGCGCGGGCGCCAGCGAGCTGCGGAAGCGGCTCGAGGAGCGATTGGCCGCGGCCGGTACCACCGTCGAGGACGCGGTGCGCGCCGAGCACCAGCGCCAGGCGATGAACCATGTCTCGATGGAGAACTCCATCACCAGCCTGCGGCTGTGTGCCACGATCGACTGGAACCGGTACGTCGAGCGGACCAGCCTGGTTGAGCAGATCCTGCAGCACGACCCGTCCGGGGTCTACGTCCGCATGGACTTCCACAGCCGCGACCGGTACCGCCACGCGGTCGAGGAACTGGCCGAGCCGAGCGGCGAGGCACAGGTGCGGGTCGCGCTGCGCGCCATCGAGAGCGCCCGTCAGGCGGCCGAGACCCAGGGCCTCGAATCCAGCGCGGCGCACGTCGGTCACCACCTGATCGGGCAAGGCCGTCGCGGCCTCGAGATCGACGTGGCTCACCACCCGCGCTTCAGGCAGCGCCTGAGGCGTGGCCTCTTCGCCCACGCCACGTTCTTCTACCTCGGCTTTGTCGCGCTGCTCTCGACGCTCGCGGTGGCGCTCGTGGTGGCCGTTGCGCGGGCGCAGCAGGCGTCGCCCTGGACGTGCGTCTGGGTGGGCGCGGTCACGCTCATCCCGGCAAGCGACTTCGCGCTGGCGCTCCTGCAGCGCATCGTTCACCGGATCGTCAAGCCCCGGCCACTGCCGCGGCTCGACCTGCGCGGCGGAGTTCCCGAGGCCGCGCGCACGATGGTGATCGTGCCGACCCTCCTGTCCTCGGTCGAGGGGGCGGAGGCCCTGGTCGAGCGCCTGGAGGTGCACGCGCTCGGGAACATGGATCCACGGATCCACTTCGCGCTGCTCACCGACTTCCCGGATGCCGTGGCCGAGCACCTCCCGGGCGAGGACGCGGCGCTCGAGGCGGCGGTCGCGGGGATCCGGGCGCTCAACGCGCGGTACGCCCCGGAGACCGCCGACTGCTTCCATCTGTTCCACCGGGCGCGGCGCTGGAACGCGAGCGAGGGCGTGTGGATGGGCTGGGAGCGCAAGCGCGGGAAGATCGAGGAGTTCAACCGCCTGTTGCGGGGCGCCACCGACACCAGCTTCATCGTGCAGGTCGGCGACCCCGGGATCCTGCCGCGCGTCCGCTACTGCCTCACGCTCGACAGCGACACCCACCTGCCGCGGGACGTCGCGCGTCACCTGATCGGAGTGATCGAGCACCCGCTCAATCGCCCGCGCCTCGACCCCGGGCTCCGCCGGGTCGTCGAGGGCTACGGGATCCTCCAGCCGCGGGTCAGCGTCACGCTGGCGAGCGCCGCGGGTTCGCTGTTCGCGCGGGTCTATGCGGGGCATACCGGCGTCGACCCCTACACCACCGCAGTGTCCGACACGTATCAGGACCTGTTCGGCGAGGGCAGCTTCACCGGCAAGGGGCTCTACGACGTGGACGCGTTCGCCGCGTCCCTGGAGGGCCGCGTGCCGGAGAACGCGATGCTCTCGCACGACCTCTTCGAGGGTCTGCACGCGCGCTGCGGGCTGGTCTCGGACACCGAACTGGTGGACGACTTCCCTTCGAGCGTGCTCGCCCACGTGCGCCGCCAGCACCGCTGGGTGCGCGGTGACTGGCAGATCCTGCTGTGGCTGCTGCCGCTGGTGCCGACCCGCCGCGGTCTCGAGCGCAGCCGGCTGCCGCTGATCAGCCGCTGGAAGATCCTCGATAACCTGCGTCGCAGTCTGACCGCGCCGGCGCTGGTGGCGCTGCTCGCCTCGGCCTGGACCTGGCTGCCAGGCGCGCCGGCCGGCTGGACGCTGGCCGGACTGGCGGTCCTCGGCTTCCCGCTGATCCCTCCGGCCGTCCACTTCGCGCGCGGCCCGCTCCCGCAGCAGCCGTTCGGCGTGTTCCTGCGCGACGTCTGGGCAGAGTTCGAGACCTCGCTCGTGCAGGTGCTGCTCGAGATCACGCTCCTGCCCTACCACGCCTACGAGATGCTGCACGCCATCGTGCTGACCCTGGTGCGGATGGTGATCACGCAGCGGCAGCTGCTCGAATGGGAGACCGCGGCGGCTGGCGCGGTGCGCGCTGCCGGGCTGTTCGCGCGCCGGGGGTTGCGGGTCTTCCTCGCCGAGATGTGGGCGGGCCCGGCTGCCGCGCTGGTCGTGCTGCTGGGCGTGCTCCCGCTGCGCGCCACGGCTCTGCCAGTCGCGTCGCCGTTCCTGGCCCTGTGGCTGGCCTCGCCGGTCGTCGCATGGTGGCTGAGCCGGCCCGTCGTGCCGCGGCGGCTCGCGCTCAGCACCGAGGACGCCCGGCAGCTGCGTCGCGTCGCGCGCCGGACCTGGCACTACTTCGAGCGATTCGTGACCGAGGGCGATCACTGGCTGCCTCCCGACAACGTGCAGGAGGTCCCGGAGCAGCGGATCGCCCACCGCACCTCGCCGACCAATGTCGGCATGGGGCTGCTCTCGGCACTCGCCGCGCACGACCTGGGCTACCTGCGCACCGGCGACCTCGCGGACCGGATCGAGGGCACGCTCACGACGGTCGAGTCGCTCGAGCGCCACGAGGGCCACCTGCTCAACTGGTACGACACGATCAACCTGGCGCCGCTCTCCCCGCGCTACGTCTCGACCGTGGACAGCGGCAACCTGGCGGGCGCCCTGATCGCGTTGGCCGCGGGGCTGCGCCAGCTCGCCGACGAGCCGGAGGACCCGGATCGGTTGGAAGCCGGCACCCTCGACACCGTGGGCGTCCTCGCGGACACGCTGACGGCGCTGGAACACGGCTCGCACGCGGCCACGCCGCTGCGCCAGCACTCCAGCGCCGCACTGCGCGAGCTGGGGTCACTGCGCGCGATGCTCGCCGCCCCGGTGCAGACGCGCGACCGGCTCGCCGACGCTGCACTGCCCGCCGTCGCCCTGATAGCAGCGCTCGGGCGGGTGGTGCAGGAAGCGCCCCCGGGGCGCGCGGCGGACGAGGTCGCGGAGTGGGGCCGGGTCCTGCTGGAGACGCTGGCTCCGCCGCCGCCGTGCGCGGAGTCGCCCGACGCCTCGTGCGCGCGTCTGCGCGGGCTCGCGCTGCGCTGCGACGCGCTCGTCGACGCCATGGACTGGACGTTCCTCTACGACCGCCAGGCCGGGATCTTCTCGATCGGCTTCCGGCTCGCCGACGCCGAGGGCGCGGGCCGCCTCGACACCTCGTACTACGACCTGCTCGCGTCGGAGTCCCGGCTCGCGAGTTTCATCGCCATCGCCTGTGGCCAGGTGCCCCAGGAGCACTGGTTCCGGCTCTCGCGCGCGCTGGTGAGCGTCGAGGGCCGCGCCCACCTGGTGTCGTGGAGCGGCTCGATGTTCGAGTACCTGATGCCGCTGCTGGTGCTGCGCAGCCATCCCGAGACCCTGCTCGATGCCACCAACCTGGCGGTGGTGCGTGCGCAGATCCTCTACGGCCGGCGCCAGGGCGTGCCGTGGGGCATCTCGGAGTCCGCGTTCCACGTGGTGGACCCGCACGGGGACTACCAGTACAAGGCTTTCGGCGTGCCTGGCCTGGGGCTCAAGCGCGGGCTCGCCGAGGACCTGGTGATCGCCCCGTACGCCACCGCGCTGGCCGCCATGGTCGACCCGACGGCCGCCGCGGCGAACTTCCGCCGCCTGGCCCATGAGGGCGCCGCGGGGCGCTTCGGGTTCGACGAGGCGCTCGACTACACGCCGCGCAGGTCAATCACCGCGGACGGCGAGACCGCGCCCGCTCCGGCGCGGCTCCACCGGGTGCGCGCGCACTTCGCCCATCACCAGGGCATGAGCCTGGTCGCGCTCGCGAACGCCGTGCTCGACTCGCCGATGGTGAGGCGCTTCCACTCCGATCCGCGCGTGCAGGCCACCGAGCCGCTGCTGCAGGAGCGCGTGCCGCGCTTCGTGCCCGTCACCCGGCCGCGCCCCGCGGAGTCCACGCGGGCCGAGGCGCTCACCCCGGACGTCTCGCCGCGGCGGTTCCGCTCTCCCCACACCCTCTACCCGAGCGCCCACTTCCTGTCGAACGGCCAGTACACGACCGTGGTCACCAACGCCGGGGGCGGCACGAGCAGTTGGCGTGGCCGTGCCGTCACGCGCCGACGCGACGATCCGGCCGGTGACCCGGGCAGCCAGTCCATCTACCTGCGTGACGTGCGCAGCGGGCGGCTCTGGTCGGCCGCCTACCAGCCCGTCTGCAGCGAGCCCGAGCGCTACCGGGTGAGCTTCCGCGCGGACGAGGCCGTGTTCGGCCGCACCGACGACGGCATCGAGACGCGGCTCGAGATCACGGTGTCACCGGAGGACGACGTCGAGGTGCGCCGCGTCTCGTTGGTCAACCGCAGCGACCGCCTGCGCGAGATCGAGGTGACCAGCCTGGTCGAGCTCGTGCTCGCGCCGCCGGCCGACGATCTCTCCCACCCGGCGTTCCTGAAGCTGTTCCTCGAGACCGAGTACAGACCCGAGTGCTCCGCCCTGCTCTGCGGCCGCCGTCCGCGCTCGCCCGACGAGCCCACGCTCTGGGCCGTGCACGTGCTGAGCGCGGAAGGCGGCGTCCACGGCGCGATCGAGTGGGAGACCGACCGCGCGCGCTTCCTCGGCCGCGGGCGCACGCCGGAGGACCCGGCCGCACTCGATGGCCGGGCGCTCTCGGGCACCGTGGGGGCGGTGCTCGACCCGGTCCTGAGCCTGCGCCGGCGCGTGCGCATCGCGCCCGGCGGACAGGTGCGCCTCGCCTTCGCGACGGGCGTGGCCACGAGCCGGGCCGCCGCGATCGCGCTCGCCGAGAAGTACGACGATCCCGCTTCGGCCGCCCGCACATTCGCCCTCGCCACGACCCAGACCCAGATGCGGCTGCGCCACCTCGGCATCTCGGCCGACGAGGCCCGACTCTACGAGCAGCTCGCCTCGCACGTGCTGTGGACCGACGCCTCCCTGCGCGCCGCGCCCGCGTTCTTCGCGGCCAACACCCTCGGCCAGCCGGGCCTCTGGTCGCACGGCATCTCCGGCGACCTGCCCATCCTGATCGTGCGGGTGGTCGGCGAGAACGACCTGTCGCTGGTGCGCCAGGTGCTGCGCGCACAGGAATACTGGCGCCTGAAGGGCCTCGACGCCGAGCTCGTGATCCTGAACGAGCACCCCGCCAGCTACCTCGACGAGATGCACGAGCAGCTCCAGGCGCTGCTCGAGAGCGGCCCCTGGGCGGCGTGGAAGCACCGCCCCGGCGGCGTCTTCCTGCTGCGCGGCGAGGGCATGCCCGAGGCCGAACGCGGGCTGCTGATGGCGGCCGCGCGCGCGCTGTTGAGCGGCGAACGCGGCGGGCTCGCCGACCAACTCGATCTGCCCTACCCCGAGCCGCGCTGGCCCAGGGCGCTGGTCGCGCACCCCGCCCGTGAGGCGGCGAATGCGCGCGACACCGGACCGGAGGCCGAGGCGCCGCCGCTTGCCCTCGCCAACGACCTCGGGGGATTCACCGCCGGGGGGCACGAATACACGATCGTTCTGCGCGGCGACGAGGACACCCCCCTGCCGTGGGTGAACGTGATTTCGAACGAACGCTTCGGCACCGTGATCGGTGCCACCGGCGCCGCCTGGACCTGGGCCGGGAACAGCCGCGAGAACCGCCTCACGCCGTTCGGCAACGACCCTGTGAGCGAGTTCAGCGGCGAGGCGCTCTACCTCCGGGACGAGGAGGACGGCGAGACCTGGGGCGCCACTCCGGGCCCGCTGCCGCGCCGGCCCGATGCCGGCCGCTGGGTGACCCGCCACGGCGCCGGCGTGACCCGCTTCAGCCACGGCGAGCACGGCATCACCTGCGAACTCGCGGTCTTCGTGCATGCACAGGAGCCGCTCCGGCTCACGCTGCTCACGCTCACCAACCGCTCGGGCCGGCCGCGGCGCCTCAGCGTCTTCGCCTACAACGAGTGGGCGCTGTGCCCGCCGCGCGCCGGCGAGCACCGCTTCGTGATCACCGAGCAGGACGCCGGGACCGGGGCCGTCCTGGCGCGGAACCCCTACAACCCGGACTTCGCCGGGCGCGTCGCCTGCGCGCACGCGAGCCCGCGGCCCCACTCGGCCACCGCGGACCGGATCGAGTTCCTGGGCCGCAACGGCTCGCTGCGGCGCCCGGCCGCGCTGGCCCGGGAGTCGCTGTCACACCGCTTCGGCCCCGGCCTCGACCCGTGCGCGGCATTGCAGGTCGTCGTGGAGCTCGAGCCCGGCGAGACGCGCCAGGCGGTTCTGTTGCTCGGTCAGGGAAACGACCGCGGGCACGCGCTGGAGCTGGCGCGCCGCTTCGGCAGCGTCGAGGCCGCGCGCTCCGCCCTGGAAGAGGTCGAGCAGCACTGGGACGGCCTGCTCGGCGCCGTGCAGGTCGAAACACCGGACGACTCGTTTGACCTGATCATGAACCGCTGGCTGCTCTATCAGGCGGTGAGCTCGCGACTGTGGGGCCGCACGGGCTTCTTCCAGCCCGGCGGCGCCTACGGTTTCCGCGACCAGTTGCAGGACGTGATGGCGCTCACGTTCGCGCGGCCGGATCTCTTCCGGCAGCACCTGCTGCGCGCCGCCGCGCGCCAGTTCGCCGAGGGCGACGTGCAGCATTGGTGGCACGAGCCCTCGGGCCGCGGCGTGCGGAGCCGCTGCTCCGACGACCTCCTGTGGCTCCCCTACGCCACCGCCCACTACCTGAGATGCACGGGCGATCACGCGGTGCTCGACGCGCGCGTGGCCTTCCTGGAGGCACCCATGCTCCAACCGGCGGAGCTGGAGACCTACGGCCGGCCCGAGCTGTCGGAGCAGAGCGACACGCTCTACGAGCACTGCGTGCGCGCCATCGAGCACGGGCTGACCGTCGGCTCGCACGGCCTGCCGCTGATCGGCACGGGCGACTGGAACGACGGCCTGAACCGGGTCGGGCACCAGGGCCGCGGTGAGAGCGTGTGGCTGGGCTGGTTCCTCTCGAAGATCCTGGGTGACTTCGCGGCCATCGTCGAAGCGCACGGCGATCCCGCGCGCGCCACCCGCTGGCGCGGCGAGCGCGCGCGGTTGGGCACGGTGCTCGAGCAGGCGTGGGACGGCGACTGGTATCGCCGCGCCTACTTCGACGACGGCACCCCCCTGGGCTCCGCCCAGACCCCGGAGTGCCGGATCGATTCGATCTCACAGAGCTGGGCCGTGCTCTCCGGCTCCGCTCCGCCGCGCCGGGCCGAGCGCGCCATGGACTCCGTGCGCATGCAACTGGTAAGGCGCGACGCGGGCGTCATCCAGCTCCTCGCGCCGCCGTTCGACCAGTCGCCGCTCGACGCCGGCTACATCAAGGGCTACCTGCCGGGCGTGCGCGAGAACGGCGGCCAGTACACCCATGCCGCGCTCTGGACGGTGATGGCGATCGCGCATCTCGGCAACGGCGACGAGGCGGTCGAGCTGTTCCACATGCTGAATCCGATCAACCACACCCGCTCGCGTGCCGACGTCGAGCGCTACAAGGCCGAGCCCTACGTGGTCGCCGCCGATGTGTACACGCACCCGTCGCACGTCGGCCGCGGCGGCTGGACCTGGTACACCGGCTCGGCCGCCTGGATGTACCGACTCGGTCTCGAGTCGATCCTCGGACTCAGGCGTCGGGGTGAGCATCTGGTGATCGCGCCCTGCGTGCCCGCGTCATGGGACGGCTTCGTCGTGCGCTGGCGGCACGGGCGGAGCCTCTACGACGTCACCGTGGAGAATCCCGAGCACAAGAACCGCGGTGTCGCGGAGGCACTTCTGGACGGCGTCGTGGTTGACGCCGGCGCGATCCCGCTGGTCGATGATGGCGCAGTGCACCGCCTGCGCGTGGTGATGGGCTCCCCTGCCCCCGTCGCGGCCGGCCGACGGAAGCCGGGCTCGCAGGGGTGAGCCTGGCGGTGGCGTCGGGGGCCATCGGGCACGGCGGCCGGATGCCTCCCCTGGCGGCCCTCGGTCCTCCCCGAGCTGAGCACCTGCCTGCTCGGCAGTTGTCTCGAGTTTTCGCTCGCGGGCCCGAGCGGCGGGCAACCGCCTGGGCGTGCAGCCAAGGGCTCAGCGCTCGCGATCCTCCCGCCCGATGACCATTGACAGATTCCGGCAGAGAAGCCGGTAGTCCGCGTTGATCTCGAGGCTCTTCAGCTTGGCCGCCGTCTCCGCGGGCACTAGATGAGGGGACACCCGCTCGATGAGGAGAGCGGTCTCCTCTTGGGAGAACTCGGCCCGGTCTTCAAAGGACTTCCGCACCGCCCCGTTCTCGGGACAGGAGGTCTGGCACCGCAGGCATCCGATCAGGCAGTGGTGCCAGGACGGATCGATCCAGTCCGGGAAATCACTCGGCGCCTCATTCTGGCAGGTGAGGCATCGCTCCGCGCCGAGCAGGAAGCGATCGCTGGCGATGGCCCCGGTCGGACAACGTCGCATGCAGGTGACGCACGACCCGCATCGGTCAAGCGCCTTTGGCTCGCGCCACGGATCGTCGTCGCAGGGCAGGTCTGAGAAGGCGCCCACGAGTTGGAGGAAGCTCCCCATGCCGGGGACATAGCGGAGGTTGTTGCGCCCGTACTCCGCCAGTCCGCTTCGCACGGCGAGCGTCTTGAGCGGCAGCAGTGGCTTCGCCAGGCGGCAACCCTCCCGCTCCAGCCAGACCGCCAGGACGGCCTGGACGCTCTCCGTCCTCGGCGTGTAGCCGACATAGGTCGGCGGCACGACCACCGGCACACACCTGCCTTGCCAGTGGAAGACCAGCCGCATCTGCGGCGTCGGCACAGCCGTGATCACGATCGAGTGAGCGCCCAGGAGGCCGTCCGGAGGATCGAAGGAGAAGGACCCGAGCTGCTCCCGGTAGAGCGATTCGTCGAGGAGCCCGTCCTCGTACCGACCACGGATCGCCTGCCGAAGGTCAGCAAGGTGACCGATGGGACGAATTGACCCTTCCATCCCCGCCCTTCGATCAGGTTCGACAATCTCTCCATGCGCGGGTTCACGGGATCGTGTCTCGTTCGGTCCTCTCTGCGGTCTCGTGCGGGGCCGGTCCTGACGGGCGGGGAGCGTCGGCAGCAGCACCATCAGCACCACCCCCGCGGGCCCGGGAAGTCCGCTCCAGCCGCCCGCCGTTCATGGCCCGCGCCGCAGACCACGACGCTCCGCCGCACGCAGCAACAAGGCTCATCGCACCACGGCGACGGTGCTCTTCGTCGTCTCCCCGAGGGCTTCGACCGCGACCACGTAGATGCCGTCCTCCACCATGCGGCCTGACTCGTCGCACCCGTCCCAGCCTACGAGGTTCGCGCCCGCACCCAGCGCCCGGCCCGACGCCACCTCCCGTACAAGCCGCCCCGCCCGGTTGTAGACCGACACGGTGGTCGCGGCCGGACGCGCGAGGACGAAGCTGATCCCCACGATCGTGCTCGCAAATCCGCCCTGCGGTGAGAAGACGCGCGGAGTGAGGGCAAGCGACGACAGCGCACCGGGACCGCTGGCTGCCCGCGACTCCCCGCACAGGGCGTAGCGAGCCGCGGCGGAGATGGGCGCAGCGAGACGCCGATTTCCGGCATCGAGCGTGCCGCCCAGCCGCCGCCAAGCCGAGTCGGGCTCCGCGGCGTAGAGCACGAGACGCGTGCCCGCCGGCACCACCGCCTCCGCCACCGACATGTCGAGCGTCGCCGTCTTGGCCAGCGGCACGCCCTCCAGGGTGACCGCGAAGCCGGGGGCGGCGCGGATCGCGCCGTCCGGCATCACGGCGGGGACTGCCGACGCCTCCAGGGGATCGAGACGCGCGACCGCGTCGCGTGCGAGCGCATGGGGTGGGATGTAGAGATGGGCCTCGTCGTGCGTAGTGTACACGTCGCCGCCGGTCTCGGCGCTCACGAGCGCCGGAGAGGTCTGGCTTGCCCAGGGCGGCTCGTTGTCGATGATGAACGTGAGCAGCGTCACGCCCGTGAGCCCGAGCGTATCCGCCACCGACAGGCGCAACTCGTACTCCCCGTCGGGCTCCGACCGGGTGTCGAGCCTCGCCAGCGCTCCGTCCGTCACCGGCGCCGTGGACTGGGCGAGAAGCCGCGCGTCCGGCGGGTCCCAGGATCCCGCGCCGGCCGGCCGAAGGTCCACGCGCAGGGATCGGAAGCGCGAGTCGGTGGCCGTGCCCCGCACGAGCAGGGTATCGCGCACCGGCTGGCGGAAGACCGGCACCGTCAGGACCGGCGTGGGCGGGGTGGCGTCCACCTCGAAGGCGCAGACCGCGGGCGTCAGGTCCACGTGGTGGAGACCGTCGCGAGCGCGGACGTGCAGGGAGTGAGTGCCGTCCGGCAGGTCCCTTCCCAGCCAGGCCTGGTCCGGCGACCACGGCGACCAGGGTTCCCCGTCGAACGAGCTGGCGTATTCGATTCCGACCAACTCGCGGAAAGCCGCGGCGTAGCGGACGACCTGCAGGGTGTTCGCCGAGAGCGCGGGCGGCGGGCTGGTGATGACGGTCTGCGGCGGCACCCGGTCGGGCTCGTGAAGCACCGCACCGCCGGCGGTCCCGAACCACAGGTCGCCGGAACGCTCCTGCATCGCCGCGCTGACCGTGCCGTCCGGCAGGCCGTCGGCGGTCGAGTACGTGTGCCAGAGCGACCCGTCGAAGCGGCTGATCCCCCCGCCCGCGGTGCCGATCCAGAGGACGTCGTCGCGATCCTCGGCCACGCACAGGACCCAGTCGCCGGCGAGCCCGTCGGCCACCGTGAAGGTCGTCCAGGCGACGCCGTCGAAGCGGCACAGCCCCCCCCGCGTGCCGAGCCACATCGTGCCCGACCGATCCTCGAGGATCGCGTGGACGTTGGGATCGGCCAGGCCGTCGGCGGTCGAGAAGCTGGTCCACGTCGCGCCGTCGAGCCGGCTCGCGCCCGCGTTCGTGCCGCACCAGACGCGCCCGGCCCGATCCACACGCAGGGATCGGACCAGATCCGACGCGAGGCCGTCCGCATGGGTGTACGATCTCCAACTCGCGCCGTCGAATCGGCTCAGTCCCGAGGTGGTGCCGAACCAGATCCGCCCTGACGCGTCGCGGGCCACGGCGCGAACGTCGTTCCCGGCCAGGCCGTCCGCGACCGTGTAGGTGCGCCATGCAACCCCGTCGTAGCGGGTCGCCCCGGCGCTCGTGCCGAACCAGATGGCGCCGGTGGAGTCCTCGACCACGGCTGCGACGCGATCGCCCGCCAACCCGTCGGCCGCGCGGTAGCTCGTCCACGAGGTCCGGTCGTAGCGCGCGACCCCGGCCCCGCCCGTGGCCGCCCAGATCGCGCCGGTGCGATCCTCGAGCAGGGCCTGGGCGCCGTAGCTCCCGAGATCCGCGGTCACGAAGCTGGTCCAGCTCACGCGATCGTGGCGACTCGCGCCGTTGTCGGTCCCGACCCAGAGATCCCCGGAATCATCGAAGAGGAGCGCCGAGACGAAGCTGCTGGCGAGGCCCGCGGCGGTGGTATAGGCGCGCCACGAAAGCCCGTCGAAGCGCGCGACGCCCGTGCTCGAACCGACCCACAGCATCCCGGAGCGATCCTCGCGCAGCGCCGTGACGTCGGCGAGCGTGAGACCGGCGGCGGAGGTCCAGGTGCGCCAGGAATGTCCGTCGAAGCGGCTCAGGCCGCCGTAGCGCGTGCCGAGCCACAGCACTCCGGAGCGGTCCTCGAGGATCGACTCGACCCAGTTGTCCGCCAGTCCCTGCGTCTTCGTGTAGGTGGTCCAGTCCGAGCCGTCGAACCGGCTGACCCCACCACCCCGGGTGCCGAACCAGAGGTCCCCGGCGCGGTCCTCGAGCAGGCAGGAGACTTCGTTCGCCGCCAGCCCGTCCGCCTGGTGATAGGACACCCAGCCGGTGCCGTCGAACCCGCTGACACCGAAGGCGGTGGCGACCCACAGGCGGCCGGCGCGATCCTCGAGCAGGGCGAGCACGTTGTCGGAGGCGAGGCCATCGCTGATCGTGAAGGTGTTCCACGCGCTGCCGTCGAAACGCGTAACGCCGCCGCTGGTACCGAACCACAGGCGCCCGGCGCGGTCGGTGAGCAGGGCGCGCACGTCATCGCTGGCGAGGCCGTCGGCCATCGTGAACGTCCGCCACACGGCCCCGTCGTAGACGCTCGCGCCGTGCGCCGTGGCGAACCACAGCCTCCCCGCGCCGTCCTCGGCGATGGCGCGCACCTGCGCTCCCGCGAGGCCGTCGGCGATGCCGAAGGTCTGCCAGCCGCACCAGGCCGGGCGGGCGGCGGCGGTCATCACGAGGGCGACGAGGAGCGCGGCCAGGATGGCCCGGCAGACGCCCGGCGCGCGGGGGGTGGCGGCCCGGGAGGGAGTCACGACACGGACCTCGATGCGGGCCACCCTAGTTGATCTTCCTCGCGAAGTAGATCTCGCTCGATCCCGCCGCGCCCCCGAACCACACGACCACGGGAGTCCCGCTGCGATCGAAGAGAATCGTCGTGCCGGCCGGCTCCCCCACGCTGCAGGATCCATTGGTGAAGTTGACGGCGGGGTCCCAGCTCACGCCTCCGTCGGATGAATGCGTGAAGTACAGGTCCGTGGAGCAGATGCCGACCACGGCGTCGATCGCGCCCGCCGGTCCCAGGTGGAAGCTCTTGGGGCAGGTGCCGCTCAGCGCCGGCGCCGGCGGGTACCCGAGGATCGTAAAGGACGCACCCCCGTCCGTCGAGCGCAGGAAGGCGACGCTGTCCGCTGCGCCGGAAGTCAGCCACATGAGGTAGAGGCCGCCGCCGCCGGCGATCTGCGCGTCCCCGAGCAGGACGTACTTCGTGGTGTCGGAGAGCGAGACCGGCGGCGAGAACGTCGTGCCCCCGTCGAGTGACCGGCTGAACAGGACCCGGTTGTTCGCCGGCCCGCCGGCCCGCTGGTAGTTCCAGAACGCGTACACGCTGTCCCCGGGCGAGGCGCAGAGCCGGACCATCGAATGACGGTCCGACGGCCAGTTGTCGAGGGCGATCGCGGCCGGAGTGCTGAAGCTGGCCCCGCCGCTGAACGAGCGGGCGTAGTAGATCCCCGCCTGGTGGCGCTCCCACGCCACGTGGATGTGGCCCGCGCTCCCCACGGCCGCGCGCGGGTACTCGGCCCGGAATCCGTCGATCAGCGCCGTCACCGGCAGCATCTGGATCCCGCCATCGACGGACTGGTTGAACCGCAGCGAGTCGAGTCCCGCGGTCAGGACGCAGATCTTGTTCGAGTCGGCGATCACGAGCGCCGGCTCCCGCCCCTGCCGGGGGACCGCCTTGGGAGGGGACCAGTTCGCGCCGTCGTCGAGCGAGAGCGAATAGGCCGCCTGGAGATACTCGCGACCCCAGGCCACGAACAGGCTGCCGTTGCCGTCGCGGAGGAAGGCCGGATCGCGCGAAGCGGTTCCGCTCTTCGAGACGCAGAGCGGCGCGCTGAACACCGCGCCCGAACCGAGGTCCACGATGTCCGAGTTGCTCCGCGGGCAGATGCGGAAGGCGCCGAAGTCGAAGTCCAGCACGCCGGTGATGGTGGCCATGCGGCCCGAGTCGGCGGCGAAGGTGAAGTTGCCCGCCTCGGCGCCGATCAGGATCGTGTCCCGAAAGGCGGGGCTCGTCCCGGCAACGAGGAAACTCGTCCCGGCGGGGCGCGTCTGCGTGATCCTCACCCTCTCGACCCTGACGAGCATGCTCTCGTAGTCCTCCCCGTTGCGCAGGATCTGCAGGGAGTCGCAGTCCGCGCCGCTCAGCACGCCCACGGTCTGAACGGTCGGAGCGGGAGCCGCGGCGGCGCCGTAGTCGCGGACGTAAACGTTGTTCACGCACTCGGTTTCGTCGTAGAACTCCTGCACCGCGCCCACGAACAGGTAACGCCGCCCCGGGGTGAGGGCGACGATCGGGGTGTACGCGGTCAGGCCGCTGCGCGGATCGTCGCCGTCCTGCAGGAAGCAGGCGGCTCCGAGCGCGGCGGTGACCTTGCCGCTCACGGAAAGCCGCGGACCCGCGGCCGATCCCGGCCCCGCGAACCGCGAGCGGTCCGCGCAGGGGCTGATCCCGAGGTAGGCGGGGTCGGGCGCCTGAACGGTCGCGATCGAAAGCACGCCGTTGACGAAGCTCCGGGTCTGCGGACTCGTTATGGGAAGGCCGTTCGAGAGGGCCTTGACCGCACTCACCGTCACGGACTCGTCTTCGCCGTCGTCGAGCCCGTTCTGGATCTCCAGGACCACCCGGTTGTCGCCGGGCGCATCGAGCCGGTGCGCGCCGTTGACCGTGCCGTAGGAGCCCAGCGAGTAGTTGCCGGCGCTCTCCGCGCTGGTCTCCTCGACGGCCCGGTCGAAGACCACCATGATGCTGTCCAGCCGCGAGCCCCCCGGCTGGTCGTTGTCGAAGATCGGGAACGCATCGGTCACGTTGGGCGGCGCGGCGACGGCGATGTCGTTGGCGTCGCGCAGAGTGATCAGCCAGCAGTCGACGCCGTTGTTCGTGGCCCGGCGCAGGATGCCCTGGACCCACTCCACCTCCGTGTCGAGCGGCGGCGCGAGGATGTTGGCGGACGTGAGCGTGTACCCATCGACCAGGATGCTGTCGCCGGGAGCGGAGCCGTCCTTGTTGACGAGCAGCCAGTTGGTGGTCGAGTACAGCCCGTCACCGCCCTGCACGCGGGCGACCTTGAGCGGATCGTTGACCCTGACCAGCTCCCCTTCCCGCGGATTGCACGTGGCAAAGGCGCTTCCCGAACCCGTGGCCGGCCGCCACTTGTACTCGGTCGTGGTCCCGAGCCGGAACGGCGGGAGGACATGGCCGCGGTCAGCGGCGGCGACGATCCTGGTGGCGATGAGGGTGATGGGGGACCCTGTCATGTTGCCCTGGATCTGACTTTCATTCTGGTAGGCCTGCGAGATCCCGGTGACGATCGAGATACTGTCGCCGATGGCGAAACTCCAGGGGGCGGACTCCGTGTGCGAGACGGTGTAGATCTGCAGCCCGTTGTAGTCGGCCACGCTGGTGTTCTCGATGTAGATCCGGCCGGTGGACCGGAGCCGGAAAGCGGTGATGACCCCGCGGATGCCCTGGACCACGTCACCCAGGGCGGGGTAGCAGGGATTGAGGGTGGTGTCAGACTGCTGGACCTGGAAGATGGTCACGCTGTCCGGACAGGAGCGGTACGACGGTCCCGGCGGGTAGTCGGTCGCCGGCAGCGCGACGCGGCCGGGGCCGGCAGGGGCCGGCGAACTCAGGAGCGACGAGCACATCGCCACGCAGAGCGCCATTGCGCCGAGCCGGAGCGCGCCCCCCGCGAGCCGCCTGCTCATCGCAGCCTCACGATCCGCTGCGTCCGCTCGCAGCCGGGCCAGCGCACGCGCACGAAGTACACGCCGTCCGCGGCAGGCCCGCCGCGGGCGGTGCTCCCGTCCCAGGCCAGCGCGTGGGTTCCCGCGGGATAGAACTGCGAGGCCAGCACCTTCACCCGCCGCCCCGTGATGTCGTACACGTCCGCGTTCACCCAGCCTGGCTGCGACAGGGTCAACTGGATCTGGATCCCCGTCCGGAACGGGTTCGGCCACCCGTGCCCCACACCGGAGGCGCGCAGGGGCGAGGATCCCACGCCCGCCTGGTCGGCGCTCAACGCCTGCTGCGCGTAGATCGCGTTGGCCGACACCTCCCCGGTGCGCTGATCCTGCCAGGCGACGACCGCTCCCCCGACGCCGCTCGATGCGATGACCGGGAACATCTGGGAGTTCGGTGCCCGGCACAGCGGGAAGCCATCCTTGGGCCAGAGTTCGTTCCACTGGCCCGCGCCGCTCACCTGTTGCGCATAGATGTCGTCGGTGGATCCTCCCCGGCTGTCGTGCCAGGCGATGAAGGCGCCGCCGGCGGCGTCCCCCGTGATGCGGGGGGAGAACTGGCCGTTGACCGCGCTGCACGTCGACAACCCGTCGTCCCGCCAGCCGGTCGCGTTGTCACCCGATGAGGTGAGGTGCTGGGCGAAAATGTCGTTGTCGACCCCGGAGCGATAGTCCTGCCAGGCGGCGAAGACACCCCCGCCGCCGTCGCTCGCGAGCACGGGGTAGAACTGGGAGTTCGGCGCCTGGCACACGGGGCGGCCGTCCGCCGGCCACCCGTCCACGCACGCGCCCCCGGACGTCAGGTGCTGGGCGAAGATGTGGTTGTCGGTCCCGCTTCGATAGTCCTGCCAGGCGACGAAGACCCCGTCCGCGCCGTCGTTCGCGAGCACCGGCGTGTACTGGGAGTTCGGCGCCAGGCACACTCCGAGCCCATCGACCGGCCAGCCCAAGACAAGGGTCCCATTGCCCGTGACGTGCTGGACGTAGATGTCGTACTCGTTTCCCTTCCGGTAGTCCTGCCAGGCGATGAAGGCCCCGCCGGCCTTGTCGGCGACGATCGAGGGGTTGATCTGGTGGTTGATCGCGCCACAGACCCGCAGACCGGCGGAGGTGGGCCAGCTGCCGGGGGGCGGGTCCGCGTTCCCGAGCACGCGTTGGGCGTAGATATCGTAGTTCCCGGTCCCGTTGCGCGAGTCGTACCAGACGACGATCGCGCCGCCCTGACTGTCCGAGACCGCCGCCGGCGCGTACTGGTTGTTCGCCGCGGCGGAGATCGCGTTTCCGCCCGGCTGCCAGTACGTGGCGGGCTGCCCGGCTGCCGTGATGTGCTGCGCATAGATGTCGTAGTTCGAGCCGTTGCGCGCGTCCTGCCAGAAGAACAGGGCGCCCCCGGCAAGGTCGGGCACCACCACCGGGTTCTCCTGAAGGCCGGCAACGGCACAGACGACCAGGGGTCCATCCGCCGGCCACCCCGCCGCGGCCAGGCCCAGAGAGGTGAGCCGCTGGGCGAAGATGTCGCTGCCGGCCCCGCCATGCCAGGTGATGATGGAGCCGCCCGCGCCGTCGGAGACGATGCTCGGCTGGAAGTTCAGCCCCGTGGTCGCAACCGCGAGACCATCGCGTGACCAGATCGCGTGCGCGTCGGGGACCGGCACGGCAAGGACGCCCGCCAGGAGGAGGATAATGAAGAACGATCCGATGAGCGCGCGCATGCCACCTCCACCCGGGGCACCGAGTTGGCTCGTGCGCCCCGGTGGGGCAAGTCGTAGCCGCGCATCCCGCGGACAGGCAGGCGCGGCTTCTCCGTCGCCGGGCTGCTGGCGGCCCACCGGGTTGCCGGCTCCCGTCCATGATACGCCAAGAGCGCGATCGCGTCTGTGACGGCGGAGGCCATTTCGCGTGACGCAGGTCACATGCCAGCGGCCAGCGCCGCGGGACCCCCGCGCGGGGAGCGTGCCGGGCGTGAGCCAGGGGCAGGGAACCGGTCAGGTGCGGTTCCGGCCGGGGCGAGCCGACCGCGTTTCGTCCGGACCAGGCGCCGGGCGTCGGGGTCGCGAGGGCGGCACGACGCCGGTCCCGTTGCCGGCCCGGCGACGCGGGTGCACCTTCACTTCGACTCCGAATGGCCCGGGAGGAACGGGGTCCGGGTGTGCGATCCCGTACCCCCCGGCCGGTCCCCGGACGTGGCCGAAGCCGTCCCGGGCTTCCACCCCGGGACTCTGGACTCGAGCACCCGCCTGCGGGTTGCCTCCAGGGGGTGGGCAGGGGCAATTGCGGGATACCGTGGTCGCACCGGACGGCTCGCCGACGCGATCGGGCAGCCTTCTACTCGTCCCGCACGTGAAGGGCAAACGCGGGAATGGACGAGGCCGCCGTCGGGTTCACCCCGTGGATTGACTTTGGAGTCTTGTGTATGGTGCTCTGAAACGGAGTCGAGGAAGCTCGATCAGAGATTCGACCTGCCCATCTCGACGTTGCATTCTCGCGCGCACCGGCGGGATACTCACAAGCCTCGATTGGATCGCTTGCTTGCGACCCTGGCTCCCTCGTTCTGCGGTTCCGGAGACTCCAGCAGCCAGACTCCGATGACCGATCCGCCGGGTCGGCATCTTCCTGAACGGAGCTTCCATGACGAGCATTGTCCGGTGTGGGCTGATCCAGTGCAGCAACCCCCTCAACGACGAGTCGCAGCCGGTCGCCAGGATCCAGAAGGCGATGCTTGACAAGCACCTCCCGCTCATCGATGAGGCGGGGAGGAAGGGAGTGCAGATCCTCTGCCTCCAGGAGATCTTCAACGGCCCCTACTTCTGCCCCAGCCAGGACCCGCGCTGGTACGCCGCGGCCGAGCCCATCCCCGGCCCGACCACCGAGCGGATGCAGGCCTACGCCGCGAAATACGAGATGGTCATCGTGGTGCCGCTCTACGAGCTGGCGATGCGTGGGGTGTTCTACAACTCGGCCGCGGTCATCGATGCCGACGGCAAGTACCTGGGCAGGTATCGCAAGCAGCACATCCCGCACACCTCCGGATTCTGGGAGAAGTACTTCTTCAAGCCCGGCGACGGCGGCTACCCGGTCTTCCAGACCCGCTACGCCAAGATCGGCGTCTACATCTGCTACGACCGGCACTTCCCCGAGGGCGCGCGCTGCCTGGGTCTCAACGGCGCGGAGATCGTCTTCAATCCCAGCGCCACCGTGGCCGGGCTCTCGCAGCACCTGTGGAGGCTCGAGCAGCCCGCACACGCCGTGGCCAATGGCTACTTCCTGGGCGCGAACAACCGCGTCGGCACCGAGGCGCCGTGGAACATCGGCCGCTTCTACGGATCGAGCTACTTCGTGAACCCCCGCGGCCAGTTCCTCGCCGAGGGCTCGGAGGACAAGGACGAGGTGGTGGTGGCGGACCTCGACCTGGACCTCATCGACGAGGTGCGGCAGACCTGGCAGTTCTACCGCGACCGCCGCCCCGAGGCGTACGACGAACTGGTCCGCAGGTAGCCTTGTCCGGGCATAGCCAGCGGATGGTTCAGCCCGCCATGCATCCCGGGCGTCGCGAAGCAGGCGCGAACTCGAGGGGACCTCGACCTTGCTTCGTCACGCTCGGGCTGCCCGGATCCGTCTCCGCGATTTCCGAACGATCCGCATGGGGAGGTCTTCGATGAAAGGCTTGATGGTCAAGGGCGGCACGGTCGTGACCGCCAGCGACCAGCGCGTCGCCGACGTCTACTGCGAGGACGGCGTCATCCGCGCCGTCGGTGAGAAGCTCGACGCGCCCGCGGGCACCGAGGTGATCGACGCCCGCGGGAAGTACGTCTTCCCCGGCGGCGTGGACGCCCACACGCACATGGAGCTGCCCTTCATGGGCGACGTCAGCGCCGACGACTTCTACACCGGCACCGCGGCGGCGCTCGCGGGCGGCACCACGACCATCATCGACTTCGTCATCCCGGGGCGCGGCACGAGCCTTCTCGAGGCGCGCCAGGCCTGGGCCGAGAAGGCGAAGAAGTCCTGCTGCGACTATGGCTTCCACATGGCCGTGACCTGGTTCGGCGACCAGGTGAAGAAGGAGATGGAGAAGCTGGTCAAGGAGGAGGGCATCCCCTCCTTCAAGGTCTTCATGGCCTACCGCGGCTCGCTGGGCGTCGACGACGCCGAGTTGTTCAACGTGCTGCAGACCGGGCGCGAACTGGGCGCACTGATCAGCGCCCACTGCGAGAACGGCGACATCGTCGCGGCGCTGCAGCAGCGGTTGCTCGCACAAGGCCTCACCGCCCCGCGCTACCACGCGCTGAGCCGCCCCGCGTACGTCGAGGGGGAGGCCACCAACCGGTTCGTCAACCTGGCCCGCGGCGTGAGCGAGGTGCAGGACGGCTGGCACGCGGCCCCGTCGCGCGCGATGCCCGTCTACATCGTCCACCTCACCTGCCGCGAGTCGATGGAGGCCGTGTACCGCGCGCGGGAGATGGGCCAGAAGGTGCTCGTCGAGACCTGTCCGCAGTACCTGGTGCTCGACGACTCCGTCTATGACAAGCCCGACTTCGAGGGCGCGGCCTACGTGATGAGCCCGCCCATCCGGCCCAAGGGTCACCAGGACTACCTCTGGAACGCGCTCGCCGCGGGGCTCATCCAGGTCGTCGCGACCGACCATTGCCCGTTCCGGCAGAAGGACCAGAAGATCGCAGGCAGAGACGAGTTCACGAAGATCCCGAACGGCGCCGCGGGCGTCGAGGACCGGCTCTCGCTGATGTACAGTTTCGGGGCCGCCGCCGGACGCATCACCCTGAACCAGTTCGTGGACGTCTGCTGCACGCAGCCAGCGAAGATCTTCGGGCTGTACCCGCGCAAGGGGGCGATCGCGGTCGGCAGCGACGCGGACCTCGTGGTCTACGACCCGGCGGGCACGCGTACCCTCTCCGCCAGGACCCACCACCAGGCGGTGGACCGGAACATCTACGAAGGGATGCAGGTGAAGGGCCGCATCGCGGCGACCGTGGCCGCGGGCCGGGTGCCGTACCAGGATGGCGAACTGCGCGCCGAGCGCGGCGCCGGGCGCTACCTCAAGAGAGGCTAGGTCGTGCGTATCTCTGCTTCGGCAACCCTCCGGGCACCCCGGGCCCGTCGGCTCGGCTCAGGGCAGGCGAAGTCGTGGGGCCCTCGGCCTCGGCAAGCCCGGCCTACGCTTAGGCTGCCAGGATAGGCCGCCGCAATCTCGGAAACCTTCACACAGGGAGACACACCATGGCTCAAGCGACCAAGGCGCCGGCGTATGCCGAGAGGAGCTACGCCTTCACCCCGTATGTCCCCGCGCAGAACTTCATCGGCGGATCGTTCTGCGACTCGGTCACCGGGCGGTTCCAAGACGTGGAGAACCCCCGCCACGGGAAGGTGATGGGGAAGGTCGTGCTTTCCAGCGCAGCCGACGTCGACACCGCGGTCGAGGCCGCCAGGGCCGCGCTCCCCGCCTGGCGCGCGACCCCGATGAAGGAGCGCGCGCAGGTGATGTTCCGGCTGAAGCAGTTCCTCGAGCGCGACAAGGAGGAGCTCGCCTGGCTGCTCTCGGCGGAGAACGGCAAGACCATCGCCGAGGCCCGCGCCGACATCGAGAAGGGCGTCGAGGTCGTCGAGCTCGCGGCGTCCCTGCCCAACCTGGCCGACGGCGGACAGATCGACGTGAGCCGCGGCATCAACTGCCAGGTCATCCACGAGCCTTTGGGGATCACCGGGGGGATCACGCCGTTCAACTTCCCCATCATGGTTCCGCTCTGGATGATCCCCAACTCGCTTACCGCGGGTAACGCGTTCATCCTCAAGCCGTCGTCGGCCGTCCCGTATGGGGCGATGCGCATCGCGGCGCTCTTGAAGGAGGCCGGGCTCCCGGACGGGCTGCTAGCCGTGGTGAACGGGTCGCGTGAAGTGGTCACGGCCATCGCCGAGCACCCCGACATCGTGGCGCTGGCGTTCGTCGGCTCCACCGACGTCGCCAGGAAGCTCTATGCGAGGACCGCCGAGCTGGGCAAGCGCGCGCTGTGCCTGGGGAGCGCCAAGAACTACATCCTGGTCGTCCCCGACGCCGATCCCGAGCTGACCGCGACCACCGCCGTCGCGTCGGCCTACGGCTGCGCCGGGCAGCGCTGCATGGCCGCGACCGTGATGCTGGCCGTGGGCGACGTGCAGCACATCATCGACCGGATGGTGGTGCTGGCCAGGAAGATCAAACTGGGCACCGACATGGGCGCCATCATCACGAGCGCCGACGTGAAGCGGATCACCGGGTTCATCGACGAGGCGGAGAAGCTGGGCGGCAAGGTGCTCGTCGACGGTCGCGGCGCGAAGGTCGAGGGCTGCCCCGAGGGGAACTGGGTCGGACCCACCATCCTCGATCGCCTGACACTCGACATCCCCGCGGCGCGCGAGGAGATCTTCGGGCCGGTGCTCTCCATCGTGCGTACCGCCACGCTCGACGAGGCGCTGGCGGTACAGAACATGAGCCGCTACGGGAACGGCGCGTCCATCTTCACCTCCAACGGCGGCGTGGCACGCTACGCCGTGGAGCGGCTGCAAGCCGGGATGATCGGCGTGAACGTCGGAGTGCCCGTGCCCCGCGAGCCCTTCGCGTTCGGCGGCTGG
>Ga0315286_10000651_pt1 | contig 29946 bp, 33 predicted proteins | sample YL17G10_0_MG_FD_205038 | JGI IMG/M metagenome (GOLD analysis project Ga0315286, IMG submission 205038) | Sediment microbial communities from Yellowstone Lake, YNP, Wyoming, USA - YL17G10_0 | ecosystem: Environmental > Aquatic > Freshwater > Lake > Sediment | place: USA: Wyoming | collected... | reverse complement strand
AATCAGAGCATTCTGCGGCATCGGTAGTCTTGGGAGCCGTGGCTACCGGTGTACGGGCTTATACTGCGACCAGTTCTCAAGGGCTCTTTTATATGTCCGAGGTGCTTTTTAATATCGCCGGACTACGCCTGCCGGTAATGTTAACCTGTGCCAATAGGGCTATTTCTGCGCCGATTAATATCTGGAACGACCAACAGGATTCCGTATCTATGCGCGATACGGGCTGGATTCAATTTTACGCCGAGGATATTCAGGAAGTAGTGGACCTGCATTTACTCGGATATAGGCTGGGTGAAGATAAGTCGGTGATGCTTCCGGTAATGGTCTGTATGGATGGTTTTATTTTAACCCACGGAATAGAGACCGTAGATATCCCGAAACAAGAACAGGTAGATAAATTTTTACCGGCATATTTACCTCTTTATAAACTTGACCCCGAAAAACCTATAACTATGGGCCCTTTAGTTGACCCCGATTATTATATGGAGGCCCGTTACGCTATTCAGCAGACACATAAAGAGGTGCTGAAAATAATCCCAAAACTGGCGACAGAATTCTCGGGTGTTTTTGGCCGTCAATATCAGGGTTTAATCGAAGAGTACCGCACCAAAGATGCCGAGCGTGTCATTGTGGCTATGGGTTCGGTCTGCGGCACAATAAAGGACGTTATTGATGAGTTGCGCACAAAAGGCAAAAAGGTAGGATTGCTTAAAATTACGACCTATAGACCCTTTCCGCACCAAGAAATTTACGAGGTAATCAAGAATGCCCCTAAGGTAGCTGTATTAGATAGGGCTTTATCTTTGGGTTCTTATGCGCCGCTGGCGGCAGAAATTAAAGCCGTATTTTTCGGCAAAAAGAAAAAACCGCAAGTAATCAGTAGTTTCGTCGTGGGCTTAGGCGGCCGCGATATTACTAAGGATTCGATAAAAGAGATCTTCCGCATGCTCAATACCAAAGAAAGAGCCTGTGAGTTTATTGATTTGAAACCTGAACTCTTAAAAGAAAATTATGAATAAGCCATTGTTTTCTCCCGGCCATACTGCCTGTGCCGGCTGCGGGCAATCTCAAGCCGCGCGTCTGGTAATAGATGCCAGCGGTCCTAATACCATTGTGGCCAATAACACCGGGTGCCTGGAAGTTTTCTCGACAAAATATCCGGAATCCGCTTGGGAAGTCCCCTGGATACATTCGCTTTTTGAAAATGCCGCTGCGGTTGCCTCGGGTATAGAAGCTGCGCTTATTTATTTAGGTAAGAAAGACGCCGTTAATGTTATTGCCCAGGGAGGCGATGGCGGTACCGCCGACATTGGGCTTCAGGCGCTTTCCGGGATGTTAGAGCGAGGCCATGATGTTCTATATGTTTGTTACGACAATGAAGCCTATATGAACACCGGCGTGCAGCGTAGCGGCCTTACACCTTTTGACGCTAATACCACTACTAGCCCCGTCGGTAATCGTTCATCAGGTAATATCCGCCCCAAAAAACCCATGCCGGAAATTGCCTTAGCTCACGGCATACCTTATGTGGCTACAGCATCGGTGAGTTTTCCTCAAGATTTGCAACGTAAAGTAAAAAAGGCAATCTCGATTAAGGGGCCCAAGTATATCCAGATTCACGTGCCTTGTCCTTTGGGTTGGAGATACCAGACAGGCCTGACTTATGAGGTGGGAAAGGCAGTTGTAGAAACCGGACTTTATCCTTTGATTGAATATGAAAATGGTAAATTGACCACAGTGCGTAAGTTAAGTTTCCTTAAGCCGGTGGAAGAATATTTGAAGCTTCAAGGAAGATTTAAACACCTCTTGGATAATCCCGATGAAGTAAAAAAGATTCAGGAGATAGCCGATAATAATATTAAGAAATACGGCCTTAAGGCAGAGGCTCAAGCGAGTAATTAAGAAAATTTTTAAGTTTAGTTACTGATAAGCGAAACTCTATTTTTAAGGAGGAGGTGGAAATGGGAAAACAAGCAAGGGCAATTGTGGAATTAAGTTTGAAGGATTTAGTCAAGGATTTAAACAAAGCCTATGCTGACGAGTGGCTTGCTTTTTATCTTTATTGGTATATGGCGCAGGTAGTTTCCGGCCGCTCCTATGAAGATGTGCAGGAGTTCTTAAACAAAATTGCCAAAGACGAATTAGAGCATGCCCAGGAAGTAGCGGATTTAATCATCAAACTCGGCGGTTTACCTTTGGCTAATCCTATGGAATTAGAAAAGAATGCCAATGCACCTTATATGATGCCGCCCAAAAATACTGCGGATGTAAATAGGATTATCCGTATCGTTACCGAAGCGGAGGCCACGGCCATCGAGGTCTACAATAAAATTGCCAAAAAGACATTGGGCAAGGATAATGTGACCTACCAGTTAGTCACGCATATATTATCCGAAGAGGTAGACCACGAAGAGATGTTTGAGAATTTATTGGAGAGATAACGTTAAAGTTGGGATTTTAGATTTTGAAATTGGGATTCCTGCCTCACCGGCAGGCAGTTGGTAATATTGGTAGTATTTGAAATTGGGATTTTTGGTTTTTTAAAGCGAGGCTAAATAATTATGGCAAAAGTTACTGTAGATGTTTCAACCTGCGTGGGTTGTGGTTTATGCGAACAGTCCTGTCCTGAAGTATTCCAAGTTCAAGGCGATGGTATCGCCCACGTAAAACTAGGAAGCTGCCCCTTGCATAATCTACAAGAGGTAGCCGAAACCTGCCCGGTAAATTCTATTAAAGTCAGTTAGTATCGCAAGGATTGCGCCTTTATTTTTAATTCCTCCGCAAATTTAATAAAATATCCCTGCCTTTTCTGTAATAATAATTTCTGGCCAAATTCTTTTTTTTCATTTTCAAATTTCTTTTCATCTATAGGTACCCGCGATTTTATTTTAATAATATAAAAAGCGGAAGGGCCCATATCGATTATTTGGCTAACTTCATCCTCTTTTAATTTTTGCGCCGTAATCCAGAAATTATCCGATGCGCCGATATTTTTTATGTAACTGCCGTATTTAAACAGATCGGTAGATCCGGATTCCAGATCAAATTCCTTAGCCACCCGATCCAAGTCTAATGCCTTAGGGTTAACACTAGCTACCTCTTTTAATTTTTTTAGGCAACCTTCAATTTTATCTCTGGCTATTCTTTGGGATTCATTCTTGATTAATGCCTCCTTGGCCTTATCCTTTATCTCCTGGAAATCTGGTATGTAGGGTTCTTTTTTTTCCTTTAATCTTAAGATATAGTAATATTTATCTATATTGACGGGGGGTAAGAATTCTCCGGGTTTTGCCTTAGAAATTAAATTTAAGATTTCTGGCGACCAGCCGATGCCCGGGATAGGGTTAGTCTGGCTGAACCAGCCGGTTTCTTTTACCGCAAGATTAAAATCTTTAGCTAATTTACTGAAGCCTTCTTTTGGATTTAAGCGAAGGACTATATTTTTTATCTTATCTTTAGACTCCAAGGTTATGTATTCCATATTAAAAGAGAGAGGCTGTTTAAATTCCAGCGAGTTCTTGGCGAAATAATCTTTTAAGTCTTCTTCGCTAGGGGTTATTCCTTTGCTGGAGTCAGAAGATAGGCTGGCAATATAATCGATGTTGATCTGCTCATTTTCTTTTTGATAGGCCTCTTTAATTTCGTCATCGGTTAAACCTATTTCGCCGGTTACGGCATTATATAGTTTAGCCAAAATTATATTTTGACGGGTTTGCTCTTCGAATAGGCGGGGTGGCGTATGAAAAATATACTGCAGGTACTGGGCATAGATAGCGTTGTGGAATTGACCGTTTTTTTGAAAAAAGGGATAACTTTGCATCGCTTGGATAACTTCTTGGTCGCTTACTTTGATATTACGTGCTTTTGCTTCGGAGAGCAAAATCAGCCTATACCAGGCCTGAGCCTCCAGGTTGAAGTCTTTTTGTTTTTCCGAGAAGTCATCCCCGAATTGAATAATGGCCTGATTTCTTGCTGCCTGCAGGGCATCTTTATACTCTAATAAAGTTATCTTCTTGCCAGATATGCTACCCGCATAGTCAGATTCTTGCTTACTACGTATCAGGCTGCCGGAGCCCCATAAGACAAAGGCGGGTACGATTAATATGGCTAGAACAATCCATATTTTTCTGGCAGTTTTTTTGTTACGCAAAAATTTTAGCATATTCTCTCCTAGGGTTTAACACTTATTATAATTAAAAATCAAAATATTGCAATCAAAAATGCCTTATTTTTTTCTTTACAAAATATTATTCACTCTGTATAATAGGAGACCGTGTTGGGTAAGCCCGTAAAGAGAGGAGTCTAAACGAATAAGATGAAAAAGATACTGAAATTAGGCCTACCGAAAGGAAGCCTTCAGGAGGCAACCTTTAAGATATTCAAAAAAGCAGGTTTCAATCTCTCTTTGTCTAGCGAGCGCTCATACTTTCCTTCGATAGACGATTCAGAAATAGAGCCAATTTTATTGCGTGCCCAGGAGATACCGCGTTATGTAGAGACGGATTTAGACTGCGGCATTACAGGCGAGGACTGGATTCAGGAAAACGGCTCTAAGGTAAAAGAGATTTGCGAATTGGTTTATGCCAAACAATCTTTAAGGCCAGTGCGCTGGGTAGTTGCCGTACCCGTAGGCTCGTCTATAAAGACCGTCAAAGATTTAAAAGGCAAGCAAATTGCCACCGAATTAGTCAATGTAACCAAAAAATTCCTGAAGATTCATAAAATAAAGGCAAACGTTGAATTTAGCTGGGGCGCTACAGAGGTCAAAGTAGCCCAGGGACTGGTTGAGGCAATAGTGGAACTTACTGAGACAGGCAGGAGCCTTAAGGCAAATAAACTAAAGGAGATTGCCACGGTCTGCGAGTCTACCACTAAATTTATTGCGAATCGTAATAGTTACAAGGATAGCTGGAAGAGGAACAAAATGGAAGAGATCGCGGTTTTATTAAAAGGTGCTATAACTGCAGAAGAAAAAGTAGGCCTGAAGATGAATGTTAAGAAAGGCAACCTTAAAAAGGTAATTGCTCTTTTACCGGCATTAAAACGACCCACTATTTCTGGCCTTTCCGCAGAAGGCTGGTTTGCCGTAGAGACAATAATTGATGAGCAGATAGTGCGCCTATTAATTCCTAAGCTAAAAAAAGCAGGGGCGCAAGGAATTATTGAGTATCCGCTGAATAAAGTTATATATTAAAAGGAGACTAAAGATATGCCTTGCGGGAGAAAGAGAAAAAAAAGAAAGATCCGGACCCACAAAAGAAAGAAGATGCGTCGTCGTCTTCGCCACTTGAAAAAGAGGGCCTGGGGTTAATCTGCAGTAGTCCTCACAAATTTTACAGGAATCAACTCAAATAAATTCGCAAGAGATTGGCATACTTGTTAAAAGATAATGACTTCTAAGTTGAAGAGATACGTGCTAGGGCTGTTTTTTTGCTTCCTGGCATCTTCACTCATACCTACCCAGAGTTTTGCTTTAGATAAAAAAGCATCTTTTGCCTTAAGCCACTATATTATGGCTGTGATGCATGACTCACTCGGCGAGATAGATAGTGCTATCCAGGAATACAAAAAGGCCTTAAAAGCAGATTATCAAAATTCGCTTATTCATTTAAACTTAGCCTCAAGTTTTATAAAAAAGAACGATACCCTAAGAGCGATTGAGGAACTGAATCTCGCCTTAAAATTTGACCCCGAACTGGTTGAACCGCATGCCATGCTAGCCCTTTTATATTCTACGCAGAATAAACTTAAAGAATCAAATCAGGAGTACGAACTTGCGCTACAAAATGCCTCAAAGCTTAACCCTGTCGATATAAATATTTATAAAAGCTTAGCCGGGCTATATCTGCGGCAGAAAAAATTTAAAGAGGCAGAAAATACCTACCGATTAATCCTAAATTTATCTGCGCAGGATGCAGAAGCACATTTTTATTTAGGCAACATATACGAGGAATTAAAGAATAGGCAGGAGGCAGAAAAAGAATTAAAGAGGTCCCTGGAATTAAAACCTGATTATGCTGAGGCGCTCAATTTTTTAGGATACCTCTATGTGGAAGAAAATAAAAATTTAGAGCAAGCCGAAATAATGATCCGAAAAGCCTTAGAGATTGAGCCCGATAACGGCGCTTATATAGATAGCCTGGGCTGGCTTTATTTTAAGCAGAGTAAATTTACGGAAGCCATAAAAGAATTAGAGAGAGCCAGTTTATTATTGGAGGATCCGGTGATCTACGATCACTTAGGCGATGTTTATTTTAAGACGGCCAATCTAGATAAGGCGAAGTTAAATTGGCAGAAGTCATTGGAACTAGATCCAAATCAGGATAAGGTTAAAAAGAAATTAGAACCTTTGGGTAAATCTTAATAGCAAAAAAAGGCTAAGGTCCATGCAATACACGGGTACCCAGATTAAGGAATTAGAAGCAAAGGCAAAGCAAATCCGCAGGTTCATTATTCAAATGCTTGCTAAGGCCGGCTCAGGACATCCTGGAGGAAGCCTCTCCGCTACAGATTTAATCACTGTTTTGTATTTTGGTAATATATTACGACATAACCCTAAAAATACGGATTGGCCTGATCGGGATAGGTTTCATATGTCTAAAGGCCATTGTTGCCCTCTCTGGTATGCCGTATTAGCGGAATCCGGTTATTTTCCCGTAGATCAACTTTGGACTTTAAGGCAATTAGGTTCTCTCTTACAAGGTCATCCTGACCGGCGCACTCCCGGAATAGATGTAGCTTCGGGTTCTTTGGGCCAGGGTATCTCGGTTGGCGTGGGGATGAGCCTGGCGGCTAAAATAGACCAGAAGGATTACCGGATTTATGTGCTTATCGGCGATGGTGAGACGCAGGAAGGCAATATCTGGGAAGCAGCGATGGCGGCAAGCCATTATAAATGTGATAATTTATGCGGCATATTAGATTATAATGGTTTTCAAATCGACGGCAGGGTCAAGGACATTATGAATGTAGAGCCAGTAATTGGTAAATGGCAGGCATTTGGTTGGCATGTAATAGAAATAGACGGACACAACATAGGAGAGATTTTATCTGCTTACCAAGAGGCCAAGACGGTTAAGGGTAAACCCAGTATCATTATTGCCCACACCATAAAGGGAAAGGGCGTATCTTTTATGGAGAATGTGGTGGATTTCCATGGACGGGCGCCGACAAAAGAAGAGGCGGAGAAAGCGCTAAAGGAATTAGAATAATAACGAACCAAACGAAAATGGCTGAAATGCTATATCAACGCGATATTTACGGTCAGACCTTAGTAGAATTGGGAAGAAAAAATCCTAAGATTGTGGTTTTAGACGCAGATTTGTCTGGCTCCACGCGCACCGCCCTGTTTGCCAAAGAGTTCCCGAAAAGATTTTTTAACTTTGGCGTAGCCGAGCAGAATATGATGGCGACTGCCGCGGGCCTGGCCAGTTGCCATAAGGTCGTATTTGCCTCCACCTTTGCCGTATTTGCTACGGGTAGAGCCTGGGATCAGGTAAGAAACTCTATCGGCTATAATAACTTTGATATTAAAATTGTTGCTTCTCATGCCGGGCTTACCGTAGGACCGGATGGTTCAAGCCACCAAGCACTTGAAGATATCACCCTTATGCGCGTGATCCCGAATATTAAAATAATTGTTCCTTGCGATGGGCCGCAGACGCATGATGCGGTAATCGCTGCTGCCAGTACCGAAGGCCCGTTTTACATCCGTCTGGGAAGACCAAAAGTTGCGACCATAGAAAATAAAGGTGAGTTTAAATTAGGTCAAGCCCAGGTTTTAACCACCGGCGAAGACATCACGATTGTTGCCTGTGGGATCATGGTGCAGGCGGCCATAGAGGCAGCCAAGAATCTTTTAACTCGTGGCATAAAGGCAGGCGTAATTAATATACATACTATTAGACCCTTAGATACTGATGCGATATTAAAACACGCCCGCAGGAGCCGGGGCCTGGTAGTCTGCGAAGAGCATACGGTTATCGGAGGCCTGGCCTCCAGTATCAATGAAGTGGTGGCAGAAAATTGTCCTACCAAGGTTGTGCGCGTGGGTATAAAAAATAGATTTGGTCAGTCCGGTGAGCCCGCTGATCTTTTAAAAGAATATAATCTGACCAGCGCTGATATAGAAAAGGCAGCTTTGGGCATTATTGCTTAAGGAAAGAGAATTGATTCTGCATTCCTACGCTAAGTTAAATCTTTATCTAGAAGTTCGCAATATTCGCCACGACCAATACCACAATATAAAAACTATTTTTGAAAGAATAGACCTCTCGGATAAAATAATCCTAAAATCCCGCCGGGATAAAAAAATCAAAATTATCTGCAGCTCGCCGGAAGTTCCCCAAGACCATACTAATCTCGCTTATCAGAGCGCCAGATTATTACAGGAGAGTCTTAATCTGGATAAGGGCGTAGAGATTAAAATAACCAAGCGTATCCCCGTAGGCGCGGGCTTAGGGGGCGGCTCAAGTAATGCGGCAGCTGTACTTTTAGGTCTAAATAAATTTTGGAGATTGCATCTTAAGCAGGAAGAACTTTTGATGTATGCCAAGAGGTTAGGCTGTGATGTGCCTTTCTTTATTTATGATACCTCCCTTGCGCAAGGCCTGGCACGCGGGGATAGGATAAAGCCATTAAAGATGCCTAAAAATTTAAGACTTTGGCATATTTTAGTTATCCCTAAGATAAATATTTCCTCCGCACGGATATATAGAGAATGGGATAGCTTAGGGAGTTTAGAATTGACAAAACCCAGATGTAATGTTAATATATTACTTTCAGCATTACGAAAATTTAATCTTGCCCGGGCAGGTGAGGCTTTGTTTAATAGCCTAGAGCAGGTAAGTGCGAAATTATATCCTGCGATAATACGGATTAAAGAGAAACTGCGCCAAGGAGGGATAAAAGCAATCTTGATGTCCGGAAGCGGTCCGGCAGTTTTTGGTCTCGTTTCTTCAAGAAGGGAGGCTCAGGCATTATGTAGACAACTTAAAGCAGAAAGCGGGTTTTGGCAAGTCTTTGTAACGCGGACACGGTAGCGCTATACAGCAAGGAGGTAGATTCATGGATATAACTGAGGTTAGGGTTTTCTTAAAGGATTCACCGGATAAAAAACTAAAGGCGTATGCCACGGTAACTTTTGACAATGCCTTCGTAGTAAGGAATATCAAGATAATCGAAGGTACGAGTGGGCTATTTATTGCCATGCCCTCAAGAAAGATCAAGCAGCCCTGTCCGAAGTGCGGTTTTAAAAATGAACCGCGGAGCAAATATTGTAATCAATGCGCAGCACAACTGCCCTTTACCCCCCGGACAATCGGCCAAGAAGGCGCAGGGAGTGCGCAATCAGAATACAAAGATATCGCCCATCCGATAACACAGTCTTTTAGGGAGGATCTACAAAAAAGAATCCTTGAGGCGTATGAACAAGAAAAGGCCAAGGGGCCGGGCAGTTCGGGCTTCTCGGATTTTAAATAAATAACACAAATCAGGTAAGAAAAATATATTCCAGGAATAGCCATTTATCAACCGGACTAATTTTAAGTAGGGTCAATAAATATTTGCCCGGTAGTGTAACGGTAGCACATCAGAATTTGGGTCTGACTGTTGAGGTTCGAATCCTCACCGGGCAGCCAGAAGCCAATGCAGAAAAAAATCGTTGCCATAATCTTAGCCGCGGGTAAGGGCGTAAGGATGAAATCGGATATACCCAAGGCGCTACATCCTATTTGCTCAAGGCCCATGCTAGGTTATATTTTAGATATCGTGCGCAAGCTAAAATTAAGTCAGGCTATTTTTGTCTTAGGGCATAAGCACGAAGAAATAAAGAAATTGCTTATGCCGGGGGCAAAAATTGTTATTCAGAAGAGGCTTAAAGGCACAGCCGATGCGGTAAAGCAGGCCCTGCCTTTATTAAGAAATTTTAAAGGCACGGTTTTAGTCCTTTATGCGGATAACCCCTTATTGCGGCTAGAAACCATTAAGAAAGTATTGAGGCACCATGCAGAACATAAGGTAGCGGCTACGCTTTTGACGGCTAAGCTAGATGAACCTCGGGGTTACGGCAGGGTTTTAAGAGATAAATACGCAAGTATTTGCGGGATTGCGGAAGAAAAAGACGCCGATGATTTTCAAAAAGATATCAAAGAGGTTAATACCGGCATCGTCTGTTTTGATAAAGATAGGTTATTGGAAGCCATAAAATATGTCCGGCCGAATAACCGTAAAAAAGAATATTATCTTACGGATACCATCAGTATTCTTTATAAAAAGGGTAGTTTAATAGATAGCGTGAGGATCTCGGACATCCATGAAGCCTTGGGAGTAAATTCGCGGCAGGACCTCTCCTCGGCCAATAAGATTATGCAACGGCGGATTAATGAAGCATTAATGAAATCAGGGGTTAGTATTGTTGATCCGGATTCTACCTTTATCAGCTATGGGACAAAGGTAGGAGGCGATACTACGATTTATCCCTTTACAGTTATAGAAAGGGATGTTAAAATTGGAAGACATTGTTTTGTTGGCCCGTTTATCCATTTAAGAGAAGGCACGGTACTACAAGACGAAGTAAAGGTAGGTAATTTCCTGGAGGTAGTGCGTTCTAAGATTGCGGCAAAAACAAAGGCCAGGCATTTTGGTTATTTGGGCGATAGCCGCATCGGTCGTGCGGTTAATATAGGCGCGGGGACAGTGACTGCAAATTTTGACGGCCGGAAAAAGAATGTTACGGTCATAAGAGATAAGGCTTTTATTGGTTCGGATACGGTCCTCGTCGCGCCGGTTAAAATTGGCCGGGCCGCCAAAACCGGGGCAGGTTCAGTAGTGCTTAAGCGTAAAAATGTTCCTGATGGCGCAGTAGTAGCTGGTGTTCCGGCGAAACCTTTAAAATAAATAGGTTACAGTTTACGGTTAGCTTTTAACCGTAAACCCTTAAACGGAGTGAGGGTATATGGATAAATTAGCGATATTTACCGGCAATGCCCATCCCGAATTAGCTAAAAATATCTGCCAGTACCTCAAGGTTAAGTTATCCGAGGCCATGGTGGGAAGATTTAGCGAAGGGGAGATACGGGTGAAGATTAATGAGAATGTCCGGGGTAAAGATGTGTTTTTGGTTCAACCGACATGTCCTCCGAGCAATGATAGCCTCATGGAGCTTTTGATTATGATCGATGCCTTAAAAAGATCATCTGCTCAGCGGATTACTGCCGTGATTCCTTATTTTGCCTATGCCCGGCAGGATAGAAAAGATCAACCGCGCGTACCCATTACCGCAAAATTGATCGCTAATCTTTTGACTACGGCCGGCAGCAACAGGATCTTGACGATGGATTTACACGCCGGTCAGATACAGGGTTTTTTTGATATACCGGTAGACCATCTTTTTGCCGTAGGCGTTTTTATAGAATATATTGCCAAATTAAAACTCAAGGACTTAGTGGTGGTTTCGCCCGATGTGGGCGGGATAAAAATGGCCAGGGCCTATGCCAAGAGATTGTCTGCAGAATTGGCAATAATAGATAAAAGACGCATCTCGCCAGATAAAGCAGAGGCGATGCACATCTTAGGCGAGGTAGAAGGTAAAAATGCCATCATTGTTGATGATTTAATCGCTACGGGCAGTTCTTTAATCGAGGCAGTGGGAGCATTAAAGCAAGCCAAGACCAAGAAGATTGTCGCGGCAATTACCCATGGCGTCTTATCGGGTTCAGCCATAAAAGACGTAGATAAGTGTAAGGACTTAGAAGAGTTGTTGATCAGCGATAGCATTCCTTTGGGTAACCATAAAAAACATCCCCGGATTAAGGTTTTATCCGTAGCCAGTCTTTTAGGGGAGGCCATAAAGCGTATCCATCGCGAAGAATCGGTTAGTTCTTTATTTGATTAGGAGGGTGATAGCGTAAGAATGGAAGAAATATTTTTAGAAGTAGAAATCAGGGAGGAATTGGGTAAAGTTCAAGTTAAGCATTTGCGAGAGAGTGGCTTTATCCCCGCAGTGGTTTATAAAGAAGGCAAAGAGTCAACGGCCATAAAAGTATCCCATCGGCAACTATGGGGCCTGATACACCAGCATCGATTAGAGAGCGTGGTGATTAATCTTAAAGTCAAGGATGATAAGAAGCAGAAGTCCAGGGCCTGTTTGATTAAAGAGATTCAATATGATCCGGTAAAAGGAGATATTGTGCATGTAGATTTTAATCAGATTTCTCTGGACAAGGTCATTAAGGTAAATGTGCCGGTGGTAGCCAAAGGCGAGCCCATAGGTATAAAACAGGAAGGCGGCTCTTTAGAGCATATACTTTGGGAAATTGAGGTGGAGTGTTTACCTGTTGACATCCCTAAGAATATTGAAGTAGATGTCAGTAACTTAAAAATCGGTGATGCCATACATATAAAGGATATAATCTTTCCTGCCAATATTAAGGTTATGAATGACCCAGAGGCAATTGTTGTATCGGTAGCTCAACCTATCAAAGAAGAGGTTGCGGCTACACCTGTAGAAGGCGCAGAGCAACTGGAGCCGGAGGTAATTAAAGAAAAGAAGGAAGTCCCTGCTGAAGAAGGACAGGAAGGTAAAGAAAAAGAAAAGAAGTGAAGTTAATTGTCGGGCTGGGCAACCCGGGTAAGATTTATAGCGATTCCAGGCATAATATTGGTTTTTTGGTAGTCGGGGCCTTAAGCAAAGCTTACAAAATCTCTCTTAAAAGAGAGAAGGGCAGCTTTGCGTTAAGCGGCAAAGGTAAGATTGCCGGTAGAAATGTCGTATTGGCAACGCCCATTACCTTTATGAATTTATCGGGTATCGCGGTAAATCTGCTGCTGAAAAAAAATAAAGTAGATTTAGATAACTTGCTGGTAGTTTGCGATGATCTAGATTTAGAACTTAGCAGGCTGAAAATCAGGGCTGCGGGTTCATCAGGCGGGCACCGGGGCCTTAATTCGATAATAGATTTTCTAAAAAGTGAGGATTTCTGCCGTTTGCGTATTGGTATAGGTAGGCCGAAAGAAATTAAGAGAGATGCCGCCGAATACGTATTATCGCCTTTTAGCAAGAAAGAAAAAGAGCGGGTTGAAAAGATAATCGAAAGAGCAGTGCGGTGTTGCCGGGTTTGGGCTAGTGAGGGTATCTTAGAGAGTATGAATATATTTAATCGTCCAGTTAGCTTAAAAACCAACTAAGGTTAGTTAATCTAAGGAGCAACTATAATGCATAAATACGAAGCCATGTTTATTGTTAAGCCCGATCTCTCTGAAGACGAGAAGAAGGCCTTATTCCAACAGATTAATGATACAGTCACCAAAAGCGCAGGTATTGTATCGCAGGCTTTAGTCTGGTCAGAAAAAAGGAATTTATATTTTCCGATTAAGAAATATCGAGAGGGGATATATTATCTGATGAATTTTAGCCTTGCGCCGGAGGGTATCTCTAAGATAGAGCATGCCTATAAATTAAATGAAAATATTTTACGGGTATTGATTACTCGGGTGAGTTAAAATGCCAAAAATAAAATCACAACCCAAAATCCCTTCTCTAAATAAGCGGGGGATTTTAAAAAAAGGAGGTAGGTAATGGGCGATATAACAGTAATAAGCTTGCTTAAGAATATAAGCATATTTATCAGCGTAGTAGGTATTTTGGCGGGCCTGGATTTGCTTTTGGGCATGAGAGTTATGTCTGGTTTAAAGAAGGTATTAGACAAAGCAGTAGATCTGGACAAAATGGTTATCAACAGCAATGTGAGAATTTTCTTAGGCATTTTATTTTTGCTTCTTTCTGCGGTGATAATTTTATTGATTAAAAGGTAACGCCCTACAAAAGATAAGGCAGCCTATAACCGGAGACAACAATATGGCTAATCTCAATAAGGTGCTTCTCATCGGTAATTTAACGAAAGACCCGGAAATGCGTTATACTCCGCAGGGCACAGCGGTAGTTAATTTAAGACTGGCGGTAAACAGAAAATTCCGGAATAGAAATCAAGAGTTAAAGGAGGAGACCTGTTTTATTACGGTAGTCGTCTGGGATAAACAGGCAGAGGCTTGCAATCAATATTTACACAAGGGCAGCCCGGTATTTATTGAGGGTAGGTTGCAATCGCGTTCTTGGGAAGATAATGCTGGGCAGAAGCGTAATGTCATTGAAGTCAGGGCAGAGCGTCTGCAATTTTTGGGTACGCCGCCCAAGGCGGAACCGGTAATTGAAGATTCGGCGCCAGAGCAACCATCCACTCAAGACACATGGCTAGAAGAAAGCGAGGATAAATCCGGTGAGAATTAAGACTAAGAAAATTGTGAAAAGGCGAGATAAACTTTTACCCACCAGAAAAAGATTTTGCCGGTTCTGTGTTGATAAACTTAAAACCATAGATTATAAAGAGATAAAGACGCTGGAAGCATTTGTTAAAGAAAGAAGCAAGATTATTTCCAGCCGTCTTTCCGGTAATTGTGCCAAACACCAGAGGAGAGTCGCGGAGGCAATTAAACGAGCGCGTTTTATTTCACTCCTACCTTATACGCGTATATAGATAAAATTCACAGTTGACAGTGTCAATTTAGAAGCTTCAGGATGAGGCGGTTCAACGTAAAAGGGTAAACTACGAATTTCCAATTGAAACGAGGGTAAATGGAAGTTATTTTAAATCAAGATGTAGAAAGACTAGGTAAGGCAGGTCAGATTGTAAAGGTAAAAGAAGGTTTCGCCCGCAATTTTCTCATCCCCAACGGCCTGGCGGTGTCTTTAACTGCCGCAAACCTCAAAAAGTTAGAACAGGAAAAACAAAAAAAAGTTTTACAGTTAGATAAATCCCGCAAAGGGGCAGAGGAGTTAAGCGCAAGATTAGCAAGTTTATCTTTGACTATCCCTGTTTTGACTCAAGAGGAAGATAAATTATATGGAAGTATAGCTGCGCAAGATGTCGCCGCGGCTTTAAAAGAAGAGGGTTTCGAGATTGATAAAAAGTCCATTGTCCTGGATGTGCCAATAAAATCTTTGGGGATATACGAAGTCCCTATCGAGTTGCATCCTGAGGTTTCCTGTAAGATAAAAATCTGGGTGGTAAAAAAATAAGGCGCATGGCAGAGATGTCTTTAGAAAAAATTCCTCCGCAGAATCTGGAAGCGGAGATGGCGGTATTGGGTTCGATGCTAATAGATGAAGATGCAATTTCTGTTGCCATAGAATCCTTAGGTAGAGATTCTTTTTACAAAGATACCCACAAAAGGATATTTGAGGCAGTCTTAGATCTTTATAATGCCAATAAGGCAGTTGACCTGATCACCCTGACCGATACATTAAAGAGAAATGGAGTCCTTGATGAAATCGGGGGAGTGAGTTTCTTAACTGCCCTGGTCAATTCTGTTCCTACCGCAGCTAATATAAGCCACTACACAAATATCGTAAAAGAAAAAAGCACCTTAAGAAATCTTATCAACAGCGCCACCAAGATTGTCTCTTTATGTTATGAAAGCGAAGACAATGTTAGCGAGGTAGTCGATAATGCCGAGAGGCTGGTATTTGAAGTAAGCGATAGTAGGCCACAAAGCAGCTACCTGCACCTTAAAGAAATTATAAAAGACAGTATTGAGAAAATAGATAGGCTTTATCAGAAAAAGGCGCATGTCACTGGTATACCTACCGGGTTTATAGATTTTGATCGGATAACTTCCGGCCTGCAGGCCTCAGATTTAATTGTGATTGCGGGCCGGCCTTCTATGGGAAAGAGTGCCCTGGCCATAGGTATTGCTGAATACGCAGGAGTAATGGAGAAGATTCCCGTGGCCATTTTTAGTTTGGAGATGTCCAAGGAACAGTTAGTGCAGAGGATGCTCTGTGCCCACGCCAGGGTCGACGCGCATAAAGTAAGGACAGGGTATCTTACGCCTTCTGACTGGCCGCATCTTACCGCCGCAGCCGGAAAGCTTTCGGAAGCGCCTATATTTATAGATGATGCACCCTCGATTTCCGTAATGGAACTACGCGCTAAGGCACGCCGGCTTAAGGCACACCATGATATTCAATTGATTATTTTAGATTACTTACAGCTCATGCGTGGGGATGCCCGTGTCGAAAATAGACAGCAGGAGATTTCAGATATTTCACGTTCCCTGAAGGCGTTGGCCAGGGAACTACGCGTTCCGATTGTCGCCATAAGTCAATTGTCCCGGGCAGTAGAGGCACGTTCTGATCACCGCCCACAGCTTTCTGATCTTCGCGAATCCGGGGCGATAGAACAGGATGCCGATGTGGTGGTGCTTATCTTAAGGGAAGAATATTATAACCCTCACCCTGAGAATCAGGGTATCGCCGAGATTATTATCGCCAAGCAGCGTAATGGGCCGGTGGGCTCAATGAAATTAGCTTTTATTAAAGAATACACGCGATTTGAGAATATCGCGCGTATGGAATAGAATAAAAAACAAATAAAAATAAATAGTTTGATTTAAAGCAACAATTCTAATATAATATTGGCCATGCCCAGAAAATTTTTTATGGTACAGGAAAGTATAAAACACTTTCCCATACCACTGCGAAAATCGCTGAAAGTCATCGCCAAAGGCGATTTTCTTGTCATGGGGGTAATTTTTTTAATTATCGGCTTCGGTTTTGCTTCTTTAGCTTGCGCTCAATCACAAACCGCAGAAGAACAGCCCTCGGTTTCACTGCAAGAAACCCCCGCCAAATTAGTTACTGCTATAGAGGTAAAAGGGAATAAATCTATAAGTAGCAATACGATTATCTCTAAAATGAAGACACGGGTGGGTGCCCTGTATCAGGAGAATGTTATTAGCGATGATTTAAAACGGCTTTATCTGCTGGGGTTCTTTAGCGATATCAAGATTGATACGGAAAGTTACAAGGAGGGCCTGAAAGTAGTAGTTACGGTTATGGAAAGGCCCATAATAGAGAAGATTAGTTTTCAAGGAATAAGGCGCCTTAAACTAACGGAGGATAAACTTAAGGAATCCTTAAAATCCAAAGAGACGCAGTACCTAGACTATCCTAATTTATCCGAAGATATCCAGGCGCTTAAGAAATTGTATGAGAAGATAGGTTATAACCAGGTACAAATTGATTATCAGGTAGATATGAATAAAGAAACCGGTAAGGCCAAGATACAGTTTAATGTCGCCGAAGGCAGAAGGATAAGAATTAAAAATATCTTTGTGGAGGGTAATAAAGCCTTTTCTGACCGGCGCATATTAAGATTAATGAAGACTAAAAGGGCCTGGACCTTTAATTCGGGGATATTAAAGGAGGAAGTCTTAAAAGAAGATATTGAACGAATAAAATCATTCTATCGTAAGGCAGGCTTTGCGGATGCAGCCGTTGATTACCAGGTAAAAACCCATGCCAAGAAACCGTTTTTATTATACATTACCATAAAAATCCAGGAGGGTAAGAAATATCTGGTGGGCACTTTGAGTATGCAAGGTAATAAAGATATCTTAAAAAAAGATATTTTAGCGAAACTAAAAGAATGTGTTCCGGGTAAGGTATTTAATCAAGAGTCATTAAAGCAAGATATAGCCAATATCCAGGGTTTATATTTTGACCGCGGTTATATATTTGCGCAAGTGCAAGAGGCCACATCCTTAAACCCCTATACCGGGCGCATTGATATCGTCTATAATATTGCCGAATCTGAAATTGCCTATGTGGATAAGATTAAGATCAAGGGTAACGTGAAGACAAAAGATGTGGTCATCCGTCGCGAATTAAGGATAAAGCCGCAAGATAGATTTGACGGGGAAAAACTAAGGCGCACTAAAGAGAGATTACAAAACTTAGGGTTCTTTGAGGAGATAAGTTATGATACCGAAGATACCGTAACAAGTAATAGAAAAGATTTGGTGGTAGAGGTCAAGGAGACCAAGACCGGGACTTTTAGTTTTGGCGGAGGTTACTCCAGCATAGATGAATTTGTAGGATTTGTGGAAATTGAGCAGAAAAATTTTGACTGGAGGAATTTTCCTTATTTTACTGGCGACGGCCAAGACCTGAAACTGCGGGCATCGATGGGGACAGTCAGCGACAGCTTTGTTTTAAGTTTTACTGAACCCTGGGTTTTTGATTATCCGGTTTCTTTCGGTTTTGATGCCTATAGGCGCAGCCACCAAAGAGAGTCGGATATAGGGTATGGTTATGATGAGGATGTAACCGGCGGAGATTTACGTTTGGGCCGTGAGATCTCGGAATATGCAAGAGCTGATTTAATGTATCGTTATGACCGCATAGAAATTGCGAATATATCCGAGGATGCTAGCAGTGACCTAAGAAAAGAAGAAGGCAAGAATGCCATCAGTAGTATGGAGTTTAGTCTTACCTATGATAGCCGTGATAATGTATTCGATCCGACAAAAGGCAATATCTTAAGTGGTTCTTTGGAGGGTGCGGGTGGTCCGTTTGCCGGAGATAAGGATTTCTGGAAATCTTTCGGTCGGGCGTCACATTATTTACCATTATTCAGGGGTTCGGTTTTAGAATTAAGAGGCCGCGTTGGTCTGGCAGACGCCTATGGCGATTCGGATAGTCTACCTATATATGAAAGATATTTTGCCGGGGGTGCCTATACCATTAGGGGCTACCAAGAAAGAAAAATAGGCCCTATAGATCCGGTATCAAAAGACCCTCTGGGTGGCGAATCAATGTTGATTGGCAACGTGGAATATACCTATCCGTTATTTAACTTTCTTAAATTAGCGGCTTTTTGCGATAGCGGTAATGTATGGTCGAAAATGAGCGATCTGGGTTCTGGCGGATTTAAGTCCGGCGTAGGATTAGGGGTAAGAATTAAAACCCCTATCGGCCCGATCATGCTTGATTACGGCATACCTTTAAATAAAGAACCCGGTGAAGATACCAAAGGTAACGGCCGGTTTCACTTTAGCATGAGCCATGGTTTTTAGAAACGCACGTATCTACCTAAAAGCAGGTTAGCGATTCCCGCGGGTAGCCCGAACTAAATAATTTAGATAACCTAAGACCAGCGCCAATAAAACGAAAAAGGAGAGGAGAAGATGGGAAAAAAATTTTTATTTTTTGGGGTAGTTATTTTTGCTTTAACAATTTTGGTTGGCCAGGCCGCTGCTGCAGACAAATTTGCTTATGTGGATTTAAGCCGAACTTTTAGTGAATATGGTAAAACCAAGGATTATGATAAGGCTCTGACTGAGAAAGAAACTAGCTATAATACCGAGAGAGATAAGAAGATTAATGATATTAAGCAGTTTCAAGATAAAATGAATTTATTGAGCGATAAAGAAAAAGAAGCCAAGAAAGCGGAGCTGGAAACCAAGGTTAAAGACTTACAGGATTTTGACCGGCAGAAACAAACAGATCTACGCAAGGAACAGGATGAAAGGATGAAAGAGTTATTGAAGGACATCGAAGAGGCAGTAAAACAGCATGCCGAAAAAGAAGGCTATACCCTGGTTTTTAATGACCGCGTATTAGTTTATCAGACTAAAAGTCTGGATATCACGGATAAGATTATCGTAATTCTAAATAAGGGTTCTAAGAAATAATTAAGCATGCAGAAGACTTTAAAAGAAATAGCCTTACTCGTTAACGGCGAAGTTGTAGGGGACGATAGCATTGTTATTACTGGCATTGCGGGTATCAAAGAGGCCTGTGAAGGCGATATTACCTTTGTGGCCAATTCCAAATACCTTTCCTTTATCGAAAAAACCCATGCCTCCGCAATCATTACCCCTCGGGATGTGACAGGAGTACATAAGCCGATTATCCGTACCGAGAATCCTTCTTTAGCTTTTGCTAAAATCGTTTCTTCTATTCTACCTTGCGAGAGAAAACACCCTAAAGGAATACATCCTACGGCACTAATAGGTAAGGATGTATCTTTAGGTCAAGATGTAGCCGTGGGGCCTTATACGGTTATAGAAGATAATGTTTATATAGGCGCCAGGACCGTCATCTACGCGGGTTGTTATGTGGGGTATCATACCCAGATAGGAAGTAATACCCTGATTTATTCTCATGTCTCTATTCGTGAACACGTTACTATCGGTAACGGCGTAGTCATCCAGAGTGGTACGGTCATCGGTTCTGAAGGCTTTGGATTTGTTACTATAGACGGCGTGCATCATCGTATACCCCAGGTAGGCACAGTGATTATTGAAGATAATGTAGAGATAGGCGCGAATGTGACGATTGACCGGGCACGTTTTGATAAGACAGTTATCGGTTGCGGCACAAAGATAGATAACCTGGTGCAAATTGCCCATAATGTGAATATCGGCAAGAACTGCTTTATTATTGCCCAGGTGGGTATTTCGGGAAGTACGACGGTCGGCGATAATGTAATCCTGGCGGGCCAGGCAGGAGTTGTAGGCCATATTCAGATTGGAGATAATGCCATTGTTATGGCTCAATCAGGAGTAAATAAGTCCATACCTTCGGGAACTACGGTTTTTGGTTGTCCGGCAAAACCCGAAGACATTGCCAAACGTATCAATGCCTGCCTCCAGAATTTACCCAAGTTATATAATACCGTAGCAGAACTTAAAAAGAAGATAAAAGAGCTAGAGCAATGGATAGACAAAAAACAATTGCCAAAGAAGTAAGCTTAAAGGGTATCGGTTTACATACCGCCAATAAGGTAGAGATAACCTTTAAGCCCGCAGATGTAGATACGGGGATTAACTTCGTACGCACAGATTTAGCTTCCCGCCCAATAATTAAAGCCACAGTGGAATATTTACTTTCTCCCTATCGTAGCCCCCGGCGTACTTCTATCGGTTCTGATAATATTGAAATACATACCATTGAACATGTTATGGCGGCTTTAGCCGGCCTGGATATAGATAATCTCTATATTGAAATTGACAACGATGAAATGCCGGGTTTAGATGGCAGTAGCTTGATTTTTAAAGAGGCATTACTTAAGGCAGGGATTATTGAACAAAGCAAGCCGCGATCATATTATCGGATTAAGGAGCCCCTCTTTGCCGAAGAGGACGGCGCCTATATTATGGCCGTACCTTCGCAAGAGTTTAACATCACTTACACCTTGAGTTACAATCACCCTTTACTTAAAGCACAGTTTCTGGAAACGAAGATAAATGCCGAGGTGTTTAAAAACGAACTTGCCGGAGCGCGAACATTTTGTCTTGAAGATGAAGCTATGGAGTTACAACGCCAAGGTTTGGGTAAGGGCGCAGATTATGAGAATACCCTAGTGTTAGGCAAAGATGGCGTAGTCAAAAATAAATTGCGTTATGAAAACGAATTTATCCGGCATAAAATCTTAGATTTGATAGGAGATCTTTATCTTATCGGTCAGCCTATTAAGGGCCATATTATTGCGGTCAGAAGTGGACACTCCCTGAATTTAAAATTAGTAAATAAGATATCCCAACAAAAACAGAGGTATTCTTTAGGCGGCGTAGGTATAGATTATCACCCGCAAAAAGGAGAAGAATTAGATACTCAAGCGATTATGCGGATACTGCCGCATCGGCCACCTTTTTTATTTGTCGATCGTATCCTTTCTTTAGAACAAGGAAAACGAGCTACGGGGTTAAAAAATGTAAACGCGGATGATTATTTTTTCAAAGGGCATTTTCCGGGAAAGCCAATTATGCCCGGCGTTTTAATTATTGAAGCTATGGCTCAGGTAGGAGGAGTGATGATGCTTTCGCCAGAAGAAAACCGGGGGAAACTGGCTTATTTTTTGGCCGCGGATAATATCAAATTTAGAAAGACAGTTGTCCCGGGTGACCAATTAATCCTTGAAGTAGAAGCGCGCAGAATAAAGTCCAAGACCGGCCAGGTATACGCCAAGGCATTAGTGGATGGCAAGGTAGTAGCGGAAGCAGATTTAATGTTTGCCCTTGTTGAATCATAGTAAGTATAAATTTCGTTCATGCAGATACACCCTACGGCGATAGTTTCTCAGAAAGCAAAATTGGCCGACGATATCGAAGTCGGCCCTTATACTATTATTAAAGATAATGTTACCATCGGCGGGGGCGCCAAGATTGGCGCTTATTGTGTCATCGAAGGTAACACTATTATTGGTAAGTTTTGTGAGATCTTTACGGGTGCAGTCATCGGAAGCCGGCCGCAGGACTCAAAATATAAAGGCCAAATGAGTTTTTTAGAAATAGGCGATTATAATATTATCCGCGAGTATTGCACATTTAACCCCGGCACAGAAGAAAAGAGTAAAACTATTGTGGGTAATAACAATCTCTTTATGGCTTACTCCCATATTGCTCACGATTGCATAGTTGGTAATGACTGTATCATTGCCAATAACGGTACCCTGGCCGGACATGTAACCATTGAAGATAAGGCCGTAGTCGGGGGGTTGGCTGCGATACACCAATTTGTCCGGGTAGGCAGGCTTTCCATTATCGGGGGTTGTTCGAAAGTGGTGCAAGATATCCCGCCTTTTTCGACTTGCGATGGACATCCTGCGCGGGTATACGGCCTAAACCTTATTGGCCTAAGACGTAACGGCATCTTAAGAGACTCAATAGCGCAGCTGAAGAACGCCTTTAAGATATTGTTTAATTCTGGCCTTTCCCTAAAACATGCCTTAGAAAAGCTGGAGAAAGAAATAAGTGTAAATAGCGAAGTTTCCTATCTGATTAATTTTATAAAAGGCTCGCAAAGAGGGATGAGCCGTTCCTGCCTGCATAAAACAGAAAAATAAAATTGACGATGGAAAAGATCGGTTTAATCGCGGGAAATAAAAGATTTCCCATTATATTTTCGGAAGCGGCAAAGAAAAGGAATTATTATGTCGTCGCTGTAGCTATAAAAGGCGATACCTCGCCAAAATTAAGAAACTCCGTGGATAAGATATATTGGATAGGCCTAGATGGATTCCGTCGGGTGTTTGAAATATTTAAGAGCGAAGGCATAACTAAGGTAGTGATGGCCGGCCAGATTAGTCCTTATCGGCTCTTTAGCCGGGAAATAAATCAAGATGAAGAATTAAAAAATCTACTTACGCAGATAAAAGATAAAAAAGCCGATACCCTGTTCGGGGCGATGGCAGAAAGACTAAAAGGATTCGGCTTTGAATTATTGGATTCCACCACCTTTATGGAAGAGTTTCTGCCTAAAAAAGGGACGCTTACCAAAAGAGAACCTGATTTCGGCGAATGGGAAGACATATATTTTGGATTCGATTTAGCCAAGGCTGTAGCTTATTTAGACATCGGCCAAACCGTAGCCGTGAAAAATAAGGCAATCGTTGCCGTAGAGGCATTGGAGGGCACGGATAGCCTTATCAGGCGGGCGGGTAAGATTACCCAAGGCGGCATTGTCGTGGTTAAGGTGAGTAAGCCCAAACAGGATATGCGTTTTGATATACCGGTGATCGGGTTAAATACCATAAAGAATCTGATCAAGGTAAAGGCTAACTGTCTAGCTATCGAAGCAGAGAAGACCATTTTTATAGATCAAGAGCCCAGTATTCGATTAGCGGATAAGCGGGGTGTTTCTATAGTCGGGGTATAAAGCCAGCCTTGCCTTAAGCAGTTGATTTAAGGTCTGTTATAAAAAGTATTGACAATAATCTAATTGTCGTATATAAATAAGAATACGGTAAAAGGAGGTCGAAGATGGTAAGAACAGGCAGGTCAAAGCCCGCAGAGTTTAGGCTTTATGCACCACAGGCAAAAGCGGTCAGGCTCGTGGGGTCTTTTAATAAGTGGAATACCAGAAACCTTTCGGCGAAAAAGGATTCCCAGGGGAACTGGATAGCGAAGGTTAATTTAAAGCCGGGTAGATATGAATATAAATTTTTTGTTGACGGCTCTTGGCTGAATGACCCTCATTGTACTTGGTTTACGCCGAATACCTTTGGTAGCCAAAACTGCGTTATAGAAATAAAGTAAGATAGTAATATCCGCCCCCACCTCTGTAGCGATGAATTTAGATAATAAATCCTAAGAAGGTGGGGGATTTTATTTGGGTTGAGTTTATAGTATAATATAGCTATGAAATACATATACGGTCCGGTAAAGTCACGCCGATTGGGCTTATCTTTAGGTATTACTCTAACTCCTTATAAAATATGTACTTTTGACTGTGTTTATTGCCAGTTAGGTGAAACTACCGATAAAACACAAGAGAGAAAAGAGTACTATAAAATAGAAGAGATTTTAGAGGAATTGCGGTCTTGGCTGCAAAACAATAGCCAGGCGGCAGGAGATTTAAATTACATTACTTTTTCCGGTTCGGGCGAGCCTTCGTTAAATATAAAAATGGGTGAATTAATTAATCAGATAAAAAAGCTCACCCCCATACCCATTGCCGTTATCACCAACGCCTCTTTGATAAATGACCCCTTAGTACGCCAGGAGTTACTCAATGTAGATTTACTAGTTCCTTCTTTGGATGCGGTTATACCGGAAGTTATTGCAAGGATTGACCGGCCCTGCCTCCAGATAAAGATTGAAGATATCATTAATGGCTTAATAAATTTAAAAAAAGAATTCCGCGGTAAAATTTGGTTGGAAGTGATGTTAGTGAAGGGAATCAATGACGATTTAAGGTATATTAAAAAACTAAAAGAAGCAATAGACAAGATAAATCCGGATAAGATACAGCTGAATTCTCCGGTGCGCATAGCTAAAGAGCTCAATATCCCGCCGGTAGATAAAAATAAATTAGAAAAGATTAGAGGCATTTTAGGAGAGAAGGCGGAAATAATTTAAATTGCGCCTGTAGCTCAATGGATAGAGCGCTAGCCTTCGGAGCTAGGCGTTGCTGGTTCGAGTCCAGCCAGGCGCACTTGATCAGAACCGTCCCGCAATTGTTTCTCTTCTTCTAATTTTAATGCTGATTTAAGGAGGGATAGGGCTTCGGAAAAATCGTGGCCTTTATAATAAGTGGCGAAGGCTCCCTGCAAACTTATCTTTTTTTCCGCTCTAGTGTCTTCTATATAACCGCTCATCATTATGACCGGTAGAGTCTGATCATTTTCCCTAATTTTTTTTAGTACCATATAACCGTCCATATCAGGCATGATGATATCTATAAAGACAATATCCGGCTTATCCTCCTCAATTTTCTTAAGAGCATCTTGGCCATTAGAGGCAACCGAAACAGAATAACCTTTGTCCTGAAATAGTAAAGACATAGGCTCTACAAAACTAGTTTCATCATCAACCAAAACTACCTTAATCACCTTGTCCATAAGTTACCTTTATATTGACGTTCTTTGCGTTCCGGTTGTATTATATAACCGGTTTAAATAAAATCAATACAAAAATCAAAATTAGCTCTTTTCTATACTGCACTTATAAAAATCCCTGTTAGATTTTCCCACTTGTTGTTCACTAAATTGCGTACAATCTTGAAATTTGTTTTGGAAGGTAAGGACTTCGTTGGTTTTAGGGCTTATTTTGGGCTATCGGGAAGGAGGGGAATCATTGGCAAGCTATGTTGCAATTCCTCCAAGCGTCGCAATGGGTTTGGTAGTGTTTTAGAGAACTATTTTGTTGAATTATTATCTTAGGTTATTTTGGTTGTAATGCTAATTGCAATAAAAGCATTTCCTGAAATTCCGCCATCTCTTTTGCGACACCGTATTTATATCTCGATCCCGCTTGAATTAAATCTTTTTGTTCCTCGCCACAATATGGACAGGTTAAACGAGGAAGCCAATTAATCGCTACCTGTTGGGCGAAAGTAAAACCAGTAAAATTATATGCTCTTCCGCAGTTATCGCAAGTTCCATAAAAAGCCAAGTCTTTAATTTTAAATAGTTTAATAGATGTTTCAAGGCTATGCTCTTCTCCACAAACTTTGCAGGTATATTTTTCCCCCCTTACCTTTGGAGGGAGCTTGTACTCGCTTTTACCATAATATAAACAAGTTGCTGGAAGCTGACCTTTGGGACAGAGTGGCTTTTTAATTTGTTGCTGATTAGTAGCACAACCCGAGAGAAGCATGACGGAAAGCAGGAAAGGCACTATTTGCTTCATATCCCAATTATACCCCTAAAGGAGATTTATGCCAAGAAAAAAAGTTTATTAGATTTCCTCACTTCTTACGTCTATTACTCCCTAAATCCCCTACCATTTTGAAATGGAAGTGGTATAATCGGAGGAAAAGGAGAAGAGATGGAGAAGAAAAAATACATAGCTATAATTGTAATCCTGATATCGTTGCTTTATCTTACAGGGTGTGCCTCAATAGATTATAGAACAGGTCGCCCTGCTTATCACGTTTCTCCGGGGACATATCCTGGAGTTCGTAATGATATAGCGCAATTATCAAGAGGTGGTAGTGATTCGATGGGGATGGTTCCTGGGTGGGTGTATAATACCGTTGCTATAATAGACCTACCGTTTTCATTTATATTAGACACGCTTTGCCTGCCGTATGATATATCCCACGTCGACAGGCAAAATTGCGAAATAAATTGTCGCGCGAATCAAGACAGTATTTTGTATTATTGCAGTGAAAAATCTCAACGTTCCTCTCTCAATGATAAAGCGTTTATCGATTTTCGTAGTAGCCTTGGTGCGAGCGGACAGCTTTTTAAGCATCCAAAAGGTTGGGATTGGAATGATTATTATGATTATAAGAAATGTGAATTAGATTGTAAGAAAGCCTGTAATTTTTAGAATGATAAAAGAGTTATAGCTAATACAGCACATTCAGGTATCCTTTAATCAACCTGCCCTTCTTTAAAAAATCCCCGTTAGATTTCCCCATTCTCTATTTAGAAAACGCTTGTTGCAAATTGCTGTATTTTAATGTAAAATAACTAGTTTATAAGCGATGAGAAATAATTTTCTGGGCCATTAGCTCAATTGGCAGAGCAGGACACTCTTAATGTCAAGGTCGAAGGTTCAACTCCTTCATGGCCCACTTTAGTCATTGGTTCCTCGTTCTTAGTTCATAGGCGGATGAATAAAAATTACGAACTTATAGAGCACACCGCTGATATTGGTATTAGAGTTAAGGGTAAGGAGTTAAAAGAATTATTGAAAAATGCTGCAGTAGCGATGTTTGATATTATTGCAGAAAAAAAACCGCAAACCGCAAACCGCAAACCGCAAACCGCAAGGATTATAGTTAAGCAAAAAGCAGATAATTTAGATGAACTTTTTATAAATTGGCTAAATGAACTATTATCTTTATCCGCGACTAAAGAAATTATCTTCGAGGATTTTAAAGTCAACAAATTAGAAGAAAATAAACTACAAGCAAGCGTAAGCGGATCGGATATTAAAAATTATAAAGTAAACACAGAAATCAAGGCCGCTACTTACCATCAATTAAAAATAGAACAAATCAATGGGGATTGGCAGGCAGAGGTGATTTTCGATGTCTGAACTCTGGCAGGGATCGTTAGAAAAGATTGATGATTGCCGCTTCCGTATACCTAAGTCCTATAAAGCCGGTATGCGCGTGCCGGGAATTATTTATACAGATGAGAAGCTATTAAAAGATATCCGACAGGATAAGGCGCTGGAGCAGGTAGCGAATGTGGCGTTTTTGCCGGGAATCATCAAGGCTTCCTTAGCCATGCCGGATATTCACTGGGGTTACGGTTTTCCGATAGGCGGAGTAGCCGCAACCGATATTGAAAACGGCGGCGTAATTTCTCCGGGCGGTGTGGGTTTTGACATAAACTGCGGCGTGAGATTATTAAAGACCAACTTCCAACATGAAGAGATAAAAAATAAAATCAAGGATTTAGTTTATGCCTTATTTTCGGATGTTCCTTCGGGTCTGGGCTCAAAAGGAGATATAAGAGTCAGCACTAGAGAAGAAAGGGAGATTTTGGTCAAAGGCGCCCGCTGGGCAGTAGAAAAAGGTTACGGCACCGAGGAAGATTTAGAGTGCAGTGAAGAATATGGGGCAATACAAGGTGCTGATCCCGACGCTGTTTCTGATAGGGCATATGAGAGAGGTAAGGCTCAATCCGGAACTTTGGGCTCAGGGAATCATTTTTTAGAGATACAGGCTATTGACCAATTGTATGATCGCGATCTTTGCGATTACTTCGGTTTAAATCTCGGCCAAATTACCATTATGATTCATTCGGGCTCACGCGGCCTGGGTTATCAGGTCTGCGATGAATATACCAGGAGCATGATCCATTGCTTGCAAAAATACAATATCAATGTTCCTGACCGCCAACTTGCCTGTGCACCGGTAAATTCTTCCGAAGGCAAGGCTTACTTAGGGGCGATGAAATGCGCGGCTAATTACGCCTGGGCAAATCGGCAGTGTCTGATGTATCTTACCCGTAAGGTCTTTGAGAAAGTCTTTGGCATATCTTGGCAAAAGATGGGGATGAATTTAATTTATGATGTTGCCCATAATATCGCCAAGATAGAAAAACATATTGTCGATGGTAAAGAAAAGGTCCTCTGCGTCCATCGTAAAGGGGCAACCCGGGCTTTCGGCCCAGGACATCCGGCACTACCGGACAGGTATAAAAAAACCGGTCAGCCGGTGATTATCCCCGGAGATATGGGCAGGAATTCTTATCTTTTAGTAGGTACTCAGAAGGCAATGGAGGAGACTTTTGGTTCCGCCTGCCATGGAGCCGGCAGGTTAAAGTCCCGCACCGCGGCTACTAAGTCTATCAATGTAGATGTATTGTTGAAAGAATTGGAATCTAAGGGTATAATAGTTAAGGCTTCTGGTCGGGGAACAATTGTAGAAGAAGCACCGCAAGCCTATAAAGATGTCAATGAAGTAGTGGATGTGGTGCACAATGCGGGGATTTCTAAACGTGTTTGCCGAATGCGGCCCTTAGGGGTAATCAAAGGATAAAAAATGTTAGAGATAAAATTTATTCGAGAAAATTTAGATCTGGTAAAACAATCCATTAAAAATCGTGGTCTGGCGCTGGATTTAGATAATTTCATTAAGCTTGATAATTCTCGACGCAAAACCTTAAGCGAACTGGAAGACTTAAGGGCAGAAAAAAATAAGGCTAATGATGAAATCAGCGCCTTATTAAAAACCAAAAAAGATGCCAAAGCTAAGATTGCATCGATGAAAACAATCGCGGATAAAATAGACCTTTTGGAAGACAGTTTAAAAGCACAAGAGAAAGAATTAGAGGCAATATTGCTCGCTATTCCTAATATAGCGCATACATCGATTCCCATAGGTAGTGCTTCCCAAAAAAAGATAGTACGTTCTTGGGGTGCACCACGCAAATTTGATTTTACAGCCGTTACGCATATTGAATTAGCCCAACATTTAGATATTCTTGATTTTGTCCGGGCGGCAAAGATTACCGGCTCAAATTTTATACTTTATAAAGGCTGGGGAGCAAAATTAGAAAGGGCCTTAATTAATTTTATGCTGGACTTACATACCGCAAAGCATGGTTATACGGAGATATCCCCGCCTTTCCTAGTCAATCGTTCCTCAATGACCGGAACGGGCCAGTTACCCAAATTAGAAGAGGACATGTATCGCCTAAAAGATGACGATTTATTTCTTATTCCTACGGCGGAGGTACCGCTGACCAATATATTCCGCGATGAAATATTGGATGAAAAAGATTTACCCATTTATTATACCGCCTATACCGCCTGTTTTCGTCGGGAAGCAGGTTCATACGGTAAAGATACCAAAGGCCTTATCCGCGTACATCAATTTGATAAGGTAGAATTGGTTAAATTTGTCAAGCCCGAAAATTCTTATGCGGAATTAGAAAAGTTAGTCGGGGATGCGGAAGAAGTCTTGCAGAGCCTGGGCCTGCCTTATCGAGTGGTCATGTTACCTAGCGAAGATTTAAGTTTTGCCGCCGCCAAATGTTATGATTTAGAAGCATATGCTTCGGGCATAGACCAGTGGCTGGAGGTTTCCAGTTGCAGCAATTTTGAAAGCTTTCAAGCCTGTCGGGCAAATATCAAATATAAACAGACAACCGGCAGGCGGCTGGTAGAATACGTGCATACCTTAAACGGTTCAGGCGTGGC
>Ga0315286_10000650_pt1 | contig 29954 bp, 26 predicted proteins | sample YL17G10_0_MG_FD_205038 | JGI IMG/M metagenome (GOLD analysis project Ga0315286, IMG submission 205038) | Sediment microbial communities from Yellowstone Lake, YNP, Wyoming, USA - YL17G10_0 | ecosystem: Environmental > Aquatic > Freshwater > Lake > Sediment | place: USA: Wyoming | collected... | reverse complement strand
GCCTTCGCCTGGCGCGAGCCGGCAGGACGTTGCTGGGTCATTCCCGTAAACTATGCCGATCAACGCTCGCAGTGCTACATCCCGCTGCCGTTCGAGCAGCTGAGCGGATCCGAGTGGCTGCTTCGAGACCTGATGGGCTCCGTGAGCTATGATCGTGACGGGTACCAGCTCCTGTCACCGGGGCTCTACCTGGACACGCCCGCGTGGGGCTATCACGTCTTTCAACTGACGAAGTGCGAATGACCTTCTTCCGTTTTCAAGGCTCAGCAGGACTCTTGAGATCGCTCGGAACTCGATTCAAGAACGACTTCACCAGCGCCTTGAACAGCTTTCCGTGGTTCGGGACTTTCAGATGCACAAGCTCATGAACGATGATCTTCTTGCGGAAGTCGGCGGGCTGGCTGAGCAGATCATCGCTCAGTGTCACCCTCCCTGCCGTAGAACAGCTTCCCCACTTTCGTTTCATTGAACGGATGCGGATTTCCCTGGGCTCCACCTTGATCCGTTTTGCCCAGGCAAGGACTTCAGAGCGCAACAACTCCTTGGGGATGGCACCTTTCAGCGGGGTCCAGACGGGCGGCTCCTTTTCCCTCATAGTGACGCCCTCCTTAGCATTTTCATGACGCCCTGGGCGAGATCAACGACCGCTTCCACACCGGATTCGATCAACGCTTTGTAGAGAGACTTGCGGACTTCCTGTTCCTGGTGGCTACTGGTCTGCCAATGGGGAAACTCCTGAAATGCCTCGGCGGCACTCTGTGCAACGGTCTGGGCCTTGGAGACGCCCTCGCGTTTCAGGAACCAGTAAACAGCGAAAGCCTCCGGCGTCAATTCCGTCTCGTCCCGCTTCTTCTCTGCCTCCTTCAGCTCTTTTACCAGGCGTTCCAGTTCTTGCAGGGTTTCCTGTGTGCTCTTCTGCCGTTCCTCGAAGGCGCGGGCGATTTCTTCGGCCTTGTCGCCGATGTTGATCAGGTAGGGCTGGTGTTGCGACTCTTGCTGCACAAGATCGTGCAGGGCCTTCAGCAAGTTGAAAATCTTGACGGTATCGGATTGCTTCGCCCCGGCGATCTTGTCCAGGGTGTCGGCGTCCAATCGTTGGACCTTCCCTGGTTCCTCAATTCCGGTGGTCACGGCGTATTCCTGGACGAGCTTGGCTGTCTTTCGTAGGAAACTCTTGTCTACTGGAATCCCCCTTTCATAATTCGCACGAACCAGCCGATACATCCCGGTCAGCTCACCGTAGTCCTTCAGATAGGGCCGGAGGAACGGGTCTGGCGAAATGATCTCGTAAAGTTCCTGATCCTCCTTGTAGAAGCCGTAAAATTCCTGCCGCTGTTCCTTGTCCCGGAAATGCTCCAGGACCGCCTCTACGGCGTTGTCACCACTCTTCCCGCGAGGAATCGGAAGATATTCGGCGTGGGCCTCGGTCATCATGTCGCTGAAGCGTTCCTTCAAGACCTCCATGCCCTCCACGACGCCCTTGACCTCCTCGGAATCGAAGGCCAGGGCGCGTTCCAGCTTGTCGAATATGCCCACAAAATCCAGGACGAACCCTGATGGCTTGCGCCTGCCATGCTCATCTTCATAGGGCCGGTTCACGCGAGCAATAGCCTGGAGCAATACGTGATCGCGCATGGGCTTATCAAGGTACATGCAGTAGAGAATCGGCGCATCGAAGCCGGTGAGCAGCTTCTCTGTGACTATCAGGATTTTCGGCAAGTCCTCGGGATGACGGAAGGCTTTGCGAACCGCCTTCTCCTCCTCGTCGGATATTCTGAAGTTCTGAAGCTCTTCGGAGTCCTTCTTTCCGGCGCTACTAATCACGACTTCGGAGTATTCGGGCGGCAGGTACTTGTCGAGAGCTTTCTTATAAAGCACACATGCTTCCCGGTCCACCGCGACCAGGAATGCTTTGTAGCCCATCGGCTCCACGTTGTTGCTGAAGTGGTTAGCGACGAATGCAGCAACCTCTTCGACGCGTTTCCGGTTCTTGAGCATGTTCCTCAAGGTAACCGCCCGCTCAAGAACTTTGTTCAGCTCCTCGATGTCGCTCACACCTTCCAGCTCTTTCAGGCCCAGGAACTCACGTTCCAAGGTTTCCCGATCCACCTGTAGATGATTGGGAGCCAGGGAATAATGGAGCGGAACTGTCGTGCCGTCGGCGACCGATTCGCGAATTGAATACTTGTCAAGATAACCTTTGGGATCGTCCGATCCGAAAACCTTGAAGGTGCCTTTGCCGTAAGCGGTTTTGTCGATGGGAGTTCCGGTAAATCCGAGGTAAATGGCATTCGGCAACGCGCCCATCAGAAAGTTGCCGAGATCCCCGCCGGTTGTCCGGTGGGCCTCGTCAACAAGGACGAATATGTTGTCCCGGAGGTTAACCTTTTCAGGAATCCCGTCGAACTTGTGGATCATTGAGACGATCAGCCCGCGCCTGTCGGACTCCAATAGCCGCCACAAATGCTTTTTGCTCCGGGCAACCTCGACGCTACCGAATCCGACGGCTTCCAGGTCACCGAAGAGTTGCGCTTCAAGCTCGTTGCGATCCACGAGCATCAGGACCGTGGGATTGGCAAAGACAGGATCTTCGATCAGCCGCTTGGCGACGGTAATCATAGTGAACGTTTTGCCGCTGCCCTGGGTATGCCAGACCAAACCCCGAGACTTCTTGGCATCCTTGGCGCGTCTCACACAACGCTCGACCGCCCGCATCTGATGCGGACGCAAAACAGCTTTCGAAAGCTCACCGTCGATCCGGGTGAACAGAATGAAGTCGGTAACCAGACGCAAAACCCGGCTCGGAGCTATGAAAGTCTTGACCAGAGTTTCAAAATCGCCTGCCTGCTCATCGCGCCAGTTGAACAGCCCCTTCCGGGACAAGTTCCAGGTGGCTCCGTAGAAAAACCTAATCAGGTGCGTGAGGGCATGGAGCTGGGCGAGGGCGAGAAGTTCCGGTGCCTTCTGGTGGTAATAGCGGATGTCGTCGAACGCCTCGGCGATCCCCTCCATGTGTGAAGCGGCTTTGGTTTCCGTGACGATTATCGGGACGCCGTTTATGAAAAACATGATGTCGGTGCGGATATCTGGCGGCGTGCCGTTGCTGAACGTGAATTCATCTGTGACGTGGAACTTGTTTTCCCCAACGTTAGACGAATCGAGCAACCGTATATTCCGCTCCTGCCGTTCTGCCTCAACCAAGACCGTCTTCAGCCCTTTGAGATACTCCCAAGCGTCGAGGTTACCTTCGACGTTCGCCCGGACTCGAACCAACTTTTTTGCGACATCCTCCGCTCGCTGCAAATCTATTGTGGCCGGATTGAGCCGCTGGAGCTGGTCGATCAGAACCGAATCCAGGATAGGGCTGGTGATCCGCCGCCGCAAGTTGAGGGCCTCTTCAGGAGTGAGATAGGTCCACCCAGCCTCAATGGCGTAACCAATCAAGGGGCGCTGGACAGCGATCGATTCGGTTCCTAATGGCATGATGCGCCCCCCTGATCTCTGTTCTGACCCATGCGCGATGGCACGGTTCCGACAGCCTGTGCCCCTGAGAATTGCTTTGGAAAAAGCCGAGGAGTGGCTATAGTATTACCAATCCAGGTTACTGGAGTTGGATCGCCCGCATGGGCGAGCGTGGAGAAGCCCCGAAGAGGGGCTTTTTCATTTTGGAAAGAACACCTTCCCATATCCCACAACTCTCCCGTCATATAAATGCCGGTTGTATTTGCTCTCGACGATCGGGATCAAGCGCTCGGCAAATCGCCGCAAGGGCTCCGTAAGATGATGCTCCTCGCAAAGAATCGATTGCCGGACCGGATGCCCCAGCAAATCAGCGAGTTGGAGTCCCGCAATATTCGCGCTTTTCTTCTTTACCTTCAGTTGCCCGCTGGTCAGGGCCTTCTGAAATGTTTCGGAGGTAGTCACCCACACACCGTTGGCGTAAACGCGGGCATAGGAATCACTCAGGAGCCGGTCTTCACGGCCACCCCGGCTTTCTGCCAGCACGTCACCACAGCGGTTAATGTGATTCAGGTAGCCGCAAAATCGTTGGAGCATGAAACCCATTGCCAGATGGTAGGGATGGGCCGCACCCTCCCCGTGCTTTTGGCGCAAAGCCAGCTTATCGATCACCACCGCGACGACTCGGAATCGGGCTTCCCGGACAACTTGAAGCAGCGCTTCGTCGAAAGCCGCCGATTTTGCCGTGTCCTGAAGGTGCGTGAAGTGGCCACGCCGGTTGAGGATGTCCTCACGATGCAAGATCGGCGGGTCATCAGGGTGATGTGGAATGTGCCGTTTCTTGAACGCCTCAAGTTGCTCGTGAAAAGCGAGATAATCGGGGTTGCGGAACCAGCAACCAATGAGGCAAAGATATCGGTGGCTTGGCTCATCGAGCTTGTTGAAAACATGATCGCCGGATTCGTCCAGGTAGAGCCGGTAGCGTTGCTCAAATGAGACTGGACGACTTGGCGATTGTGGTAACTCGCTCATCATGCCTTTCCCGAAGGGAATCCTGGCAACCGAATTTTGCCAGTTATAAGGTTATGGACCAGAGTCGCGAATAGAATCTCCAGAGCTTGCTTCCTCCGTTCTTCTCCCTCCAGCTTGCAATTCACTGCCTGGAGCCACATTTGAATCGTCATCTGCTCTTTTGGTGGAGGAACAGGAACCGGCCATGGCTCAAGAAATCGGATGTTAATGTTTTTTTGCGTCCCCCTTGGTGCAAGCCTGTCCATCTCAGATTTCTGGCCAAGCAGGTAAAGACATAAGAATTGACTTGTGACGTGATCAGTAGGAGTGATCCCAACAAGGCTATCTGGGAATGCACTGTCGAACTCAAGAATACCTACGTCACCAATGTTTGCAGCAATTGTCAAAACAATGGTTCCCTTGGGAAAGAGACGACTAATGGATAATCCTTCCTGATTGAGCGTCTGGGTATAGGTTCGGATACGCCCACCGGACTTGGCGACATCGCCGGTTTGGATGAATGGTATGTCGCCCCCATAGAACCGAGGGTCATTGCGCGGACGATGTGCGAATTTGCCGCGTTCAATCGTTGCCACATCTTGGAGCTGTCTAATAGCCCAATGCTTGGGTATTGAGCTGGCCGCTGTATCCTTCAACTCGACTCTCTCAGCATCCTCCAACTGCACCGGACCGTAAGTGAACAGATGCCGCATGAGGCTTTGCTTGAGTTGACGGGCGGCGGCGATGACCTTTTCGGTGACCTCCTTCGCCCGCTGCACCGTTCGGAGGACGTGCGCGATGGCGCGTTGCTCGGCAAGGGGTGGAAGGAGGATGAACTCCTCCTTGATGTTGTTGTCTGTTACTGCCGGATAACTGGAACCCCGCTGATGTTGCGTGACGCGATCAACAAACGAATCGTTGACGGTTACGAAGAATAGGAATCCCGGATCGACAACATCAACTTTCGCTCTCAGAACACAGAATGCGGTGGAACAGATTTCACCATCCAACTCACGGGGGACAACTGCCACACGTTTTAGGTACGGCCGCACAGTGGCAAACAAAACGTCCCCATCCTTGATTGCCTTTCTCGCCCGACTCGGGGCATTACTGCCCTCGTATTCTGTATATCCTGTGATACTCAAGCTATCATTTGAAACACTGGACACATCGACGTATTTGAAACGGTGTGTCGGATTGCGTGATGAGCCCATTTGCCCAGCCTTCTCGACAACGTTACCGACTTTGACCTCCATCCAACCAGCCGGCAGATCTGTAAAGTGATTCAGGCCAGGCCCAGGCTGAAGGCCCCGACGGTCATTCTGGAGGAAGCGATCATTCATTGCGCCACCCTTTGAATCCGAGCTTCGCAAGAACCTTATCCAATTCTCTATCTGCCTCAGCCCTTTCTTCCTCAGCTTCTTGCAGGAGGACTACGGCTTCATCAAGCGGAAGGACCTCCGCTTCGCCACCTGTGGATACATACCGGCTGGGAGAAAGGTTGTAGTCGCTCTTGGCGGCATCGGCCTTGCTGATGACAGCGGAAACTGATTCCTCGGCACGCCAGCCGTGGTATGCCGCGGCAATCTGGTCGATGTGCTTATCTTCCAGGAAATTTTTCGGACGGCCCTTGGAAAACAACTTCGAGGCATTGATGACCAGGATCTCGCCCTTCTTCCGCTTCCGCTTGTTGATCACCATAACGATGCCGGGGGCCGTTGTGTTGTAGAACAGATTTTCGGGAAGAAGAAGGACCGTTTCCACGAGATCGGCCTCGACGAATTGCTTGCGGATGTCGCGTTCCTTGTTCGACCCCTGATTGCCGCTGCCACGGCTGACCGCACCCGTGTCCAGGACAACGGCCATCCTGCCGGTATCGTTCAGGGATGCAGCCATGTGCTGTACCCAGCCCCAGTCGGCGCTGGAAGAGGGCGGGAACCCGTGCTTGAAACGCTCGTAGGTGTCGTTCTCGTAGGTCGCGGCATCGAACTTCTGGTTCCACATCGGATTTGCGGTCACCAGATCGAATTGCCGCAACCGTCCGTCGCCTTCAGTGAAGGCAGGCCGGTGCATGGTGTCGCCGAGCGCAATCTCAGCTTCCATGTCGTGCAGGAACGCATTCATTCGGGACATTGCGAACGTGGAAGAGTTGATTTCCTGGCCGAAAAGCCGGAGAGGTCCAACGTTAGACGGAAGTTGGAGCCGCCCCTTCGCCTTCTTGCCCTTGGTTTCCAGCAACCGGAGATGGCATTTTATGAGCAAACCGCCGGAACCACAGCACGGGTCGTAAACCGTTTCTCCCGGCTTGGGATCGAGAAAGCGCGCCATGACGACGGCAACCTCGCGGGGCGTGTAGAATTCCCCGGCGCTTTGCCCCTGGCCTTCCGCGAACTTCCGCAACAGATATTCGTAAGCGCGGCCCAAAATGTCTGGCTCCACGTCATCCATGCCCAGCCGGTAGTCAGGATTGTTGAGAACCTGGACCAGAGCGGAGAGGCATCCATCGTCCACAATCCGTTGACCGGCGGCAGTAGCGTTGAAATCAGTAACGTCTATGACTCCCGACAGCCGGGGATTCTCCCTGGCAACGGCCCGCACCGCATCGGTGAGATGCTCTCCAAGGCCGGTGGTCTTCTGTGCGACGGTCGTCCAGCGGGCCTTCAGAGGAACGTAGAACCGGACCAATTTGTGGTCTTGCTCCACCAGCTTGGCAGTGGTCTTCTCGTTGCCAAATTCCCTGGCAAGATGGGCTACCTCGTCGTCGAAAACGTCGGACAGCCGCTTCAGGAAAATCAGCGGTAGGATGTAGTCCTTGAATTTCGGCGCATCCAGCGGCCCTCGAATCTGGCACGCGGCCTCCCACAGCCAGTTCTCCAGCGCCGCCACATCCAGCCGATTCGGGGAACGTTCCATACTAGGCGCCTCTGAATTGTCGGTGTCACGGTCATCTCGCATATTGAGGTCATCCTGGCTTGAGAAAAAGAAATAGCGCTCTCCCGACTCACAAGACCGGGCCAATTCGAATTCGTGATTCAGGCGACGATCAGGCAGGGGCTTCCCCGCTGATGTTTAATCCGCACCCCTTCCTGATCCGTGATTTCACCTAATCCAGTTCTTCACACGAAGTTATATTGGGGTTCCAAGAAGCTGAAACTCGATGGAAAAACTCCTTGAAACCATTTACTGTCTGATGAGACCATTTTACACTAGTATTCATGTGGTCTGCTGGTCTTATGAACTGATTGGCAAAAGCAGAAAACGAGGCCAAGAATCGAGCCTGGGGGCTCCGGACATGGGTGTCTTCTGGCCTATCTGTTGCGGTCAGTTAACTTGTTCCGGTCCGACCCCTCAGCACCTACGGGATGTTTCTTGGTGACGGCACGGGCAAGTACGCGACATTTGTATGCGCCCTCTACGATGAAACACAAAGACGGCTCACCTGCGTGAACGCGGGTCACAATATCCCTCTTCTGATTCGGGCTGATTCAGGAAAGAGGGCCGGTGAATCGGTGCCCGGCGGTGCGCGGTCCCCCGAGATCCTCAGGCTGGACAGGGGAGGATTCCCGCTCGGTCTTTTCCGGGAGAGTGCCTACGAGCAACAGACTGTGGCGCTGGCTCCGGGTGATGTACTGGTTTTCTACACCGACGGGCTAGTCGAGACCATCGGGCGCAACGGCGAGGAATTCGGTGTGGACCGCCTCGCCGGCATCGTCTTCCGGAGGAACACCCTCTCTGCGCTTGAGCTGCAGGAGGCCATTCTGGATGAGGTCCATCGGTTCCGCGCCGAGGCCGACTCGGCTGACGACGTCACTCTGATGTTGGTCAGGGTGAAATAGCGGCGCCTGCCCCATATGGGATTTTGGAGGCGACCGTGCCATGAACTACATTTGCGGCAGAGTTGCGGCATGCGCGTCCGAGTCAGGCTCACCCAGCTTGTAGCTCTGATGGTGTTGGGGAGCGGTCTGATCAACATTTTTTCGGTCATAGGACCGTCGCTCCCTGAACGCGCCGTGATAATTCACGGGATCTTCCCGCTCGAGTTTGTCCACCTTTCCCGCTTTCTGTCGCTGCTGATCGGGTTTGCCCTGGTCATCTCTTCCGTGAACATCTACAAGAGGAAGCGGCGGGCGTTTCATCTCGTTCTTTCCCTCACGGTCCTTTCGATCATTTTCCATCTTACCAAAGGCCTCGATTACGAGGAGGCGGCCTGCTCGGGTCTGCTGCTAATCGTGCTTTTCGTCGCCCGCAGGAGATTCCGCGTACTCAGCAGCATCCCGGACTTTCGCTGGGGTGTCATCCGGCTGGCGATAGCCCTGGCCGCAGCCCTCCTTTACGGCGTGGCGGGTTTCTGGCTGCTGGATAGAAGAGAGTTCGGTATCGATTTTTCGATTGCTGACTCCATTCACCGGACCCTGCTCTTCCTGTCCCTGATCGGCGACCCCGGTGTTGTGCCCCATACCCGCTACGCCCGCTGGTTTCTGGAGTCGATGTATCTGTCCACGGCAACGATGATCGCATACTCGGTGTACGCCATATTTCGCCCGGTGGTCTACCGTTACAGAACGCTGACGCACGAGCGGCCTCTGGCGCAGAAGATTACGGAGCAACACGGCCGTTCAGCGATTGACTACTTCAAGTACTGGCCTGACAAGACCTACTTCTTTTCTCCCAGCCGGAGGTCCTACATCGCCTACAAGGTAGGCGGCGGCTACGCCATGGCCCTCGGCGATCCGGTGGGCCCCGATGAGGAGATAGAGCGAATTATCAGAGATTTCTCCGACCTCTGCGACCAAAACGACTGGCGTGTGGCTTTTCACCAGACACTCCCTGATTTTCTACCCATCTATAAAACACTCGGCTTCCGGAAACTCAAAATCGGCGATGACGCTGTCGTTGAGCTTGCCGAGTTCAGCCTTGACGGTAAGCACGCAAAGAAGATGCGCCATACCGTCAATCAGCTCGAAAAGGACGGCGTCCGTTTCCTGTACTATCCGCCTCCCATTGCAGCGGACGTCATGATGCAGGCCAAGGAGGTCTCCGATGCCTGGCTCCGGATTCCCGGCCGTCGCGAACGCACGTTCTCCCTGGGGATGTTCGATCCGGAATATGTTCGCCACACACCAATCTATGCCGCCGCTGATCCCGCCGGGAGGTTGCTCTCATTCGTCAACGTCATTCCCTCCTTCTGCAGGGGGGAGGCGACCATAGACCTCATGCGTTACCGCATCGACGCGCCCGCGGGGATGATGGACTACTTGTTCATCAAGCTGCTGCTTGCGAAGAAGCAGGAAGGCTATGCGCGGTTCAATCTCGGGATGGCGCCGATGGCCGGCTTTCAGGAGAAAGAAGAAGCCTCCATGGAGGAATGGGCTGTGCACAGTTTCATGCAGCACATGAACTTCCTCTTCAGCTATCAGGGATTGAGAGCCTATAAGGCCAAGTATGCGACGACCTGGGAGCCGCGTTACGTGATCTACCGTAATATACTCAATCTGCCCTTACTTGCACGGGCTATCGGCGAGGTCACCGAGCTCCATGAATAGTGAGCCTCCAATTGCTTTTCGGTGTGCTGCGGTTTCTCCAGCGCCCGTCATGGACGGGCGCTGGAGTATCGGCGAGATTTCCGACCGCAGCCCGCGAGAGACTGCCCATGGCGGAGGACCGGGTGGAATAGGGCGGCTGACCGCGCTTCTCCTGGTGCTGAGCCTCGCACCCTTGGGCCGGGCACAGCAGGCGACTGTGCTCAAAGGCAGGAACGATGTGCTCGTGCGCGGCAAGGCGCAGTATGTCTTTTTCTACCCGGGGACCGGAGACTCTTTACGGCAACGAGCCAGGGTCCTCTTCGCCCCCGGTGACGGCGGTTGGCGCGGCGCGGCCATCACCATGGCGGAAACGATGACGTCCTGGGGATACGACGTCTTTGGCCTCGATACCAAGCAGTATCTGGAGAGCTTCACGGGCACGACAACGCTGCGCGAAACGGACGTGATGGACGATGTTCGCCAGATCGCGGATTGGCTCGCTCTGCACCCGAAGCAGCTGGTCACCCTGGTTGGCTGGTCCGAGGGGGCCGGCCTTATGGCCCTTGCGGCGGCGTCACAGCGGCGTCAGGAGAAATATAAGGGCCTCCTGACAATGGGGCTCAGCGATTCCAGTGTTCTCGGATGGACCTGGAAGGATGATCTCACTTACCTGACAAGACGGCCTCCCAACGAACCTGCCTTTTCGGTCCTTTCGCTGGTGGACAGGATCGCTCCGCTCCCGCTGGTGATGCTGCAGTCTACCAAAGACGAATACGTGTCCATCGAGGAGGCTCAGAAACTCTACCAGCGCGCAAGAGAGCCGAAGAGGATTTTCATGATCGACGCCCGGAACCATCGCTTCGACGGCAATCCCGGCGAGTTCTACGAAAGGCTGCGCGAGGCACTGGAATGGATCAACAGCCTGCACAGGTAAGCAACGGCCCGCAACAAGCGGCGAGCACGGCTCCACGTTCATGGAAGGCTGCGATCGGTTACGTCGTTGCGGCCGCCTGCCTGGTCTGGGTTTTCCACGATGTCCGCTTCCACGAGTTGTTTCGCGACATCGAAGCGATGAACTGGTGGCTGGTGGCTCTTGCCGTCGGCTTCGACATTCTCAGCTACCTCTGCCAGGGCTGGCGCTGGAGCCTGCTGCTGCATCCGAAAGGCCGCTTGTCCGTCTTGCGGGCGACTCAAGCCATCTATGCAGGGCTTTTTGTGAACGAGATCCTCCCGATGCGCATCGGCGAGGTGCTGCGCATCTACCTGGCCTCGCGGTGGCTGACGGTGGACTTCACGACGATCGTCTCGTCAGTGCTGGTGGAACGCCTCTTCGATGCAATCTGGCTCGCCCTGGCGGCTGCCGTGACAATCCTGATCGTGCCGCTGCCGCGTTATCTGATGGATGCGGAGAAGTTGCTGGCCGTGATCGTGCTCGCGGCGCTGGCGCTTTTCGTCTACCTGGTGATGAAGAAACGGCCGGTTCTACCTGCCGAGATATCGCGACACGGATTCCGGTCAGGTCTGCTGAGAATCACAGGCAACCTCTCCTCGGGGATACGAGACATAGGCCGCTCGAGGTACATGTATGAGAGTCTGGGCGTGTCCGGCTTGTTCCTGATCTTCCAGGTCCTCGCTTTCTGGTTGGTAATGTGGGCCTATGGCTTGAGGCTTTCATTTTGGCAGGGTACGGTCGTGGTGCTCATTCTGCATCTGGGCACGATGATTCCAAGTGCTCCGTCGAACATTGGGACCTATCAGTTTTTCACCGTGGTCGGACTGACTCAGTTTGGTGTGGAGAAGACGACGGCTACCGGTTTCTCAGTTGTGGTGTTTCTCATTCTCACCATACCTCTCTGGATTCTCGGCATCTTCGCGTTTGGGCGCGCCGGCCTGACCATGCGGCAGCTTCGCACGGATTTGCCTCGATGGGGAAAACGCCGGGGAGAGGAAGTCGCATCGTCCTGAGTGGCACGATGGCGCGGGAGTATAGCGAGTGTTGTGGTGGGGGCCACGCTGATCTTGCCCTACAGTCCGCTGGCGTCTCTGTTCCAGTTTTCGGCGCTGCCCCTGCGCTACCTCGCCCTCCTGGCGGCAATAGTCTTTGCCTATATCGCCAGCGCGGACGTTGCCAAACGGGTGTTCTACAAACACATCCGGGTCTAGCTGCCGTTCCTGGGCGTGCGGAGAGGCCTACTTCAGCTCCATGAGGATGGATTCAACAATTCTCTCGAAACCCCAACCTACGCGGTGTCCACCTTCAAGCTCCAGATTCGTAGCCAGGGCGGGGTCCAACTGCCTGCACAGAGCGTCGTCATCGTCCCTGCCGTAGAAGCAGAGGATCCTCAGGCCTTTCAGTTTCTCGACCTCGGGCCGCACAGGCAGCGAACCGGAACGGGCAAGGGGGCCCAACCAGTCCCTGAGGTGAAACTCGAATTCCACCCTCGAGCCGAGCCCGATCAGTACCGCCAGTTTAATCCGCGAATGCAGGTCTGCCGGGAGACGATTGATCATGAAAGGCAGAACGTCGGCGCCCAGCGAGTAGCCGATGAGGACGGCGTGCTCCTTTTTCAGGGTTTCGAGGTAGTGGAGCAGAATCCTGCTGAGATCCCTGGCAGCCTGATCCGGAGTCTTTGCCGCCCAGAAATAGTGCAGCGAATTCAACCCGATCGTCGGTATGCCATGAGCAGCGAGGCTTGCTGCAATGCCCCGATCGGTAACGCCCCAGCCGCCATCGCCCGTGACGATGACTGCCAGAGTGTCTGACTGGGAGCCGGGCGCGGGGACTTCGATCAGGGGCAAGTCCCCGACCGCCTCGGCGGGCGCCTGTGCAAACGGTTTCCGGGCGCTCGCGGTCATACGGGTGAATGCGTCACGAAACTGCGGCATCCAGTTGCGGGGCACTGAGAAGCCGTGGCCGACCTTGGGCAGAAGCAGCAGTTCGCCTTGAGGGACTTTCCTGACGTAGTCCTGGGTCGTTCCCAAATCGCAGACCTGGTCGACCGCCCCCTGCAGGGCGACCCACGGGACCTCGAGTGTGTTCGCGGGCAGGAAGCTGTAACCTTTACCCTTGGGGCCCGGCTGCCACGCGAGACCGCTTCCGCGGCACATCGGCTTGGTCAGAGGGAGGTCGGGGCAGAAACCCATGCTGATGGCGCCCAGAAAAGTGTTGGATGGTGCCTGAACAAGCGTGGCGTATACAAGCGTTGCCCCGGAGGAGTAACCTACGAGTACAGGCGCCATGTAGCTTGGGTAGTCGAGTTTCTTCTGCACGAACTTGCTCAGCGCCTCGAAGTCCGACGCCGGATAGAGGCAACTTTCTGTAGCGGCTGCGAGGGCTTTCATGTAGGTGCGCATGTCGATCCCCACGACGAGCGCATCCAGGCTTGCCAGTTCGCGTGCCATGTCCACGACGCCCATGTTCCAGCCGCCATCGCCCGAGACAAAGAGCGCCACCCGGCTGGGTTGTTCCGACTGGGAGTACAGGTGCACCGTGCCGAAACGCCCGAAATGTGCCTGGTCTTCCTTGGCGGGAAGCCCCGGAACGAACAGCAATGTGACCACTCCTATCAGCAATCGGGGGTCGGACCCGTGCAAGCCGAATGGTTTCATATAGTTCATTGCGAAGACGGCGGCGAAGAGGGTCCTTAGACTCAATAAGAGGCCCTCATATTTGCATCCGGCAACCACTTGCGGATTTCGTCTGGGCAGATGAGGTCTTCCTCCCACACAAGGCTCCGAGCTGCCGATTCCAATTGGGTCGGGCACCGTTAACTGCCTCCTCAGGCCTCAGTCTACCAGCGTAGAGAAATCTCTACTTGAAATAGGGGACAGTCACCACTGTCCCCATAGCACATGAGCGATCGCCTCGTCGGGTTTTCGGTCGACGATGTGCAGCGCGCCTTCGGCGCCCGCCCGCTTGAAAGCGTCGACCGTGCGACCGTACTGGGACCTCACTTCTCCCACAGTCAGCGGAAGCCCCAGGGGATCCGCACCATTTACGATCCAAACCTCGCGCGGCGCGAGTGCTGCTGCCAAATCCGGCAGATCGAAGGATTTCAGAACCCCGGGGATAATGCTCTCGAACACCTGCCGGTGGATCCTGCGCGTGACCACCGACTCGTACGATGTCAGCATCCTGTCCAATGCGACTCTCTTGATGCGGCGGTCGAGCACGGAGGCAAAGAGGAGCGGAACCGCTCCGCTATCGATGCCGCAGGCGTAGATCCGGTCGCGATCGACGTCGGCACGCGCGGTCAGAAGATCAACGCCCCGGGAAACGTCCTCGGCGCGCATTCCCACCAGCGTCTTTCCCACGAAGAGCGCTGTCATGGCATCGTCGTAGTCGCCGAAGTACCGGTCGAACTCGCTGCTGTTGATATCAGGATTGACGTGCGATTCTCCGAATCCTCGAGCATCGATCGTCAGCACAACCATACCCGATTTGGCAAACATTTCGGCATCCGACGCCGAATCGGCTTTGCCGTTACCATCGATCATGAGCAGTCCAGGCCTCTTCGTGCCCTGGCCATTCGGCACGTACAAAAGCGCCGGGATCACGATGCCGGGCTCGCTGGCATAGATCAGTTTTTCGATGCTGTATCCATCGCGCGCGATCGTGCCATAGTTGTCGACGGCCAGACGTTCGGTGCGCGGCTCGCAGCGGCTGGCTTCTTTGGCAAGACGCGGCATATCCGCTTCTTGCGCCGGACGCCGGGTTTTGATCTCCGCCAGTCGCTCTTGGGTCAGAGAGAATACCGTTTCGCCGCCCAGAGAAGTCACCACCTGTCCGGTCGTCGTGCAACGAAGTTCTTCCGGCGTGCTCATCTGGATCTCGGGCTCGGGACCACTCTCCTCGACACCCTTCAGCCAGCGTCCGAACCATTGGTACGCCGCCATCCGCCTGGGCTTGGTATACCCGTGACCGTCGTCGGCTTCAAACATTTCGATCTTGTCGCCGGCCCCTATCGCTGTGAAGACCTTTTTTGCTTCCGCAAACGTTTCGCGCGCGCCCGCGATAGGGAAGAAATCCCGGATCGCGGTCAGCATCAGATAGGGTTTGGGAGCGAAGGCATACAGGTAGTCGGGATAGTCGATGCCATCCTGCAGCCAGAGGGGAAATGCCTGCTCCGCGTCTTGGGGACCGATGGTCTTGAGCATCAGGTTCCAGGAAGTAATGTAGCAGGAAGGCGCCGCCACCTGGATCCGTTCGTCCAGGGCCGCGATGTAGGCCGTGTGCGTCCCGCCGCCCGAGTTCCCGGTCAGGCCGATGCGCTTGGGATCTACCTCCCCGCGCGAGAGCAGATAATCGAGCGCGCGGATCCCATCCCAGATCGTATAGCGGGCCATGTGGTCGCCGACCAGCAGGCACTGGGCGCCCAGGACGGTGTGTTCGGTGGTCGAATTACCCACCTTCGACTCACGGACGTCTTCGTCATAAAGCTGCACACGTTCACCCTGGCCGATGGGGTCCCACGTCAGGGTGACAAATCCTTGGGTTGCGAGCGAGCCGAGCATCTGCTGCCAGGTGGGATTGGCCTTGCCGCCGCGCTCGTGCCCCAGCGGGTAAAGAATCGCCGGATACGGCGGACGTCCGCTCTTCGGCAGGTACAGGTTCGCGGTCACATAGAAATGCGGCAGGCTCTCGAAAATGATCTTCTCGATCTTGTAGGCAGGCCGATCGATGACGCCGACTGTCTGGGCATTCAGGGGCGTCCGCTCCGGAAAGCCGCCCAGATCGCGGAGCATGACTTCGCGCAGATGCGCCCGGCGCCGGCTCACCTCTTCCATCGTGGTGATCCGTTCAGCCTGACGCTTGCGAGCGGCCAGTTTTTCGTAACCGATGCTCTTCAGATACTTGGGCAACATCTGGCGGATCTCGCTGAACTCGTCGAAGCCGGAAGTCACGCTCAACGCGCCCGAAACCTGTCCACAAAGCAAAGCGGGGGCGAAACACACCAGAACGCAAACCATCAAGATCGATCTCTTCATGCTTGATTTCCTTTCAAATCCAATTCGTGAAACTGGCGCCAGCAGTCTAAGGATGGCATCTATTACATCGGACGGCGTCAGAAGGATCGCCGGAACGAACTCTGTTTGCCCGACCCGTCGACGTTGAAATGCCGTGTGCTCTCGGTGCCGGAAGGCGACAGCTGCGAGGGACTGACAGCGAGTCCGGACGGGAAAACCATACTCTAAACACGCATGACGGAATGTAGCACAGACCTGATGCCCGTCGAGAACTTCCGCTGGAGATTTCTGCGGCCCCCCACTCCCGGATGTTGCTGCGCCGGCCGGGATCATTCCGAGTGATTTCCACGCCAACCGATGCTATGCTGTTTTCAGCAGGAAAAACCAAACTGCTGCGCGCGCCAGCCGCGTTCAAGGAGATCAGCACCTTGATGTAGAGGCCCCGAAAGAAGTAAGAACGTCTACCCGAGCGGGACTTCGCGAGGGTGAAACTCCAATCTGCGGTTGACTGGGTTGAAGGCTTACTCTACTTTGTGGTCAGAATTATGACCAATCGCTGAGGGGATAGGATGAAGACCGTGCCATTAGCAGAGGCCAAGGCAAAACTCAGCCGACTAATCGATGAAATCGACAATCGGGATGAGGAAGTGACGATAACGCGCAACGGCAAGGTCGCAGCAGTGATGATTAGTCCGGATCAGTTTGACAGCTGGAAAGTGCCAGCGCGGTACCCGGCGGGAACGCTCGCGGCAGTGCAATGGGTCAATCCTGCTTCTGGTCCACAGCGCCCGCGCGTTTTTCGATGGGAAATCCCTTCAGCACCCAATCCTGTTGCAGGTTGTGGGGAAGGTACAGGACTTTGACGTTCTTGAAACCCAGTGCGAACAGGGCCCGAAATGCGGGGCCTGTGTTCGGGCAATCGTTCCAGGGGCAACACCCGCAGTAGAGAATGATCTCGGTGTCCAATGGACGTTTTTGAACCTCGTCAATCAGCTTTTGGATTCCTTGAGGGGTGTAGGCCGGTCCCACAAATCTCGATCCCCCAATGTGAGCGTTGCGGTAAAGGTAAGGAATCCCGATATGGAGCAATAACGGCTTTCCGGTCGGCAGCCTGGGAAGAATCCTTGATAATTCTTCGGGTTTGATCAGCCGATCGGGTCCCCATGGATCGCCGGCTTGAGTGCCCGACTCCTGGGGTACCTGCCAGCTGAATGCGCCCGCTTGAAGAATGACTCCCAGAATGCCCAAAGCAAGAACAAATCCGCAAGTCTCTTTCCACGACAACGAACAGCCCATGTCCTTCCTCCAGAATAAGCGGGGGCATTCACCACAATCCCCAGGCCCCGGTTCTAGTTAACGTCTCCGAATGTTGCATGGGGTTGACCCGACATCATCGACAATGCTAAAGTATTTCAATAGATTATGGACTAATGAAATATCAATGGCAAACCCTAGTCGACGTTTCAAGACCGCAATCTTTGAACAGTTCGCCCGGATCGGCAAGGCCATCTCCAATCCCAGCCGATTGGAACTTCTCGACCTTCTCTGCCAAGGTCCCCGGACCGTCGAAGTGCTGGCAAAGGAAGCCAACCTTGGCCTCGCGAACACATCGCAGCATTTGAAGGCCCTGAAGACTGCCCGGCTTGTCGAGACCGAAAAGTCGGGGCTGTTCGTGACCTACCGGTTGGCCGACGACCAAGTCTGCCAGTTCTTCCGTTCGCTACGGAATCTTGCCGAGACCCGGCTGACTGAAGTACGTGAAATCACGCGTGAGTTTCTTGCCAATCGCCAGGGGCTAGAGCCGGTGAATCGCGACGCGCTGCTCAACAAAGTCCGCGAAGGTGCGGTCACGGTTCTGGACGTCCGTCCTACGGAGGAATATCGTGCGGGCCACATCCCGGGCGCACTCTCGATTCCACTCAAAGAGCTCGAGCGCCGGCTTTCGGACCTGCCGCGGGACCGCGATGTTGTCGCCTACTGCCGAGGCCCTTATTGCGTGCTGGCTGTCGAAGCAGTTGAAATCCTCCGGTCGCGCGGCTTCAGCGCTTTCCGCCTTGAGGAGAACGTCCAGGACTGGCGGGAGGAGGGCCTGCCTGTCGCCATCGGCGAGGAGAGGTAGGGATATATGAGCGATCGGTACGAGCAGCCAGTCTACCTGGATTACAACGCCACGACACCGCATGCGCCTGAGGTCGTGGCGGCCCTGAGCGCATTCCTTGATAGTCACTTCGGGAATCCGTCTAGCACACACCGTTACGGCGCAGTCACACGCGCCGCTGTTGTTCAGGCCCGTTCCCAGGTTGCCGGACTCCTCAACGCCAAGCCGGACGAGATTGTGTTTACCAGCGGAGGGACGGAATCCAACAATTACGCCATTCGCGGCGCTGCGCTAGCCGCCGCACAGCGCGGACGTCACATTATCACCAGCCAGATTGAGCATCCCGCAGTGACGGAGGTGTGCCGCCAATTAGAGACCGAGGGCTTCGAGGTAACATGGCTTCCGGTGGATGGAGACGGATTGGTGCATGTTGACGAGGTGGAGGCGGCGATCCGCCCGGACACTATTCTCATCACGCTCATGCACGCCAATAACGAGGTTGGCACCATCCAGCCGATTCAGGCCGTGGGAGAGACTGCTCGCCGTCACGGGATAACTTTCCACACCGACGCGGCACAGTCGGCCGGCAAGATCCCTACCGATGTTCACGAGCTCGAGGTCGATCTCCTGACGATTGCGGGGCACAAGCTCTATGCGCCCAAGGGCGTCGGCGCTCTCTATATCCGCGAAGGGATCACCCTTCATCCGCTGATGCAGGGGGCCGGTCAGGAAGGTGGGCGCAGGCCGGGGACTGAAAACGTTCTTGAGGTTGTCGGGCTCGGTGCGGCTTGTGAAATTGCCAGGCGTGATCTCGTCGTGAATATGGTGCGCATGCGTGAGAGCCGCGATCAGCTGGAGCGGGGGCTCCGCGAGAAAATCGCGGACATCCGGGTTAACGGGCACCCGGAGCGGCGGCTCCCCAACACTCTGAGCATCAGCATTCCCGGGGTGAATGCCAACGAGCTTCTTACCACCATCGAGCCCTATGTTGCCGCGTCGGCGGGAGCCGCCTGCCATTCCGGTGAGGTTCAGATCTCCCATGTTCTTCGCGCGATGGGTGTCCCGGTGGATTGCGCTCGCGGGACGCTCCGGCTCTCCACCGGGAGGCACACAACCCGGGAGGAGGTGCGTGAAGCCGTCATGGCGATCGCGGATGCTGTACGCGGACTTTGCCACACGGAATAGAGGAGAGAACCACCATGCTATCAAAGACTGTTGTGATCCTTGGCGGTGGCGCCGGCGGGATAATCGCCGCCAATCGGTTGAGCAAGCGCCTGACCTCGGATCACCGCGTGGTGCTCGTGGAACGCGACGCACAGCACGCGTTTGCGCCTTCATTTCTGTGGCTGATGACCGGCGATCGAAAACCCCACCAGGTACGCCGCCCCGTGGAAACTCTGCTGCGTCGAAGGGTCGAATGCATTCATGGCAACGCGGAGGCGCTGGACCTGACCAGGAGGAGAGTGTTCACCACTGCCGGCGAAGTCCCATTTGACTACCTCGTCGTGGCCGTCGGCGCTGAACTGGCGCCGGATGAGATCCCGGGACTTGCGGAGGCTTCGCAGACCTTCTATTCATTCGAGGGGGCCTCGCGACTCTACAATGTCCTCGCGAGCTTCACCGGCGGCAGCATCGCGGTCGTGGTAGCGGCGATGCCATACAAGTGCCCAGGCGCGCCGCATGAAGGGGCTATGCTGATCGCCGACTATTTCCGCCGAAATCGGCGCCGTACGGGCATTGACATTCAACTCTTCACCCCCGAACCGCAGCCGATGCCCGTGGCCGGGCCGCAACTGGGCGCAGCGGTTGTAGAGATGCTCGAAAGCAAACAGATCCGCTTCCGGCCTCTCCACACCCTGGCCGCCGTCGACCCGGCGGAGCGGGTCATGCGATTCCAACAAGGCAACACCGAGAGATACGACCTGCTCGTAGCAATTCCACCGCATCGTGCGCCGCGCCTGGCGCGGGAGGCGGGTCTAACCAATGCCGCGGGTTGGGTGCCGGTCAATCCCCAAACGCTCGCAACCGAACATCCCGGCGTGTTCGCGCTCGGAGATGTGACCACGATTCCCATCCCGGGGCGCTGGAAGCCGGATGTGCCCCTGATGCTGCCGAAAGCCGGCGTGTTCGCTCACGTGCAGGCTGAGGTAGTGGCGGCTCGAATTTCCGCTGAGACCGAAGGCCGGAAGCCCGATGAGACTTTCTGCGGCGACGGGTACTGCATGCTTGAAACGGGTGAGGACCTGGCGGGGTTCGCCTACGGGAACTTCTTTGCGGAGCCATCGCCTCAGGTCAACTTGCGGCAAATCGGCAAGGCCTGGCATATCGGAAAAGTGTTGTTTGAGCGATGGTGGCTCTCGCCGCCGGGCTGGAGGCGGGCGACATACGGAGCCATGTTGAAGATGGGCGGCAGGCTATACGGCATCCCTATCACCGTCTGACTAAACGGATTCTCGAAGGAATCACCTATGCGATACTTGATCATTCTGAACGACCCACCCTACGGTTCGGAGCGCAGTTACAACGGTCTCCGGCTGGCGACGTCTCTCGCCAAATCGCAGGGAACCAGCATCTCGATTTTCCTAGTAGGAGACGCCGCATCCTGCACAGTCACCGGACAAACGACTCCCAACGGTTACTACAACATCGAACGGATGCTGAAGCTTCTGGCGGCCAAGGGAGCACAGGTTGGCGTATGCGGCTCCTGCATGGATGCTCGTGGCATTAAACCGGAGATGTTGGCCGAGGGAGCGCGCCGCAGCTCGATGGATGAACTTACGGGCTGGACCGTAGCAGCCGACAAGGTCCTCGTGTTCTGACGCCGATCCCGGCTGAGTCGCCCCGGAGCGCTATGAACATCACCCCGGAGACCTATGCTCGATGGAGAGAATCTGCCCTCGGCGCTCTCACCGAGCAGCTGGAACAAAGAGCCATCTTTTCACTCGTCGGTGATCCCAGCGGACTGAGGGTCCTGGACGTCGGATGCGGTGACGGAGTCTATGCACTCGAGGTATCGCAAAGAGGGGGCAAGGTCTTTGGCCTGGATCGGTCGTTGCCCATGTTGGAGGCAGCGCGGACGAGGGCGATCTCATCGGGTGCTTGCGTCAGTTGGTGCCAGGGTGCGGCCCAATCTTTGCCCTTTCGCGACACCTCGTTTGACCTCGTCCTCGCGGTCACAGCGCTGTGCTGGATTCCAGAACCGGTCGTGGCTCTCAAGGAGATGAACCGGGTACTTCGCCCGGGCGGAGCTGTAATCGTTGGAGAACTTGGCAGCTGCAGTCTCTGGGCCCTTGCGAGAAGATTCCGGGGCTGGCTCGGCACCAGCAATTGGAACGGAGCTCATTTTTGGACCGCCAGGGAACTCCGTGAGCTCCTGGTACGCGCCGGACTACGAGCTGGAGATGTCCGCGACGCAGTGTATTATCCGCCGTCCGAGACTCTAACCAGGCTGATGGGTTGCATCGAGGGAGCCTCTGCTCACTTGGGTCCATACGGGGCAGCGTTCATTGCCGTGAGGTCCATCAAGCAATAGCCGGTCGCAGCCGCCGTGGTACCATAGCGAAACAGAGCGGGGTGGCGTCTCGAGGCGTGAATCGGCTGGCAAAGCACCGCCAAGTCCGGCAGCTTTGGAGGCTTACCTGAGGCGTCTGAGCCTCAAGGTGGGCATTATAGAGATCGTGAACAATTGCTGCACTGACAAATCCTGTGCGGTCGAACGACTCCGGGAGCGCCAAACGAGCACGCTCCGGCTGGTGTTGTTGGCGAACGCTGCCATGTTCGGCGTCTCTTGTAGCCCGCGAGGCGTATGCGGAACTGAGGCTTAATCACACCTGCGATCAGAACACCACAAGATCTATTTCGGCGTGAAAACGAGGAAGTACTGGTAGGGCAAGAAAGTATGTTCTTTGGCCAGTTTGAATCCGTTGGTTTCCATCTGCAGCACCAGGTCTTCGCGGGCAATCTTCATTTCGACCGGGGGACCGACGGGCAGTTCCTTCTTGTGGAAGTCGATCATAATAACCTGCCCCCCGGGCTTGAGCATTTTCTTCATCAGCGCCAGGTACTGCGTCTGGTTTGCAATATGATGCCAGGTGTCGCAGATAAAAAAACGGTCGATTGAAGCATCCATAAGCAACGGGTCGTCAGGCGCTGCGAGAATGGTCTCAATGTTCTTCAGTTGCATATCCCGGATGCGGCGATTCATATATACGATCATGTCAGGGTTGATGTCGACTGCGTAAACCCGCCCCTTGTCCCCGACATGATGCGCTAGCCGCAGAGCGAAGTACCCGGACCCGGCGCCTATGTCTGCCACTGACTCCCCTTCTTTTATATCGAGAGCCATGATTACATCATGCGGTTTCTGGTAGGCATCGCGCTGCGGGTCTTCCAGGAGTGCGATGTAGGCCTTCGAATCCTGATGCAACTTGTGCATCTCTTCCTGGGTCAGCTTGCCAGGATTCTGAGCAGCGAGATAGGCCGGCAAGAAAATCAAGGCTGTCAGGGCAATTCGGTTTCTCATGAGTTCGCTCCTCCGGTCTGAATATCTCTTTTCACAAAGAATGACAAATAATCATTACTCATGGTATCACCTGACGGAATCAATACAGTGTTCAACCTTGCGTTACCCGCGCGGAGGCAAGCAGATAGGGGGACGGTGAAAGCGAGGGGATACCGCATGACGTCAAGTGGGGCAACAGATCCCGGGCCGTTGGCAGCAACGGATGCGACAGATGAGGCTGAGATCAAAGCGTCATTATCCGACTTGTTGCTGTCCTTTCTGAAGTTGGGTGCCGGCGCGTTCGGCGGCCCGTCCATGGTTGCCTACATTGGCAGGATGGCGGTGGAAAAGAAGCGCTGGATGAGCAAGGAGTCCTTTCTCGATGGCGTAGCGCTCTGCCAGCTGATACCCGGCGCCACTGCTATGCAAACGTCGGCCTACGTGGGACTGAAAACTCGCGGAGTCATGGGTGCGGCAGCCAGTTTCATTGGGTTTGGTTTGCCTGCTTTCCTTCTTATGATGGTCCTTTCAGCTTTATATGCTCGCACGCACAGTCTGCCGGTTGTGGTTTCGGTATTTAGCGGGCTCCAGGCGGTCATTGTCGCCATTGTCGCGAATGCTGTCCTGCTGTTCCGGCGCAGCGCTCTGAAGAATTCGAGGGACGTGATCATCGCCGTTGTTGCCGCGCTCATGTTCGGATTTGGGATCAACCCGATCATGGCCATCCTGGTTGCTGCTGCTTTGGGGCTTGCGCGAAATGCCGAAACATCCCGACGTCCGCTGGCTGAATCGCAGGGAACACCCCACTTCCCCACCCCATCTTTCCTGGTACTCGTTTCGGCCGCAGCCGCTAGTTTCGGCCTGCTGTTCCGATTCCAACGGAAGCTTTTCGACCTCGCTGCGCTCATGTCATTGGTAGATCTGTCCGCCTTTGGGGGTGGGTTCGCTTCCATCCCTCTCATGCTTCATGAAGTCGTTCACGTGCGGGGCTGGATGGACGGCCCGACTTTTTTGAACGGAATTGTCCTGGGGCAGATTACGCCGGGTCCGATCGTAATTACGGCGACCTTCGTGGGCTATGTTGTGCACGGCATGGCTGGAGGGATTCTGGCCACTGCCGGTGTCTTTCTGCCCTCTTTCCTGCTGGTGGTTGGGATTGCGCCCTTGAGCGGCCGCTTGTTTGGTTCGCCTTATCTCGACAAGTCTCTCGGCGGCATCCTCTGCTCGTTTGTCGGCCTTCTATTGACAGTCACTGTTCGTTTCGCACTGGCCGTTCACTGGAATCCGCTTCACATCATTCTTAGCAGTGCTGCATTTATTGCTTTGCTCTTGAAGGTCGATATTCTCTGGGTAGTCCTGGGTGGGGCGATAATCTCAATTATTGCAGCATAGGCGTTGTCCTTTGCCACAACCCCGTCCACATTGAAATCGTTGACGTTTTTGTCTCAGGCTAGCAGCCTTAACACCCATGATGGAAACCCTCATTTGTCTGATAGCATCTCTCGATTCGAAGGTCAGACTTCCTTCACCACACGGGATGGCTGCTATTTCTGTTGGCGGGCGTCGGCGGCGCGTTTCAGGTAGACGGTGCGAGCTTCCTGGAAAGCAGCGATCGTGGATTGCCGATCGCTCTCGCTCGCAAATCTTCCATCCGTCTTGAGCCACTGGATGCAGCGCTCCATGTAGCGCGCGTAGTAATCGGCGTCGTCCCAGCTGCGAATCGGCTCGCCGTTCCTGATGATGTAAATTGGCGACGTGTGCGCAAAAACAGTTTCCGGGCGGCGGGTTCCGTAGTAGTTGCCGTGCAGCGTCCCGCTCTGGGCATGAACTGTGGTGAACTTGAATCCCGCCTTTCGATACGGATCAATGTCTTCCAACGCTCTGGCGGCAACCCAGCAGCTGCCCTGGACCGGATGCTCCAGCCGGATCTCTGCGTGGTTGCGCGGTCCGGTCGGGCTGGTCTCTGCAATCACTCTGCCATTGCACACAATCTGGAGCCGGTGGTAAGGCAGTTGCGAATCCGCCGAAGCCAGGATTTCGATCACCCCGCTTTTGTTTGGATCCATCTGGATGACCGCGCCCGGCTCCTGTCCGTTTACGGCAAGTTGCAGGACCGGGCTGTTGGTCACGAAGGTGCGCCCGGCCTTGAGCGCATCGATCCACGCCTGATAGGTGAAGTCGCCGTCGACGCGCGCGAAAACCCTGTTGGCACCCACGGTGACGAAAGCGGTCATTTTGTCGGTGCCGGCGGTGGCCGTAAGACGGAATCCACAGTTCAGGTAGCGATACCAGAGCCGCAGGCCGTCGTTGGCTTCCAGCTCGGGAACCACCTGCCTGACGAAGATCGGAAATTCGCGCGGCTCGAGCTGGCACATGATTTCGAGCCCGTCGAGCTTCTCCAGGGCTACGTCCAGCGGGCTTTCAAGTCCGGGCCAGCTCGCGAAATGTGCCCAGGAGGCGTATCCACCCTGGCTGTGCACTTCGTCGTACACCCGCAGGTGGAGCGGATGGTGGAGTGTCTGAATGGGCTTTACAGGCTGCACCAGGCGCTTCAGGTTCAACAGGCAAAGGTGACCCAGATCATCGTGACGGAATTCCTGACTCACATATATGAGCCGTCTTACGCTTGACAGCCCGTTGACCCTCCCCTCGAATTGATCCTGGTCGGTGGTGAAATCCGAAGTGAGGATGTTGGCGACATTCAGGTCCTCGGCGTCCATCTCCAGGCGGCAGGTCCTGGGCGCGATGTGATGGATGTGAATATCCCCGCTGTACCAGCCGCGCTCCGCCAGGGCCGACCAGCGCCGGAGCGGTACCGTGAATGAGCCGTCGCGGAGGTTCTCGCGCCGGATTTCACCCTCTCCGATGAGGTACTCGTAACCTTTGACGGCCTCGTACCGCACCGGGAGCCGCGACGGATCGATCAGCAGTTCGCCCTCCGAATAGAAGAACCGCCGCGACTGAAAACTGACATCCCCTTCCTGGGCGTCCGTCCGGAATGTCTCCGGATGGCCCGCAGGAACAACTTCCCTGCCCTGCGCGTCGACGAGGCGCACCCTCACTGCGACCGGCTGACCGCTCGCGGCATCGACGAACCGGCAGGCGACGATGTCAGGGACCGGGCTGCCTGCGGTCATCCTGCTCAGCCCTCCGGCGACAACACCCTGCATGAACTGACGTCGTTTCATCAATATGGGATTCCTCCCTGAATCGACTTTGCGGGAAGGACAGAAGTCCGAGCACCTCCCCTGGCGTTGCGGGACTGATCCCTTCACCGACGACAAAGCCCAGAAACAATCCAATGAACATCACCATATCTCCGGTGTCAAGTACTCATCCGGGGCGTTCTTGCGTGTTGGAGTCTCTTCTCCTGTGGCCATCATTTCCACCCGAGAAATTGCGGAGGTTGCCACATCCCTGCCAGCGGTCCTGATCGAATAGCTCTCGCCGACCGCTCGATGTTCTCGCTCAATCTCCATCCCCATGTCCACGCTCTCGCCAGCCGGGAAGGCTGGTCCACCGATGGCAACTTTGAGGTGATCATTGTGCTCGATGCCCCTCCAACCTGTGCTATTGTACCGACTGCGAAAAAACCAACTACTATCTTCCTACCCTCACAGCAGTAACAATCAAGGTAGTAGAAGTCGCCATTCTCAAACCTAAGGAGGGGAAAACAGTGACGAAAGGAAGTTGGAATGCAAGCTTTCATGTTGTCCTGAAAAAGGCAGTCTGGATGAGTGTTCTTGTGCTGTTGTGTGGCATTTGGATGCCGCTGCTGGCGTCAGACAATACCATCGTTCGTGGTCCCTATTTGCAGTTGGGTACCCCCGCAAGTATCGTGGTGAAATGGCGAACCGCTCTCTCAGACGAGAGTCGGGTGTGTTACGGCGAGGCCTTGGAGAACCGGACCACGTGTGTCGACGCCACACCAGACCCAGTCATCATCTCCTCATTCTTAGAGAATGGGTCACCAAACCCAAAGACCACCACGATGTACGCTTGTGAGGTTACGCTCAGCGGGCTCAAATCGGACACAAAGTACTACTATTCGGTGCAGGCGGCCGACGACAAGGCGCCGCTGAGAGTGCAGACGAACTCTCTGAGGCCGGAGTGGGAGGAACCTGCTATCGAGGAGCAAGACCCGAAGGAGCATTTCTTCGTAACCGCCCCAGAGTGCGCTAAACCCACGCGAATCTGGGTGCTCGGGGACCCGGGAACCGACTGGCCGGGCAAGCAGGACGTGGTCCGTGATCGGTTTTACGAGTTTAACGCTGGTAACCCTAACGGCCCGTACTTTGCCAATCTGTGGCTGGTCCTGGGGGACAATGCCTACGTCGATGGGTTTTACAATCCGGGTACTGCAGCGTGGGAGTATTACTACGAAGAAGGCAGTGACGGCGCCTATCAGACGGCCTTCCACAACTATTACTACAAGACGTTGCGGCAGAGCGTGGTCTGGCCGGCAAGAGGCAACCACGAGCCCACTCCTCCTGAAGCTCCATGGGGTGCCTACTACGACTTCTTCACGCTGCCAACGAACGGAGAGGCGGGTGGCGCACCGTCAGTAACGGAAAGGTGGTATTCGTTCGACTACGGCAACATTCACTTTATCTCCTTGGATTCTAATGAACTGAAGGATCTTGCCAAAGACGGTCCGATGTACCAGTGGGTGAAGGAGGACGCCGCCAACACTAAAAAGGACTGGGTCATCGCCTACTGGCATCACCCGCCCTACAGCCAAGGCTCTCACGACTCCGACAACGCCAGCGAGGATCCCAATTTAACTGCGATGCGCCAGAACTTCCTGCCCCTTCTGGAGAAAGCGGGGGTGGACCTGGTGATGTCCGGCCATACCCATGCTTTAGAGCGCTCCTTTCTGCTCGATGGCCTTTACGGCTTTTCTTGGGAACTCACAGACGCTAACAAGATAGACGCCGGCAGCGGCCGGGGGAAGAAGGCCTATCAAAAACCTTTGCCACGCGGTGCAAATCAGGGCACTGTTTACATGGTGGCAGGGAGCTCGGGCGACGTTGATGGCCGTAACGAAGGGCACTTCAACCATCCTGTGATGGTCAGAACGGTGACCGAATTGGGTTCTGTGGTGATCGATGTCGACGGAGACAGGTTGGACGCCAAGTTCATCAATGATAAAGGGAAGATCAAGGATTACTTCACAATCGTGAAGGGCCAGTAGTGAAGGCCCACAGAAGCTGCAAGTATCGGGTTCAGGTTCTTAGCGGGGGCGGTTATTCCGGGTACAGCAATACGGTGACAGTGACCACGCCACATTAACGAGCTTGAATCGTTTGTGCCCCCGGCCGGGGCCTTCTGGCCTCGGTCGGGGGTAGCGATCATGTTGCGCTCACCCTTGAATCGCAGGCACGCTGGCCATTCACTCTCCCCGATGCGCCGTTCAGATCATCCCGACCAGGCCGGCCTGGTAGAGGCGGCGATCTACCCACCGCCGCTTGCGCTCCTGCCCGGCGGTCAGAAGCCTGCGGTGGGGTATCTCGCACAGGTAGTCGTTGATGGCCCACAGTTCTTCTTCGGCCGTCATCCAGCCGATTCCATCGAAGCGTCTTAGATCCACAGGCCGCGAGTAAGTGCGGAGGGAGAACTCTCCATCAAGGTTGTAGTAGAAGGGATAGTAGGACATCACAAGCTCGCGGAGCGAGCGAAAGACCGGCTCCCTGAAACGGAGGCCCGCGTAGTTCGATTTGCCTACCGCCCCCCAAAAGCGGCCATGGCGGAAAACTGCCAACAGATGGTCGTCGTCTCTGACCGCTTCCATATCCACGATCACAGGGGGAAGACCGTGCATGCGGAATGCCGCGGCGGCCAGGAGGGCCCCTTCGATGCAATGGGCGACGCGATCCCGCAAAACCCGCCGGGGCGAACGGCACGTCGGACCTCCCGGTTCCTTGTTGTAATTCAACCCTTCATCGAGGAACTGCTGAATTTTCTCAGGCCTGGAGAGAGTGCGAAAAAGTGCCAGCTCCTCGCTGCTGAATCCAAAATCATTCTTCATGCACGACAGAATAGCAGGAAGAACGAGTTTTGTAATACTCTCGATCCTGCAAACCCCCTATAACAGTGAACCTATGAGCGTGTGCGAGCGTCTAGATTAAGGAGGGCCTTTACCTTGAGACTGGTCCGAATGCCGGTTTTGTTTCTGGCAGTGGTAATTCCCTGCCTCTCGGCAGTCGGATGGCAGACCGGTGCGCCCGCGGAGCTGAAGTCGTTTGCCGCTCTGCCGGGCGACACGGTCATCATACAAAACGATTACGGACACATCCGGATCGAGCCATCGACCGGATCCAATGTTGAGGTCCGCATCGATAAGCGGACCGGATCCAAGGCAGCCACCCCGCCAACGGTGCTGGCGGACAAACGCGGCGATAAGATCTTCATCTACTGCTTCTTTGCCGATTCTCCGGGACAATCCGTCGACATCGGCATCCGTGCGCCCAAGGCCACCAACATCCTCATCTGGGGCGCCAACCCCGGCATCGAGATCAGTGGCATCGAGGGGTCCGTCCGCCTGCAAAGCCTGACGGGTGATACAGTCGTGGAGGGCCTCACTGGTTCCGTGTCGGTTATGTCGGAAAGCGGGAACATCGCGTACCGCTCGCGCGAGCAGCCGCACGGAGATGTGCGGCTCGAGACGACGAGCGGCGATGTCAAGTGCGAACTCGGCGAGCTTCTGAACGGAAGAGGGTGGTTCAGGGCGGGTGGCAGGGTGTCCCTGGGGAAAGAATCGCAGAGCGGCCAGCTGGAACAGCAGTTCGGTACGGGCGGTCCGCTGATCTATGCCGGCAGCCTGAAAGGGAACGTCCAAGTTGAGATCAAAGCCAGGCCGGAACGGACCGTCCCGGCGCCGGCTGCCTCCGGGCCCACCGTCGGCGATGCGAAGCCGGCGCCTGCACCTCCCCCCGCAGCTCCAACGGAGCAGGCCCCCCAGAGTCGCCCTCCGGTCGTCCGCGACGCCGGCCGGGCAGAGCCTCCGCCGGATACGAATGCTCCAGCACAGCCCGCTTCAGCGGATGCCCGTCCTATCGTCGTCAGCGATGGGAACCCCACCTACAAGGTGAGCGTGGACTGGGTCTTCCTGAACGTGTCGGTCAGGGACCGCTACAACAACCGGAGCCTTCCGGACCTCACCGGGGATGACTTCGAGATCTATGAAGACGCGGTCCGCCAGGAAGTCGGCCTGTTCGAAACAGCCGAGTCTCCCTTTCATCTGCTCCTGCTGCTGGACGTGAGCGGCAGCACGAGGAATTTCATTGATCTCTCGAAAGAGGCCTCGATCCAATTCACGAGGGAGATCAACGTGAACGATCGTATTGCGGCTGCGGTCTTCAACTCGGATGTCCAGCTGATCCAGGATTTCACCAAC
>Ga0315286_10000649_pt1 | contig 29961 bp, 26 predicted proteins | sample YL17G10_0_MG_FD_205038 | JGI IMG/M metagenome (GOLD analysis project Ga0315286, IMG submission 205038) | Sediment microbial communities from Yellowstone Lake, YNP, Wyoming, USA - YL17G10_0 | ecosystem: Environmental > Aquatic > Freshwater > Lake > Sediment | place: USA: Wyoming | collected... | reverse complement strand
TGGGTGCCGGAGAGTGGGGCCGCGAACGCACGCACCAGCCGGCCGTCTGCGGTCCGCAGTTCGAGCTGCCCCTCGCCCGTGAGCGGCGCGCGCCAGGAGAGTCGGATCTCGGTCTCCGCCGGGTTGGGCACCGCGCGAAGCCCGACCGATAGCGCGACGGGCGGCAGGTCGTCGACACCGGTCAGGATCTCCTGGATCGGGTCCCAGCGCTGGGTCCAGTGCGTCGCCTCGTGAATGAAATCCTCGACGATCTCCGCGCCCGTGCCGGTGGAGTTCGTCGCCACGAAGGTCCAGTAGAGCTGATCCGCCTCCGGAGTTTGATCCGGATCCGGCAGGCCGCCGGGGGGGCCGGGAGCCCATGCGGGCAACTGCGGCAGCAGGAACCTGCGCGGCCCGGCCGGCGCGTAGACGCGCCAATAGGTGCTCACCGCGATTGTCGAGTCGGCCGGATTGATCCCCCGCAGTCCGAGGTTCGAGCGGGTCCAGGTGGGCGACGGGCTCACCCCGGGATTCGTCGGGTCCCCCCAGCCGAAGTAGTGCCCGTGCTGGGTCAAGACCGGCAGGAGCATCCAGGAGTCGAAGACCGTCGTGTGCGGAGGCACGAAACCGTCGCGATCGACGATGCCGGTGGAGTACCGGAGGGCGATCGAGCTGTCGGCGTAGGCCCCGAGCGCGACGTTGACCGCATCGCTCAGATCCCCGCCCGGCGGGCGGCTGCCGAGCTGGAAGACCGTGACCGTGTCGACCAGCCCGCCGCGCGTGTCGAAGCCGAGCGCCAGCTCCCGGCCGCCGGAGGTGATCAGCGCACCGGAAACCACCAGGAGCTCATTCCCGTTCGGCACGTCCTCGAACCGCGTGGTGAGCGAGCGCGTCAGACCCAGATCGCTGTTGATCGTGAGCTGCATCGGGCCGGCGACGTGAACGTCGCGCTCGACCCCGACCTCCCGCACCTCCATGTTCTGCATCGCGGTGCCCCCGATCAGATCGGAGATCGCAACCCGCGCCGACACGCTGAAGAAGGTCACGTCGCGTCCGCCCGGGATGTCCATGTGCCACGGGGTCCGGGAGAAGTGGAAGAAGAGATACTCGATCTGGTCCGGCATGTAGAGGTTTCCCGGGAGGAGCACCGCTCCGATGATCGGGAACTCGACCGGCTCGAGCGGGGCGTAGTACGCGTACATGTCCTGGAAGACGTAGTCGCTCACGCTGACCGCCGGCAGCACCAAGGCGACGTCCACCTTGCCGTCATTGTTGGTGAACTCCATGCTCGAGACCGTTCCTGAAACGCGTGTGCCCGTCCCGCCCATCACGGTGTCCAGCACCGCCGGGAAGAGCGGCAGGGTCAGCTCGCCGATCGCCCCTTCGCAGAGGGTCGTGTACCCGAGCCCCGTGGCCCCGGCGGTGACCGTCTGTTCGCTCGCCAGGGATGGGTCGTCGAAGACGATCGTCCCGCTGCCGTCGGTAAAACCCACGTTGCCGTCGAAGGGCCCACCCTGGAAGAGCCCGACCATCACGAAGGCGTGCACCAGGGGGGTTTCGGTCTGCCCGTCGCGTACGTGCACGGTCAAGGTCGTGGCGGGGGCGGTGGCCGTGAGCGCGGGAACCAGCAGGCTCACCGCGAGCATCGCCGGCAGACCGATCACGGCTCCTGAGCGCGAGCCGCAGCCCTCTCCCTTGGGTCTCTTCCGAGCTTGCATCTTGCGTCCTCCTTCGCCACCGGCCAGGATCGACCGCTGCCGGCCGGAATCGTATCACAGGCAGAGGATCTTCGTGACGAATCGACGCGCCGTTGGGGACGAGGGCTTGCACGTCCTGCACGTGCAGAAGGCGCACGGCCTGGGCGGTTCCGAGCGGCACATCGTGGAACTCTGCCGGTCCCTCGGCAGCCTCGGGTTTCGGGCGCGGGTTCTCTGGCTCGAGTCGCCCGGACGGCCGCTCGACAAGCTGGTCGCCTTCACCCGCGCGAACGGCGTCGCATCGTCCCGGCTGCCAATCCGCGGGCACATCGACCCCGGCCTTCCCCGCCGGATGGCGGCGGGGTGGCGCGAGGATCCCCCGGACATCCTGCATCTGCACCTGATCCACGCGACACTCCACGGGGTTCTGGCCGCGCACGAACGCACGGCCCCCCCGCGGATCGCCTCGCGCCACGGGGTTGAACCCTATCGGCGCCTGCCCGGGTTCGGTTGGCTGCAACGCATCCTCGACCGGAGGTGCACGTCCATCATCGTCCCCTCCGAACACCTCGCCCGCTTCACCCGGCGCTGGGACGGAACACCGGGCAGGAAAATCCGCGTGATTCCGCACGGCCTGCGACCCGAGGCTTTCGCCCCCCCCGACCCGGTGGAACGCGCGGCGGCGCGGGCGGAGTGGGGCGCCGGACCGGATGAGGTGGTTTTCGGCGCGGTCGCGCGCCTGCACCCGGCCAAGGATCACGCCACCCTGCTGCACGCCTTCGCCCAGGCGGGCCGGCGCGTCCCGGCGACACGGCTGGTCCTGGTCGGCGACGGGCCGCTGCGCCAGGGGCTCGAGACGCTGGCGCGCGAGTTGCTGGGGAGCCGGGCCCGGGAGAGAATCCACTTCGCGGGTGAGCGCGTCGTCGACCGCGGTCTCTACGCCGGGTTCGATGCCGCCGTGCTGGCGACGCGACGAGAGGGCTTCGGTCTCGCGGCACTCGAGGCAATGGCCGCCGGGCTGCCGCTCGCCGCGAGTCGGGTGGGCGCGGTCCCGGAGATCGTGCGCGACGGGGAGACCGGGCTCCTGGTCGAACCCGGATCCGTGCCGGCATTGGCGGCGACCCTGGAGCGGCTCGCCTCCGACCCGACCCTGCGGCGCGAGATGGGCCGCCGCGCCTGGGAGGCGGCCGAGGGTTTCACCGTGGAGCGGATGGCCCGGGCGATGGCCGAGGTCTACCGGGAAGCCGTCCGGTCCGGGCCGGCTCGTTGACATCCCCGCCCCCGGCGGGGATAGTAGCCGCATGGCGAATGCGGCTCTCTGGTGGCGGGCGCCGCGACACGCCGGAATCGCGGAGGGCGAGACCCAACCCATGCGCCGGTCGATCGTCGGAGTGATGGGCGCGGCGGCGTGCGATGCCGCGACCTATGCGACGGCGCGTGAGCTGGGTCGGCGCCTCGGGGCGGCCGGCTACGTGCTGCTCTGCGGCGGCGGCACCGGCGTGATGGAAGCCGCCGCTCGCGGCGCGGAGGAGTCGGGGGGCCTGACCATCGGCATCCTGCCCGGCCGCGACGCCGGCGAGTCCCCGCCGAATCCGTACATCCAGGTTCCGCTCTTCACCGGCATCTCCTACGCGCGCAACTGGGTCAACGTCGTCGCGTCGGACGTGCTGGTCGCGGTTGCCGGCGAGCTCGGCACGCTCTCGGAGATCGCCCTCGGGTTGAAGTGCGGCAAGCCGGTGATCCTGCTCGAGTCCTGGCGCTTCGAGATGCCCGGCTTCACGCCGCCGCCGAACCTCCACCGGGTGGCGACACCGGAGGCGGCGGTGGCGCGCATTCGCGAGTTGCTCCCCTCCGTCCCGAACCCGGGGCCCTGATCCATGAACGCGGCCCCCTGGTTCGAACCGACCCGGGTCGGCGCGCCGCTGGTGCTGCTGCTTGTCTTCTCCGCGCTGGTGTTGTTCTTCATTCACCTGTCGCGCCGCGGGCGGGAGATTTTCATCCGCCGCATTGCCGGCATCGCGGCGATTGAGGAGGCGATCGGGCGCGCCACCGAGCTGGGCCGCAAGGTCCTCTACCTTCCCGGTTCGGCGAGCGTCGACGACAACCAGACGATCGCCAGCCTCGCGGTCATGCGTCACGTCGCGTCGTTGAGCGCCAGCTACGGCGCCGACCTTTCGGTGCTGAACAAGGACCCGCTCACCTTCGCCGCGGCTCGAGAGACGGTGCAGGAGGCGTACCTGCAGGCGGGGCGCCCCGACCTCTTCACGCCCGACCGCGTCACCTACGTCACCTATGACCAGTTCGCCTTCACCGCCGCGGTGGCCGGGATCATGGTCCGGGAACGTCCCGCGGCGAACTTCTTCATCGGGGCCTATCAGGCCGAGTCGCTGCTGCTCGCCGAGACCGGGCAGAGCGTGGGCGCGATGCAGATCGCGGGCACCGCCGAGGTGACGCAGCTCCCCTTCTTCGCGGTGGTCTGCGACTACACCCTCATGGGCGAGGAGCTGTACGCCGCCGGAGCGTACCTTTCGAAGGAGCCGGCGATGCTCGGGAGCATCAAGGGGCAGGACTTCACCAAGGCCGGCCTGATCCTCTGCATTCTGGTCGGCGTGACGCTGGAGATCTTCGGCGTCCACTGGTTGAAGCAGGCGATGACGATTCGGTAGATCGGGATCCGGGCGGATCCGGATCCGAGGGAGTGACACGGCGATGTTCTGGAAGGTGCGGCTGCCGCTCCTGCTGACCGCTCTGGTCGGGCTGGTGCCGATCGTCACCTTCTTCCTGACCGATCGCGTGCCCTTGATCGGCCCGGCGGTCCCCTTCGTACGCGATCGTGTCGAACGCTACATGATCATCATCGCCGGCTTCGCGCTCCTGCTCGGGGTGGTCAACGTGCTCCAGGGCAATCTGCGCCGGATCGAGCGGCGGCTGCCGGGCTGGCCCTTCGCGATCAGCCTGCTCGCGGGTCTGCTGGTGATGGGTGTCTTCGGCATCCTGAGCGCGTTTCGCGTCGGACCGTTCCAGGGCCTGCTCGCCACGCCCGACGGGCGCGCGACGCCTTTCTACTGGATGACGATCCACATGTTCAACCCGCTCCAGGCGGCGATGTTCAGCCTGCTCGCCTTCTACATCGCGTCGGCCGCGTTCCGCTCCTTCCGCGTACGCAACGTGGAGGCGACGATCCTTCTGACCGCAGCCTTCGTGGTGATGCTGGGGCGCACCCCGCTCGGCGAATACGTTCTCGCCTGGATCCCGGGCGGCGAGCGGTGGGTGCCGAGGCTGACCGACTGGATCATGGCCGTGCCCAATACCGCCGCACAGCGGGGGGTGATCATCGGCGCGGCGTTGGGCGCGGCGAGCCTGTCGCTGCGCGTGATCCTCGGGATCGAACGCTCGTACCTGGGCTTGAAGGGCGAGTGACGGGAGGCGAGCGTGGGTCTGGAGCGGCTGCTGCAGATCGATCGGCGGATCCTCTACCTGCTGATCGCGCTGGGCACGCTGATCCCGATCCTGCTGCCGATCGGCTTCCCGGTCTCGACCACGCGGCCGACCGAGCGGTTCTTCGAGAAGATCGAGAGCCTGGGTCCCGACGACGTCGTGCTGGCCTCCTTCGACTACGGCCCAACCACCGCGCCCGAGAACGCCCCGATGGCCGAGGCGATCCTGCGCCACTGCTTCACGCGCCGGATCAAGGTGGTGGTCATCGCGCTCTTCCCCCTGGGCGGGGTGACGATGGCGGGTCAGGAGCTGGATCTGATCCGCGCGGAATATCCGGCGCTGCGCGAGGGAGAGGACTACGCCTTCCTCGGCTACAAGGACGGCGCCCAGGCGGCGATGAAGCAGATGGGCGTCGATTTCGCCGCGGTCTTCCCCGCCGACCACGCCGGTCGTCCGCTGGGGGAGCTGCCGCTGATGACCCGCGTGCGCAACTACGACGACATCGCGCTGATCGTCAGCCTCTCGACCAACGTCATCGCCGAGTACTGGGTCAATCTGGTGAACGCGCAGTTCCGGACCCCGGTCGCGGTCGGGGCGACGGCGGTCTCGGCGCCGAAGTACTACGCCTACCTCGACGCGGGCCAGATGCTCGGCCTGCTGGGCGGGGTGAAGGGTGCGTCGGAGTACGAGCGCCTCCTGCTCGACGGATACCCCGAGCTGCGCCCGATGTACCGCAAACCGGGGGTCTACAACGCGATGAAGGGGATGGACGCACAGACGATCGACCATGCAATCATCATGCTCTTCATCCTCCTGGGGAACGTCGCCTTCTTCCAGATGCGCCGGCGCGCCGGGCGCGGCGGAGATGCGTCCGGGGGCGCGGCGCGAACATGAGCACGGACGGCGGGGGGAGGCATCGGTGGGCAATCTGATCGGGATCTGGATCGGGGCCTTCCTGACCCTCTGCGTCTTCAGCTTCCTGTACCGCGACAACCCGTTCTTCCGCTTCGCCGAGAGCCTCTTCGCCGGAGTCTCGCTCGGCTACTACATCGGGATCGTCGCCGCCAACACCTTCGCGCCCAACCTGGTCCGGCCCCTGGTGCAGGACTTCCGACACAACGCGCATCTGCTGGTGCCGTTGCTGCTTGGCCTGAATCTCTACACCCGCTTCATCCCGCGCATCGCCTGGCTGGCGCGGCTCTCGCTCGCCGTCTACATCGCCTACTTCGTCGGGATCAACATGGTGCAGAAGCTGCACGGCGAGGTCGTGCCCCAGGTCGGCGCGACGCTCCTCCGTCCGATCGGCGGGGCGCTGACCCCGATCGACAATCTGGTGCTGATCGTCGGCGTGCTGGCGGTGCTGGTCTATTTCTACTTCTCGGCCGAGCACCGGGGCGCGGTCGGCGCGATCTCGCGGCTGGGGATCTGGTACCTGATGCTCGGCTTCGGCGCGGCCTTCGGCTATACCGTCATGGGCCGTGTCTCGCTGCTGATCGGGCGGATGAACTACCTCTTCATTGATCTGGTGCGCACCACGGCGCAGAACCTCTGACGCAGCGCTCGGGACCCTTCGATGCGCCGGGGCGCGCGGGCCCTCAGCCTCGAACGCGGACCGGAAACTCGGTCGCGGCAGGCGATGCCGCGCGGACGGCCGCGAGGGACAGATCCCGGAAGGTGGCGAAATCGATGAGCCGCAGGAGCGCGATCCCGCCGGGATCCCAGCCGATCCAACGCCGAACCAGCACGCGCTCGGGCGCGGGGATCTCCTCCACCCCCGCGGGTCGCCCGCCGTCGGAGTAGAAGCCGCTCAGCAGCTCGGCGAGCTCCGTCGCCTCCGGGGTAATCGCCGGACGCAGGAGACCGACGCGCGGGCCGGCCATGAGGAAGAGCGTCGCCGTGCCGGATGCACCGGGCACCACCAGCAGGAGGTCGTTCTCACCGAGCGGATACTCGGGCGGCTCCGGATCCAGACGCACCTGCACGTTCCAGGGCGGCCGGGACCGGGCGATCTCCTGCGCCTCGCGGATCAGCGCCTCCAACTCACTGCCCATCGGCTCGATCTCGAGACGCTGGATCTCGCGCAGCAGAGAGTCGCGCCGGGGGCCGCCCGCCTCCAGCGGCCGGAAATACGATCCGACCCGCCGGCGCAGGTTTTTCGCCTTGCCGACGTAGAGCACCGAGCGGTCGCGAGTGAGGAAGCGGTAGGTCCCGGGCTCTTCCGGCAGCGCCGCCAGCATCTCCGGCGTGATCTCTCGCGGGGCGTCCCGAATCTCGGCGCAGGCGCGCTCGCGGGCCTGACGCGGTGCCGCGGCGACCGCCTCCCAGGTCGTCAGGCCGCGGGCCGCGGCCGCCTCCACGACCCGCTCGAGAGAGAGCGCGAGCGTTCCGAGATACTCCCCATCCTCCTCAGGACCGCTCTCCGCGCCGGGCGCCTTTCCCTGCGCGGCCTCGGCCGACAGGAGCGCGCCCCAGCCGCGGAGATCGATCAGCAGCGGCTCGGTCTCGGGGAAGGCGTGGAGGCGCTCCTGCGCACCGATCCAGCGTACGAGTGCGCCGGCACGATCCGTGGCGATCGGCTCCTCCGCCATGGCGCGGAGCATCCGGGCCAGCTCCGGGCTGCGGGCCGCGCCGCGATGCGCCCATCCTCGGCCGTCGCCACCCCACGGGGACGCGACGACGCGCCAGAGCCACGGTTCGCGCGCCGCGCCGGCGGAAATCTCCACACCGACCAGCAGCACCGGCGCGCCGAGGGCCTTGCCGGGAAGGGTGCCGACCTGCCAAACGCCGCCTGATTTCTCGACGAAGCGCGCATCCCGACCCAGTATCGCGCGAACCAGTGTGGCGGACGCCGTTCCCGTCGGGTCCGTCAGGCGCAGGAACTCCCGCGCGATCGTAGTCGCGTCCACCCCGCCCTGCTGCTCGCGCAGAAAGGCGGCGATGCGGTCCGACAGCTCGGAGCCGGGCATGCCTGTTCCTCTCACCCGATGCGCCGCGCGCCTCACTCTAGATCGTCCGGAGCATCCCCGGTAGCCGAACGTTCTCGCACGCACTCAGCCGACCTGAAGCTCCAGTCCTCCGAGAAGCGTTACGGAGGCCGTGGTCCCGGATGTTCGATCCGATCGCAGTCGGCAGACCCCCTCGAGCCGGAGCCTGCGCCAACGTGCCCCGATCCACATCTGGCCCAACCAGTCGCCGGCAGGAAGCAGCACGCCTTGCGACCCGCCGAACGGACGGCGTGCCGGCACCCAGGTCGAGGGTCCTTCTCCATCCGACGCCGCCGCCAACGAGAGGCCGGCCCAGAGACCGCGCGTCGATCGCCAGGTGAGCTCGCCCAGCATCGCATCGCCCTGACCCCGGTCCCACGTATCCGCGATCAATTCTCCATCCCCGCCCGTCGGGCCAACCGGCATGTCGGCCGGGTCGATTTCATCCTCGAGGCCATCCTGACGGTAGCGAAGCCCGAGCGTCAGCCCCGGAGTCAGTCCCAGCCGGGCGTGAATGTCCGCCACGAGTCGCCGCGACCGCACCAGCACCCGGCGATTGGGATCGTCGGGATGCTTTCCGCAGCGCTCGCACTCCTCGCCACTCATGCTCGCGCCGAACGACGCGACTCCATCCATGCCGGTGATCGCGATCCCCAGTCGACGCGTCAACTCCGGGAGCGGACCACCGGTTTCGCTTCTCACGGTTCGCGCCTGAATCGAGGGCCGATACCCGGCGCCCGAAGACCGAGACCAGCGGAGGTCCCAGCCGTCATCGGCGCCGGATTCCGGGGCCTCACTCGGGGAATGAAGACGAAACGCCCCGTCGATCGAGCCCAGTCCCGCCGGATCCGAGGCCTTCCACCGGCCGGCCAGGGCGACGAGCGCGGGTCGGCGACCGCCGCGGCCTACCACCTCCACGAGGCACGCACCCGGAACCCGGGCCGCGAGCGAGAACTCGACCGGCGCTGCGTCTCCCTCCGGCCTTTCACAGGCCAGGGCGATCGGTCCGGCGAATACGCCTCCGCCGTGCGCTTCACCGACGACCCAGCCGCCGAGACCGAGGCCCCCGAGGGATCCCGCCAGGGCGATCCCGCGCGTGCGGTCGCGGCCCCAGGAGATCGTTCCATGCGCGCGAAGCACGCCGCGGCTCACCGGCGCGATTCCCATTCGCACGAAGCGATCGAAGCTCTCGTCCGGGGCCGTCATGCCTCCGGCCGCCCAGCCGACGGCGACATCGCCGGCGATCAGCAGCCACCGGGATCCGGGGGTGACCTGCAAGAAGCCCCGCCACTCCGGGCCGCGACGCCGGAAGGCGAGCGTGCCGCGGTCGTGCGTCAGGCGCCCGGTCCACTCGAATGTCGGCGCCGGCCCGTCCGGGCGGGCGGGTTGGCCGGATCCGATGCAGCGCAGGGACGCGCTCGACTCCGCGCGTGCGGGAAGCCACGCCTGCGGCGAGGCGAGCAGAACCACGATCCCGATCGTCGCGCGCGCTCCGGCATGGCGTCGTGCCGGAAGCCCGTGCCGCGGGACGCATCCCCCGAGCCTGGTCACGGCTCAATCCCTCTTTCGCCAGCGCACCGTCACGGCCGGGGTCCATCCCAGCGCGGGGTGCCAGCGCTCGGCCACGCTCACCGTGGCGGGACCCGCGGGCAGCGTGACGACGAGGCTCCCCTCGCCCGTCGTGAGACGGATCGCGTGCGCCAGGCGGATGCGGCCGAGCGGATAGCCGAACGAGAAGGTCGTCTCGGTGCCGCCGCCCGCCGTGACGCTGCGCTCGAGCAGCGCGCGCCGGGCCGATCCGGCAACGCGCAACCGCACCAGGAACACCGCGGCCGCTTGATCCGGATCGCGCGCGAGTCCGACGTCGACGACGCCCGCATCCAGAACCGGCCCGCGCCATCCTACGGGCGCGATGCGCAGAATCGCGGTGACGGCCACCCGCGCGGGGAGCGCTTCCCCCGCCGCCTGGACGCCGAAGAGACGCGCGCCCAGCAGAAGGCTCGCGGGCGATCCGAGCCGCGACGCGCGTCCCAGGCCGACGTGCCATTCCCGATAGCCCGGGCCGCTCAACTCGCCGACATGAATCTCCCACGGGTCCCAGCGCCCCAGGGCGTGCACGCAGCTCAGCTCTCGCAAGCCGAAGGGTCGGGCCACGGAGACCTCCGCGCGCACGCTCTCCGCGGGGGCGGAGACCAGCGCCTCCACCTGCTCGAATGCGTGGGGAGACGCCCACGCCGCGCGCCACTCGTGGGCTGCGGCCGCCGTGGGCGGCCCGGCGAGATGCGTGGCGATGCAGAGCCCGAAGAACGCCGCGGACCGCGCGACGCGATCGCCCATCGGCTACTCCCGCACCAGGGCGACGGAGTGCAGTTGAGTCTGGGAGCGATCCGACTCGATCGAACGCAGCACGGCGCGCACGAGATACAGGCCAGTCGGCAGGAAACGTCCGTCGGCGCGGCAGCCATCCCAGGCAAGCACGACCGGTCCACTCGTCCGCGCTCCGGCCACCAACGTCGCGACCCGCTCGCCGGTAAGGGAGAAGATGTCGGCCGTGACCTGCCGCGGGCCGTCGAATGGCGCGGACAGCACGATCCGGCAGAGCCGCGGTCCACCCTCCCGGCCGGCGAAGAACGGGTTCGGATCGGGCCGGATTCCGGATCCTCCGAGCGATCCCTGGGGTGGCACCCAGCCCGTGAATCCGGGCGTACTCCCACGCGGTGATGCACAGGGCACGAGCACGAAGGGGTCGATGAGGCGACTCGCCTCGATCCATCGCTCGAGCGACACGCCGCCCCCATCGAGATCGCCCGGCACGTAGTTCACGTAGTCGACCGGAGTGCCGTCGGCCTCGAGCAGGAGAATTTGATCCGCGTAGCCCAGCTCGCGGTCGAGGCTGTTGTTGAGCGACGGCCAGCCGCCGGTGCGCGGCAGGATCGCCTCCGGCGACAGTTCCGGCCACGAGGCGCGCAAGCCCCCGGGACTTTCGGCGACGAGCGCGCAGCCGCGGGGCTCGAACATCACGGGACCGGGGCCGATCGTGGACCCGCGACCGGATGCGTCCCGGATCTGCCAGCCCGCCAGGTCGATGGGCTCGGTCCCTCCGAAGGCGAGCTCTATCCACTCGCCGTCGCTCCCGGACGGGTCGTACTGGATCTCCGAGATCCAGACCTCGCCGCGCCCGATCCAGACCGGGGCCAGCGCCTCGGAGCGTTCTCCTCCCGGACCGGTGAGCGAGATCCGCACGCTCGCGGCGCCTTCGGACGCCAGCGGCCGGAGCGCCCAGACGAAGACGGCCGACTCCCCCGGCCGGATCATTCCCACCGGGGCACGGCGCACATCGACCCGGAGGCCGGGGCCGTCCAGGACCCAGCGCAGCTCGCCCAGGTCCACGATCTCGCTGCCTCCATCGGTCACCGTGACCGACAGCTCGCCCGTGCCGCCGGCGTCGAGTATCGGCGGAACGCAGCGCACCTGGTCGATGTCGATCCCCCCCGCTCCGGCGTTGGCGCGCCCGGGGGTCGGCTGCGGGCAAATGCGGAGATCGGACCGATTGTCGTCGCGATCGAGTCCGTCGGGGATGCGCGCCAGCGTCGACCCGGAGGGCGCATCGGGCGCCGGCACGCCTTCGAAGAACTCCTCGTGCTCCAGCTCGCCCCACCCGACGCGATCGGTCCAACCGGAGGGTGCTCGCAGACGAACCGCGTCGGGTCCGTTCTGCATGTCGAGCGGGGCGCGCGCGTCGGCAACCCCTTCGAAGGCCGCTCCCGCGATCAGGAAGAACCCGCGGGGGCCGATGCGGTCTGGTGCGCCGCCCTCCCACTGCCTGCGCCAGTCGCCAGGCTGGGCACCGTTTCCCGCCTCGAGCGACCATCCGTGGAGCTCCTGCGAGGTCGAGTCCGGATTGTACAGCTCGATGAACTCACGGCCCGCATCGGCACCGCTCGGGTCATACAGAATCTCATTGATGCAGACACCGTCGACCGGCGCAGCCCAGGCCGTCGCCAGGAAGAGGACCGCTCCCGCGACGCGCTTGGCGGTCGTCCCGATCCGCTCGATGCCGGACATACGTTGGCCCTCGACCGGGGTGCGACATTGGAGGCAGCATCAGCCGGGGATAGCCAGGAGGGTGCCGAGAGTGAATTCGTTCAGTGCGGCTTGAACCCGCGGGGGGCCCTCGAGGGCTCGGCGCTCGGACATTCTCGCGCGTCTTGATCCGAGCGCTCTGCAGGGCCGTTCGTCGGGGTTCGGCGGGGAGCATTCGTATGAACGGGGGCGCTGCGAAACTCGCGGCGAGCCCTCAAGGGCCCCCCGCGGGTTCAAGCCGCGAGGCGGGCCGTCATCGCCTCCAGTTCGCCGAGCAGATCCTCCCCGGTGTCGGAAGCGTCGTCGTCGGCGTCGAGATCCTGAAGATAGATCTCGAGACGATCGGCGCATCGAGCGAAGAGCGGGAGGGCATCGGCGGGCATTCCGTTGCTCTGCGTGCGCGATGCGGCGGCCGCCGTTTCCATCGCTCGCGCCAGCATCCCGATGCGGGCAAAGCCGAGCTGGAGCGCCGCACCCTTCAGGCTGTGCGCCGCCCGGTGCAGCGTAGTCAGCGCTTCGGTGTCGTCGGGCACCTGTTCCAGCCTCCCCAGCGTGTGTCGCATGCCGGCGATGCGCTCCGCGCCGGAGGCGCGGAAGAAGGGCAGGAGTACCGCGAGGTCTTCGGGGGTGAAGTCGCTCGGAACGGGCATGGGCGATCCTCCTCTGCCAAGGCGTCCCACGGAAACCGCTTCTGCCCTATGGATCGGCCGCTGCCCCGGGGAGCTTCACCCGTCAGACGACCGCCCCGGCCCGTCCTACCGCGCGCCCGGCTCCTGACGGGCAAAGCGCGCGCGGTACTCGAGCAGGCCGTGGGCAATCGTCTCCGCCAGCGCCTGCCGGTGTTCCGGCGAGGCCAAGCGCTTCGCATCGCCAGGATTAGAGAGGAAGCCGACCTCGACCAGCGCCGAAGGCACGCGGACCGAACGGAGCACCACGAAGTTCGCCTGCTTCACGCCCCGCGAGGCGGCGAGATGGCTCCTCTCCAGCGCGTCCAGGATCGACTCGGCCAGCAGGCTGCTGCGGCGGAGCGTGTCGGTCCGCAGCAGGTCGGCCCCGAAGGGAAGCTGGGCGACGGTGGTCTGGGTCGAGTCGTCGGCCGCCTCCGCCGCCGCGTTTTCCTGCCTCTCGACGTCGCGGGTGGCGGCGTCGGAGGCACCGCGAAGGGAAAGAAAGAAGACCTCTGCGCCACGCGCCGAGCGGTCCTGGCAGCCGTTCACATGCACGCTGACGAAGGCGTCGGCGTCGGCTTCCTCCGCCCGGCGGACGCGCCGCTGAAGTCCGATGCCGCTATCGCTCTCCCGCGTCAGACGCGCCGTGACCCCCGGCTCCAGGTTCAGCGTTGCCGTCAGACGCCGCGCGACGTCGAGTGTGATCCGCTCTTCCCGCAGCTTGCCCTGCATCGCCCCGGGATCGCGGCCGCCGTGGCCCGGGTCGATGAAGACGGTCCATGCACCGATCGGGCTCGGCGCCGACGGCTTGGGACGAAAGATGTCACAGACCACGCGGAAGGGTCGGCCGTCGCCGGGGGACACGGTGAAGACCTCGCTGTGCAATGCCTGCGCCAGTTCGATCTCGACCCGCGCCGTCGTGTCGGGTAGATCCTCGACGCGCAGACCCGTCACCATCCACTCGTCGAGCTTCGGCGTTGGAACCCCCCGAGCAACCGTCGAGAGGATCTCGATCACGACTCGATCCGGACCGGTCCGCACCTCGGAGCGGTAGGCCACGGAATCGCCAAGGTCCAGAACGATGCGGAATCGATCCTCCCATGGTGCAGCCCGGATGCGGAGAAGCTGATGCGGAGACGCGATGACCGATCGCACGGCAGAGGTCGTGAGCAGGAGCCCCAAACCGGCGAGGACGCCCAAGCTCGCGAGCCGATGCGATCGGCGGGGCACGGACGTCCTACTCCGGGTGCGCCAGGACGCAAACGCCCCGGCGCTTCAGCAGCGCGGCGGTAACCCCCTCGCCCGGGATCAGGTCCCCGGCCCTACGGATCCAACCGACACCGCAGGAAGGACTCCGGGCCTTCAGCAGCGCCTCCGTCACATCCAGACGCGCGCAGAGCCCGGCCACCTCGCGCGCTCCGCGCAGGAACGCATCCGTCACGTCGCGTCCCTCCCGGTCGATCACCCGCGCCATGCCGTCGAGAACCTCCGCCCCCGTCCCACCGTGGATCTCTGCAGCCGGGCGCGGGGTGGGAAGCCCGCCGAGCTGCTCGGGGCACAGGGGAAGAAGTCCGCCCGTGCGCGCGAGTTCCTCGGCACGAGGGTGGAGGCAGTGACTCCCGTCGTAGCGACAGGCGACGCCCAGCAGGCAAGCGCTGATGATCCTCACCGGGCGCTCCGGGTCGGGCTAGAGACCGTCGGCCAGGATGTAACCGCGCGCGTCGAGAGGCCGACCGTTCTGGCGGACTTCGTAGTGGCAGTGAATGCCGGTCGTGCGGCCTGAGTTGCCGACCTTGCCGATCACCTCGCCCCGCTTCACGGACTGCCCGGCGTGAACCAGGATCGCGCTCGCATGGGCGTAGATGGTCGAGTAGCCGCTGCCGTGATCGATGCGGATCGTGCGGCCCAGACCGCTCTGTGTCCCGGCGAAGGTCACGACTCCATCGGCGGTGGCGCAGAAGGGCGTGCCGTAGCCGGCGCAGATGTCCAGGCCAGTATGGAACCCGCGACCGCCGGTGATCGGATCGATGCGCGATCCGAAACCGCTGCTGAAATAGCAGCGGCCGAGGACCGGGTTGATCGTCGGGATCCGGGCCAGACGGTCCTGGTTGGTCTCGATGACCGTCCGAACCTCGCGGAAGTTGCCCTCCTGGAAGCGGACCTGGCGCGAGAGCTGCTCGAGTCGATCCCGATACAGCACCGTGGTCCGGGCGACCGCGCGCGTCAGGCCGGGCACCTCGCCCTCCGCGGGCCGGGTGCCACCCACCCCCTGGAGGGCGACCGCTGCCTCGACCGCGGGCAGGCCGGCGATCATGCGGGCTTCGTTCGCCAGACGGAGCTGCGCCTGCATCTCGCCGTCCAGTCGATCGACCTGGCCGCCGAGGGCGACCAACTCGGTGCGCAGCGCATCGTTCTCTTCATAGAGAAGCTGGTTATCCTGCTCGACGTGGAGCAGGCGCAGGTAGGCCGCTCCGGCCCCGATCAGGAAAACCAGGAGAAAGACGGATGCAACCGCGAGCGAGTAGATCGGCCAGAGGGGAACACGGAACTGGCGGATGTGGCCTCCGCCTTCCGGCATGAGCATCACGTCCATGTGCCGCCGGCCCAAAGTCCCCCCAGGAATGTTGGTTCGAAACTGACCGCCCTCAATAGGGAAAAAGAGCGATCGGAGCTGGCGCTCCGTCAGCGGGGCCAAGTTAGCAGGACGCCCGCGCCCTGTCAACCCGGTCCTGCGGCTACGGCTTCGGCTCCGTCCCCGCCTCCGGCGGGGCCCCCTTGCGCTCGTCCGCATAGCGTTGGCGCACGTCGCTCGACCGCTCCTGGGACGCACCGCGGATCGTCTGGATCTCCCGCTCGACCTCGGCCAGCGACTCCTCGAGCTTCTGGATCCGCGCGATGCAGGCCTTCACCGTCACGTCCTGCAGGACGTCGGGCGAGCCCTCGCGGCGATGCAGCTCGTAGACCCGCTCGCCCAGGGCGGCTTTCTCCTTACCCAGCTCGCGATCCAGGCTGAGTACGTCGAGCCGCTTGCGGCTGATCTTGGCGTACTCCTCGGTCTTGATCCCCGCGACCTCGGCCAGCTCCTTCATCTGCCGGACCAGTCGATTCCCCAGACCTTCTTCCATCGGTCACCTCCCGTCGCGTGTCCATTGGCCGGCCCCACAGCCTCTGCTACAATGCCGCCCGTGGAGGACGCGCGCAAGACCGTCTGCTTCATCAGCGATGCGCACCTGGGCAGCGGAGCCGACTCGGACCGGCGATGCCGATCCCTGGCCGACTTTCTCGATTCCCGGCGCGATGGTCTGACCCACCTCTATGTCCTCGGCGACCTGTTCGATTTCTGGTTCGAGTATCGCTACGCGATTCCCAGGGGCGGGTTCCAGATCCTGCGCGCCCTCGCCGATCTGGTAGCCCAGGGCGTGCCGATCGCTTACCTCGGAGGCAACCACGACTTCTGGTGCGGGAATTACCTCGAGCGCGAGATCGGCGTCGCCGTCCACCAGCACCCGATTCGCGTGGAGCACCAGGGTCGTCGGCTCTACCTGGCGCACGGCGACGGGATCGTTCCGGGGGACACCGGCTACCGGATCCTCAAGGCAGTGCTGCGCCACCCGCTGTCGATCGCGCTCTACCGCTCGATCCATCCCGATCTCGGCATCCCGCTGGCTCATCGGGTATCCGCCGTCAGCCGCAAGCACACCCACGAACGAAGCTTCTACGTCGACCGTTTCTCCCGTTTCGTAGCCGGGTCGCGCTTCGGCGAAGGGCTCGACGCGGTGATCGTCGGACACGTTCACGATCCGATGCACTTCCGGGACGCGCGGGGCCGCGACTTCCTGATCGTGGGAGATTGGATCGACTCCTTCACCTACGTCACGCTGCGCGAGGGGCGGTTCCGCCTGGAGCGGCATCGCCCGGGACGGGAGCCGGAGACGATCCCGCCCCAGCCGTGGCCGACGGGATCCGAGCCGGACGGGATTCCCGACGCCTGACCTCAGGCCCGACCGTCCCGCATTCGAGGCACGACGCTCAAAGCGTCAATCGCAGCGAGAAACGGTGCTCATCCTGGTCGCCGAGGTCCTCGGCAATCGGGACATAGGCCCAGTGAAAGGCGAATCGACCGCGTTCCACCCCCAGTCCGAAACTGACGTCCTGGGTCTCCCGACCGCCTTGATACCCGACGCCGAAGCTGAGCAGGTTTCCGTACCCGTACTCCGCCCCGAAGAGCGCGGATGTGCCGTCGTCCCGAACGCTCCTCAGGTCTCCGGCCACCGTGAGCCTGCCGCCGGAGGACCCGAGTGCGCGCCGCCAGGAGACCCCGCCCTGTACGGTCAGCGGCAGGTCGAACTCGGTCTCGATGAACTTCATCGGCGGCCCCAGGTTCTTCACGGCAAGACCGAAACGCAGCGGCAGACCGATCTCGGGCGCCCACTGCGCGCCCAGGTCGATCGCCCAACCGTTGGCGCTGTAGGCGCCGATGTCCTCGCGCAGCAGTTTCCCGGCCGCACCGACCGCCAGGCTCCGGCCGAGCGGCGCCCCGGCCGAGACACTCACCTCGTACTCCGACCAGCCGAAGCTGCCGGTCGGGTTCGCGGCCTCGTCGTAGCCCTCCAGATTGTCGGTCCAGACTCCGTCGAAGGCGAATCCGAAGGCGAGCCCGCCGACCGGTTGCGTGACCGCCGCGTACTCGCGCCTCAGGTCGGCAAAGCTCACGACATGCGAGAGCAACAACTGGGAGCGCTCCATCCGCGCCAGACCGGCCGGGTTCCAGTAGCATGAGGCGGCATCATCGACCAGCGATGTGACTGCCTGGCCGAGCACCATCGAACGCGCGTCGACTCCGTAGGACAGGAAGCTCATGTCGGCAGCGGCGTGCTCGGGCGCCCCCAGGATACCCAGGGCCAGCACGATTCCCGAACCCGCCACGCCGCGAACGAATCCGCGTTTCATCGTTTCCCGTCCCCCCGCCGTGATCCTGATCCCGAAGCTCTAGGATCCCCCGAGCGCCTTCAACTGGCGATTCATTCCTCCCGGGGCGGACTGGAAGGCCCAGTCGAACCCGACGTGCTCGGCATCGACGCCGGTCAGACGGATCTTCGCATAGTAGCCTTCACGGGTCAAAATCACATAGGTGTGGCCCGCAATCGGCTCCGCCGTGCCGGTGGGAGACCAGCCGACATCGTCGGGCGCGAAGCTGATCTCGTCGAAATCGCCGGTCCAACCCATATCCTGGATCTCGGTCGTTTCCGTGCCGCCGTAGTACTGGCTGCCCGCCACCAGGTAGCCACCCGTGTCCGGGTCATGGATGTAGTAGAAATCGGCCTCGCGCGCATCGGCGGGAACCACCGCCGGCGCGTCCAGGTCGAAGCCGGCGACCGAATGGTCGACGAGGTGGTTGGCGTTGCCGATGATCGCGTGGCCCTCGGGCCGGGGCGTGTCCCAAACCTCCTCGTGACTGAGGTCGCTCTCGTTTTCCGAGTCATCGTAGGCGGAGACGGCGTAGAAGCGGGTCTCGCCGTTCTCCAGGCCGCGGGCGGCGTACTCCATCCAGTAGCAGCCGTCGCACACGGCAACCTCGGCGATGAGATGATAGGGGCCCGAGTAGCGATCACTCCACCAGAGGTAGTAGCCCCGAACGTCCGGCTCGGTGTTGGCGAGCCAGACGAGGGTCACCTGCCGGTCCCCGGTGATCGAATAGAGGTCGCGCGGGGCCGCCGGGGCTTGGGTATCGACCTGCGGACCGCCGCACTCGTCGTCTTTCCAATCGCAACCGGCAACACCGAGCAGCAGCGGGACCGCGAACACCACCAGGAACCGACGCTTCGCTCCCACCGCGCTCCCCGCGATGGACACGCGTCTGGTCTCCAACGAGCGGATACCGATCATGACCGCCCCCCCCTCTGCGCTGGCGTGATTCCGCGAATCGACAACCTCCGGTTCGACTCCGCGCCGAGTCCGCTCATCGACGTCAGGATCCTACTACACGCGGTCGACCGCAATTGTTCTGAAGGAAGGTGGTTTGCGACAGGGCTTCGGGCGCGGAGAAGCCAAGGAGGTCGTTAAACGCGACGGGCCGCGTTCCGCGGCCCGTCCGGTATGTGTCGAGGGGGTGGGCTCAATCCAGATTCGGGACAGCCTGGACATCCCCCATATCTTGGTCTGACGCCGCCTGGACACCCACCCCCTTGAATCTCGAGTTCGGCCGGCTCCGTTGGTGTCTCCCTAGCCCTGCTGGCCCTTCCCCCGAAGCCGGCCGTTCCCTTGGGTCGTCATGGAGGTCCCCCCCTCCGCTTAATACGGAAGGCAGAAAGCGTGCCAGGCGTTGCTCCGGCGAATCCCGATCCGGAACGGATGCATATCCCGCAACGCACTTCAGTTCATCGAATTACGGGTTCGCCGCCAAAGAGGCTCAGAGGATGAAACGGGTCTGGTGTCTTCCAGCCTATTCCGGTTCTTGACAATTATGCGCCATCCTTCCGTAACTTGTTCTGCGTCAACAAGTTGTGATTATAAAAATACTTTATAAAGACAATGAACAGCGGGTGGGTCGGGCACGAGGCTACAGACGATGGCTTTCGAGCGGGGGCAGGAGACGGTAGCGCTTTATCTTCGCCAGCAGGTTTGGGTAGCTGATGCCGAGCTGACGTGCCGCCTCGGAACGGTTCCAGCGTGTCGTGGTCAGTATCTCCCTGATCACCCGCCGCTCGAGACGCGAAAGCTCGACCCGAAGTCTGCGTCGCTCACGCGGGGGTCGCGAAGCCGGCTCGCCCGTGGCAACGCGGTCCCCCCAGTGGAGCAGATCGGCCGGCAGGAGATCGCGAGTCACCCATTCCCCGTCCTCGCTGAGAGCGATCAGGCGCCGCACCACCTGCATCAGTTCGCGGATGTTCCCGCGCCATTCCTGTCCACCGAGCCACGAACGAACCTCGACGGCGAGACCGCGCGGGTGGCGGTCCATCTCACGGCACGCCTCGGCAAAGAAGTGCGTGACCAGCGGCGCGATGTCCTCGGTTCGCTCCCGGAGCGGCGGCAGGTACACGCTGAAGTCGTTCAGGCGATAGAAGAGATCGACCAGGAATCGCCCGCGCTGGATCGCCTCGCGCAAATCGACGTTGCTGGCGCAGATCACCCGCACGTCGACGTGTCGGCCGCGGGTGGCCCCGACGGCGCGCACCTCGCGCGAATCGAGAACGTGGAGCAGCTTCGCCTGCACCGCCAGGCTGGTCCGGCTGATCTCATCGAGGAAGAGCGTGCCACCGTCGGCCTCCTCGAACAGCCCGCGTTTCGTGCGATACGCGCCGGTGAAAGAGCCCTGCATGTGGCCGAAGAGCTCACTCTCCAGCAGCGGCTCGGGCAGCGCGGCGCAGTTGACGGTGACCAGCGTCCGATCCCGCCGCGAACTGGCATCGTGGATGCACTGGGCGAGCAGACCCTTGCCGGTCCCGGTCTCCCCCTGGATCAGGATGCTGGCGGTCGACTCCCCGACCCGCGCCAGCTGAGCGAACGCCTGACGGATCGGCCCATGCACCGTGATGTATCGCATGAAAGGACCGGCGAGCGTCACGCTGGCCCCGCGGCGAACGCGGTCCAGCTCTCTCTCGCGACGCACCTGGATCAGGCCCAGGCTGACCAGCCCCGCCAGAACGCCCAACAGGCGGAGATCGGGCGAGCCGAAGGGCAGCGCGCCCGCGTGACGGCGGTCGACATAGAGGATGCCGTCTCCTTCCGGCAGCCCCAGGGAGAGTGCGGCGATCGAGGTGACCCCGGCGAACGCGGTCCCCGCGACGGCGCTGAAGCGCGGATCGGCGGCGAGGTCCGCGGCCAGGCAGATCCCGTGGCCGCGCAGGAGCGGCGCAACCGCGCCGAGCACTTCCGGCGCGATTCCTGGCGCGATCCCGACGCTTGCCTCCACCGTCCAACCCGCATCCGTCGGTGAGGCGACCATCGCACCCATCGCACCGATCCGCCGCACGACGAAGCCGAGCATCGCACCCAGTCGTGCCTCGCCCGGCTCACCCTCGCCAAACAGCTTGGACCATTCCCCGACCACCCCCGACTCAGGGGTGGCGATCTGGGCCGCCTCCGCCGAGCGCTCCTCGAGGAGCTTCTGCAACCCGTCCAGACGACGAAGGAGATCCGCCCGACCGAGCTGCGATGCCGCGGCGCGGGCGCGCACGATGTCGCGAAGCGCCTCGTCCGGCCGGCCGAGTGCGATGCGCAGCTGTGCCTGTTCCACCAGTGCTTCCGCCGCATTCTCGGGGAGATCGACGGACGCAAAGAATGCCCAGACCTGCTGCATCTGTCCGATTGCCTGCTCCGGCAGACCTTCCCGCCGGGTGCGGTTCTCCCGCCCCCAGGTGCGACCCAGGTGCCTCGCCAGCGCGAGCCGCGTGCGTGTCTGTTCGAAGCGCTCCGGAGTGCGTTCCAGGATCGCCAGGGAGCGCTCCAGGAAGCGGCCGGCGCGCAGCTCGCCCGCCTGCGACAGCGTCTCGCCCAGCACACGCAGCGCCGCACCCGCCTCGATCCCATCGCCGACGCGACGCGCGCCGCGGAACGCCTCGCGCGCCAGCTTCATCGATTCCTCGCCGTCGCCCAGCTCGAGCGCGACCTCCGCCAAACGCCGGTTGAACTCGGGCACCAGATCCCCCGCGGGCGCCACCGCACGCGCGGCTTCCAACCCGTGCCGCAGGAGATCGCGCGCCTCCGTCAGCCGGCCGGCATCGCGGAGCAGATCGCCGGCCACCTCGTCGCACAGCACCTTCTCACGACCATAGTTCTGCTTCTCACAGATCTCCCGCGCCTCCGCGAGGCGGGCCGTCGCCAGGTCCCGCTGCCCGCGCCGGCGATGCATCAGACCGATCGCCAGCAGCGACTTCACCTGCGCGAAGGCATTTCCCGCCTGCTTGTTGATGGAGACCGCACGGGTGAGATGCCGCTCCGCCGGCTCCCAATCGCAGAGCTTCGTGTACAGGAGGCCCAGGTTGACACTGTGGGTCGCGACGCGCGTGAAGCTGCCGGCGGCTTCGCTCACCGCCAGGGCCCGGGTCAGGTAGTCACGCGCATCGGACCAGTTCGGACCGTTCTTCAACAACAGACCGAGCGCGTTGAGCGACAGCGCAATCCCCTCTCGGTGATCGATACGCCGGAAGGAGACCAGGGCGTTCTCGAAGCACTCGCGGCTGCGGGTCGGGTCGCCGCGACGCACGAACGCAGTGCCGCGCGCCAGTTCGAGGAAACCCATCTCGCGGTGCTCGTCGGTGAGGCGCAGCAGCTCGAACGCCTCCTGCCCGGCGTCGAGTGCGTCGTCGTACCGGCCCAAGCCCGTCCAAAGGTCGGTCAGCCGGGAGAGAACCCGGCCCCGCAACAGAGGGTGGCCGGAGGGACCGAGGGAGTCGATCAGTCGCGTCACGCGATCGAGGGCACGCTCAAGCTCCCCGCGCCGACGCAACGCATCGGCGATGGCGAGTCCGATCTCTACCCGGGCGTCGAGCGACGCCCCGGTCTGGGCGGTGAGCAGCGTCTCGGCCTGCTCGAGACATTCCAATGCGGCAAGCTGGTCGTCGGCCGCCGCATGCACGGCAGCAACATCGATCAACCGCCGAATCTCGGGCGACACCTCGAACGCGTCCGTCGTGGCCCTGGAGGGGGAACCCCAGTGCGCTACGCGTTCAGGCCGGACGCCGCCCTTCCTCCGCCGCCGGCCATCCATGACGACCTCCTGCGCGTTAGCGACAGAAGAGGAAGTACGACGTCATCAGGAACGAAACAACAAACGGAACCCAAAGCCCATAGTCGTCCGGATCTCCATCCGGCTGATGCCCGTCATGACCGTTTCCGCCAGTGCCGCTGCCTCCGCCGGACACACCACCGGATCCACCCGAGGGAGATTCGTGGATCTGCTCCGGTGTCGGGGGTGGCGGTCCACCTGCATGAGCAATCTGAACCGCCGCGGAGAGCAACAGCAGCAAGAGCAGAATCACCAGGAATGGCCGCCGATCACGTGGCCACGAAAAGGATCTCATGGCATCCCTCCTCACCGACGAGCTTCATGGTTTCCATGCCCGCCTTGGGTCTGGAAACAGCCCTTGCCCCCCGTCGGTTCCGCAGGTGGGAGCACCTCGCTCTTTCTGCTTTGATACTATGGCCTCAGGGCGTGAAATGTCAAGGTTTGGAGGGCCTGCCCGGGTGCGGTGGGACCCGGGCAAGGCGATCCCTCGGGGAGGAGTTGCATGGTTCACGGGGCCGAGAGCGGCGTCTTCCTCTCGAGTCTGGTCGGCCACGGGACCGAGGAAATCGCGAGGCTCCCCGCCCTGGCCGGCGAGCCCGCGTTCCGGGCCCGCCAGATCTCCTCCTGGATCTACCGCAAGGGAGCCCGCGACTTCTCGAACATGACCAACCTCTCGGCCGTGCTGCGCGGCCGGTTGGCGCAATGTCATACCTTGCAAAGGCTTCCGGTGCTGGCCATGCGGGAGGCATCGGACGGGACCGCCCGCAAGTTCCTCTTCGGGACCCCGGACGGGCGATCGTTCGAAGCCGTGCTGCTCCGCGCCCCCGAACGGGACACGATCTGCGTGTCGACCCAGATCGGCTGTGCCTGGCGCTGTGTCTTCTGTGCCACCGGTGCAATGGGTTGGCAACGCGACCTGCCCCCCCACGAGATCCTCTCCCAGGTCCTCGTCATTCGCGACGCCCTGCGGGACCTGGGAACCGAGGGTTTCTTCAACCTGGTCTTCATGGGGATGGGCGAGCCGCTGGCGAATTACGATGCCCTCGTGCATTCGATCCGAGTGCTGCAGGGCGACTTCGGGCTGGGCGTCGGGCGGCGACGAATGACGGTGAGCACGGTCGGGCTTCCCGATCGGATCCGGCAGCTTGCCGGCGAGAAGGTCGCGGTGCGTCTGGCGCTCTCGCTGAACGCGACCGAGAACGAAACTCGTTCGGCGCTGATGCCGGTGAATCGGGTTCATCCGATGGAGACGGTGCTGCCGGCAGTCGTCGAGTACCGCGAACGAACCGGCAATCGGGTCACCTTCGAATACGTGCTGATCGACGGCGTGAACGACTCTCTGGAGGACGCGCGGCGTCTGGCCCGCCTGGCGCGGCAGTGTCGCTGCAAGGTGAACTTGATCCGCTTCAACGCCCACGCACTGACGACCCTGCGGCCGTCGCCGCCGGAGCGCGTGCTGACGTTCTATCGGGAGATGCTACCGGTCTCGCCCGCGGTCACGATCCGCGAAAGCCGCGGCGAGGATATCCTCGCCGCGTGCGGACAGCTCTCCACCGCCTATGACACCGGTGCCGGCGGAACCGCCGGGGGAACCGGCGCTCCGGGCATGCCGTGCGGGTAGCGCTTGCCCAGACGAGAGAGAAGCAAGGCGCCCCATCCGAAGGCCGATGCCAGGGACAGGGCCCCCCAGGCGACGAGCAAGAAGATCCCGGCGAAGCCCATCCAGCTTCCGATCGCGGAACGCAGCAGGACCGCCAGGAACGCGGGCGCCGAGAGCAGGAGGTGTCCGATCAGGTATTCACCTCCATGGCGATTGGGGCTCAGGAGCGGGTCCAGGGACGGCGTTCCGCCCCGGACGCTCTGACCCAGCAGGATCGCGGTCGTCGCATAGCCCGGGATGGGGCAGATGAGCATCAGGAGCAGAATCAACGGGACGAGCGGGATCCCGACGACGATCGCCACCATGACGAGCATGATTACCAGGAGCAAGGGCACCCCGGCGATGCCGTAGAGAATCCCGGCACCGATTCCGGCCAGGAGCGACTCCCCCGCGCGCGCCCGCAGGTTTGCCACCGCGGCGCTCCAACGCCGCGCGAAGATCTTTACGATCGCCCACCCGACCAGACCGACGAAGACCAGGTGCACCAGAAACAGGATCCAGGCGCCGACCAGGAAGAACGGCTTCCCGCCGTGGAATGCGGGCATGAAGCCGATCTGGGTTCGTTGCCCCACTCGGGAGCCGGGCGACTCCTCGATCCGGCCGCCCAGCGTGACCGCTTCTCCGGTGATCACGCTGCCCGGGCCCAGCTCGATTCCGCGGCCCCAGATCGAGACCGCATCGCCCTGCACGGCCGCGTCGGGGCCGAGTTGGATCCCGCCCCCGATCGACACCGCGTCGCCCTCGACCCTGCCGTCGACGCGCACCGAGCCGCCGATCGAGACGGCGCCGCCGTGGACCACCTCGTCCGCCCGGACCACGACGTCGTGGCCAATCGAAACCACGTCCCCGTCGCGGCCGCCCACCCGATGCCGGTAGATCCGGCGTAGATTCGGGCCGCCCCGGGTCGAATCCTCACCGAGAGCGATGCTGTCGCCCCCGATGCTGAGGTTGACGCGGTCACCGTCCACCGTGACCTCGATCGGGCCCTTCGTGGCGTGATCCCGCCCCTCTCCGAGGATGGTGATGCGGCCGGCCCAGGCCCCGGATGCGCCCACCAGACCGAGCAGACCCGCCAGGGCAACCCCGGTCAGCCAGCGCTTCGATTCCAACTGATCAGGAGATGGAGACATGCGACGCATGACGCACTCCCCTTTCATTCGTCTGGCGCAACGCGCGCCAGAACAACCCGCCGCCCAAGAAAAGCGCGGCAACGTACGTGGCCAGGATCACCGGCCCCCAACCTTCCAGCGGCTGCCCGACGCGGCGGAGCAAACCCCAGGTACCGTCGAACGCCGGGCCCAGCCCCTCGAGCGCCCGTCCCAGCAGCGTGATCAGGTACCAGAGGTTCCGCACCGCGTCACGCAACGAAAGCAGATCGCGCGAGAAGCGGAGCGCGGAGAATGAGACGATCCGGCCCATCCAGCCCCAGAGAGCGATCGTGAGCGTGACGGCAAACCCCGTCAGCATTACGCCGACGAAGACCCGACGCAGCCGCGTCTGCCACGCGGGCTCGCGGTCGCGGCGCCACGCCCAGCGCTCGCCGTCGAGCGCGGCGACCAAGTCGGCGTGGAGCGTCGCGGGCGGCTCCGGCTCGGGCAGCATCGGCAGAGCGCGGAACAGAGCGCGGTAGTGCGCCAGATCGCGGACGCAGTCGGGACAAGCGCCCAGATGGCGCTCGAGCTCGCGGGACTCGTCCCGCCCCGATTCGCCCAGCAGGTAGCGCTGCAGCGCCGTCTGTCGTTCGCGGCAAGCCATCATCGTTCCGCTTCGTCTCAGATGTCCAATGCCTCGGGGCCGATGCCCGATTCCTCCAGCAATCGCTTCAGGTGACGGTGGGCGCGATGCAGCCGCGCCTTGACCGTGCCGAGAGGGACGTCCAGGACCTCGGCGATCTCCTCGTAGGCCAGGCCGCGCTTGTAGCGCAGCTCGATGATCGCGCGGTAGATCGGCGGCAATCGCTGCACCAGCTCGTCCAGCCGTTCGGCGATCGATGTCCGTCCGTGCGTCGCGTCGGGGCGCGGCCCGCCGTCGACCAGAACGATCGGCTTGCGGTCCTCGTCATCCTCGCTCGCGTCGATCGAGACCAGGCGCATGTGACGGCGGCGGTAGCGGTCGATGCAAAGGTTGGTCGCGATGCGCAGGATCCAGGTCGAGAACTTCCGGTTCGGATCGTAGGTATCCAGCGCGCGGAAGACCCGGATGAAGGTTTCCTGAACGACATCGTGCGCCTCCTCACCGTCGCGCAGCATCCGCCACGCCAGTCGATAGAGCGATCCCTCGTAGCGCGAGACCAGCTCTTCGAAGGCTCGCGCATCGCCCCGCAGGCATCGCCGCACCAGCGGCTGGTCGTCACCACCAAGTTTCAACGACGACCCTCGTCTATCGACTGCGGTGTCTGGACATACGCCGGTTCTCCCGATGGGTTGCCGACTCGCGCCGCGCATTGCGGCACGCGCATCCGAGGTCGCGGAAGACCCTGCGTATCTTTCTGAATGGCAACGTGTTAGGTGGATGCACGATCCCAGCCTATTCCGGTTCGAATCGGGCGTCAAGCGATTCGGGCGGCGTCGGCGCCCGGGTTGACTCGACGGGCCGCGCGGGCGGCGTTCCGGGCGGCCTTGACTCTCCCCATGCACCCCCCTACCGTGACGGACGGCCTGAGTCACGGAGGAAAAATGACAACGATCACGCAGATCCATGCGCGCGAGGTGCTCGATTCGCGCGGCAATCCGACGCTGGAGGTGGAGGTGCATCTCTCCGGCGGTGTGGTGGGCGAGGCGCAGGTGCCCTCAGGTGCGTCCACGGGCGAGCACGAGGCGCTGGAACTGCGGGACGGCGATCCGGAGCGCTATCTGGGCAAGGGGGTGCTCAACGCGATCGAGAACGTGCACGAACGGATCGCGCCCGAGGTGATCGGCGAGGACGCGCTGCAGCAGAGCCTGATCGATCGCCTGATGTGCGAGCTGGACGGCACGCCGCACAAGTCGAACCTGGGGGCGAACGCGATCCTCGGGGTCTCGCTCGCCACCGCGCGCGCCGCGGCGGAGGCCACCGGTCTCCCCCTCTACCGCTACCTGGGAGGCGCGGGGGCGCACGTCCTGCCGGTGCCGATGATGAACGTGCTGAACGGCGGATCGCACGCCGACAACAACGTCGACATCCAGGAGTTCATGATCCTGCCGGTCGGGGCCAAAACCTTCAGCGAGGCGTTGCGCATCGGCGCCGAAGTGTTCCACACCCTCAAGAAGGTGCTGCAGGGCCGGGGCTACGCGACCAGCGTCGGCGACGAGGGGGGCTTCGCGCCCAACCTGCAGTCCAACGCCGAGGCGCTGGAGATGCTGATCGAGGCGATCGAACGGGCGGATTACGAGCCGGGCGTGCACGTCGCGCTCGCGCTCGACGTCGCGGCGAGTGAACTCTTCGTCAGTGATCGCTACGTGCTGAAGGCCGAGGCCCGGACCGACCTTACTCGGGTGCAGATGATCGACTACCTCGCCGGGTTGGCGCAACGCTTCCCGATCTGGTCGATCGAGGACGGTCTGGCCCAGGACGACTGGGAGGGTTGGAAGCTCCTGACCGAACGCCTCGGCGCGGGCACAATGTTGATCGGCGACGACATCTTCGTCACCGACACCGGCCGCCTGGGACGCGGGATCCGGGAGGGGGTCTGCAATTCGATCCTGATCAAGCTGAATCAGATCGGCACCGTCAGCGAGACGCTCGCCGCGGTTCGCCTGGCGACGGAGAATCGCTACACCAGCGTCATCTCGCATCGCTCGGGCGAAACCGAGGACACCAGCATTGCGGATCTCGCGGTCGCGCTGAACACCGGGTTCATCAAGACCGGCTCGCTCTCGCGCTCGGAACGGATCGCGAAGTACAACCGGCTGCTCCGGATCGAGGAGGAGTTGGGCGAGGAGGCACGCTATCCGGGTGAGGCGGCCTTCGCCCGCTGGAGGCAGGCGTCGTCATGAACCCGAACGGAATCGGTCCGCTGCGACCCGATCGAGCCCGCGATTCGCGCCTGCGCCTGCTCTCGCGCGCCCGGCGGCGTCTCGCGCCGGCCACGATCCCGCGGGATCCTTTCTCGGGCGAGGAGCTCTTCCTGCGGCGGGTCTGGCGTTCGACGCGGATCCAATGGCACCGGTTCGCCGTCGGGGCCCTGGTGATCTGGGCGGTCTACGCGCTGGTCTTGAGTCCGCACGGCTGGCTGCGGATGGGCGCGCTGAAGCGCCTGGCGACAGCCGAAGAGGGGTGGAACGCGGCGCTCGGTGCCCGCCGCGACTCTCTCGATCTGGTGCTGGCCCGGATCGACCGCGGCGAGCGGAGTGTGTGGGAAGAGCGCGCCCGCGAGGATTTCGGGTTCGCGGGCAAGAACGATCGGATCTACCTGTTGCCGACCGACACCGAGGATGCCCGCATCCGCTCGGAGGCGGAGATTCACGGCGGAGATCGCTTCAGCGATCGGGCGCGACAGGGATTGACAGCACCCGCGAACGGGCGCTAGAGTCGGTCATCGGTTTGGTGCGGGGTGGAGCAGCCCGGTAGCTCGTTGGGCTCATAACCCAAAGGTCGTTGGTTCGAATCCAACCCCCGCTAAGCTCTCGACAGACGAAAAGCTAAGTGCCTCCAGCGCGGGCAGTTTCTTCAGGCGAAGCTCGCCAGACCGTTTTGAACCGACGACCGTGAGGCTTTCCACAAACGCCCGCAGAAGGCGCTTTTTCTCCTCCGGCGACCCCTGAGCGAAGAGCCTGCGCGCGTCCGCGAGGCCTTGCAGGATCAAGTCCACGATGTCGTCGGCCTTGGCCGTCTGCACCGGGGCCTGCTCGAGCTCCCGGAGCCGGCCCTCAATCTCCTGGCGCTCCAGCCGCAGCCGCCCCAGGCGCTCGGTCAGAAGATCGCGGTTCTCGGGGGACGAGGCGGCGAGGTCGACCACGGAGTCGACCCTCTTCGCGATTTCGGCAAGGCGCCCCTTGAGGCCCTTGGTCTCGCGCCGTGGGTCCTCGCCCGTGGACTGGAGCTCCTTCTCTACCAGGCGCCTGAGGGTGGCCTGCCCCTTTTTCCCGAGGAAGGCCTCGATCCTCTTCCCCACGAGCTCCATCACGAACTCGTCGACCGCGCTCTGGAGGAGCCGCACCGGCGGGCAGATCGCCTTGCCCTTCATGATCGCGGCGGAGCAGACGTAGTAGCTGGTCCCGACGCGCGTACCGTCCTTCCGGCGCTCGCTCTTCCAGGTCGTGTGACCGAACATCGAGCCGCCGCACTCCCCGCACCGCAGGAGACCCGACATCAGGTAGCGCGAGACCCGCGCCCTCCCGGTCAAGAAGCCGGGCGCGGTGGGCTGGCTGGCGCGCTCCTTCATGAGGCGCTGTGCCCGCTCGAAGGTGGCGGGATCAATCAGCGGCTCGTGCGCCCCCTCGTGGACCAGCCAGTCCGCGGGAGAATTCCACTCGAGCCGCCTTTTCCCGCAGCCGTCTCGTTCCACCTCGCGGCGATCCGCAATGCGGTGGAATTTGCCCATGGCCCGTTTATTCCAGGCGATCCTGCCGGTGTACGCCTCGTTCAAGAGCATTGCCCGAATTGAGGAGAGCCCCCAGCCTGTCCCCTTCGGTGAGACGACACCCTCGCGGTTCAGCCGGACCGCGATTGCGCGGCAGCCGAGTCCGGGACTTCGCGTGTACAACTCGAAGATGCGGCGGACGACCGCCACACGCTCCGCGCAGCT
>Ga0315286_10000648_pt1 | contig 29990 bp, 29 predicted proteins | sample YL17G10_0_MG_FD_205038 | JGI IMG/M metagenome (GOLD analysis project Ga0315286, IMG submission 205038) | Sediment microbial communities from Yellowstone Lake, YNP, Wyoming, USA - YL17G10_0 | ecosystem: Environmental > Aquatic > Freshwater > Lake > Sediment | place: USA: Wyoming | collected... | reverse complement strand
AACTACATCCAGATCCTGCAGGGGTGGAAGGGATAGGTCCCCCGCGGGGGACGCAAGCGCTTCCGTGCGGGTGGGCTCGAGGCCCGAGAAGAATTAGGCGCGGGTGGGCGCGAGTCCGCCCGCCCTCTTATTCTGGGTCGCGCGCCGCGAGCTCGGGTACGGCGCCTACCATCCGGACGTCCTCGCCGGGCAGCTCGCGGATGTGCCAGCCGAGCAGGTGACCGTTCTGGCCGGGGAAGCGCAGCAGGACGAGGGAGAGCGGCTCGGAGCTCGGGCGTGCCCCGACCAGCGCGGCCAGGGAGTCGAGCTCGAGGATCTGCCGCCCGTCCACGCTCCACAGGACGTCACCGACCCCGACGGACAGCGCCTCGGCCCGCGAGCCCGGCTCGACCGACTGCACCATCAGCCGCTGCGCGAACCCGATCAGGTCGCCGTCGGCGAGCACCTTCGGCGCGATCAGAGCGCCGTCGATGCGGACGCCTCGGCGCTCGGTCACCGGCGGATAGAGCGCGGGCCGGACCGGGACGGTCACCTCGCGGCCGTCGCGCTCCACCACCAGGGGGACGGTCTCCCGGCTGGCGCGCAGGGCGCTCACGAGGTCGGTCAGGCTCTGCAGCGGCCCGCCGCTCCGCGCGACGCGCAGGATGCGATCGCCGGGCTGGAACGGCCAGCGGTCGGCGTCGAGCGTGTTCCCGACGCGCATCGTGTGCCGGGCGTCCTGGTCGACGAGCAGGCCGAACGACAGGACCGGCGGGCACGGCTGGACGCCCCGCCGGAGCAGGGCCAGGATGCGGCAGACGTCCGGCATCGGTGTGGCGAAGTTGAAGCGGTCGGCCCGGTCTCCGCCCGCGCCTGAGGTCGCGATCCCCACGATGCGGCCATCCCGCAGCGAGATCACCGGCCCCCCCGAGTTGCCGTGGTCGATGTTGGCGTCGATCTGCAGCAGGGCGGCGCCTTCCTGGTCCGTGCGCCCGCAGATGATGCCCCGGCTGCCGGTGAACGGCATGTCGGCCGGATGGCCGAAGACGGCCACCGGCTCGCCCACGTCGGGCGGGGTCCCGTCGGCGAGCCGCGCGGCGGCCCGCCCCGGCGTCGGCGCGCCGAGGGCCAGGACGGCCACGTCGGTGAACAGGTCCACGTATACCTTGCGGACCGGCTGGAAGGCTTCGTCCGCGAAGGCCACCTGCACCTCCGACGGCGAGAGGCCCACCACGTGGGCGTTGGTGACGATCCAGCCGCGGGCGGCGTCCACCAGGAACCCGGCGCCAGAAAAAGAGCCGGCCTCGTCCTCGACGAAGGCATCGGTGATCTGCGTCTGCACGCGCACCGTGTACTCGCGGGCCTTGCGGAACGTGCCAGCCGCATCTTCCTGCCCAGCGGCCGGGCTGCAGATCAGGAGCGTGATGCCCAGGGCGGCGCAGCCCGACGCCAGTCCCAGCGCTTTGCGGCTCTTCGCGTGCATTCGTGCCCTCCGGGTTTCGACGGTCGTTCTCCGGTTATCGGTCCAAAGTCTCGCCAACTGAGCGGTTCGCCCGGCGCAGGGGACGGCCGTATCGACGGGGCGGGGCGCTGCAAAACTCCTGCCCGCGGTCCGGCGTCTGCACGCCGCCCCGATTGCATTCCGGCAGCGGGAGCGCTCCGCGCGCGGCGCCGGCATCCGGCACCACGACTTAGCCCCGTCGCGCCGTGGGCGAATTGCGCGGTCGGGGTTGGTCCTGTCCTTGCACCCTTTTGTACTGCGCGATCGCCGCCAGCGGATCCGGCTCAGGGCCGCGGAACGGATTCCGCGCGATCGCCCAGCAGGTGACCCGGCCGGCCGGCAGGGCGCGCGGGGCGCGGGCGTGCGGCCGATAGGAGCAAAGCAGGGTCGCCGACTCTCTCGAGCTTCACGATGAGGAGGCAGCCATGATGCGCAAGACGTGCCTCGCCGCGGTCCTGATCGTGGTGCTGGCCGCCGCGCCCGGCATCGGCCCGCCCGATGCCCTCGCCGCACCGCCGGTGCGCGCGCTCGCGTTCCCCGCGCCCGGGGTGCAGGGCCTGGCCTACGGCAACGGCAGCCTGTGGGCCACCGGCTCGTTCGGCCCCGGAATGGCGATGCTCTTCGAGCTCGATCCGGTCACCGGGAACGTCCGCAACACACTCATGCTCGGCGGCTCGGTGGGTGCTCTCGCCCACGACGGCGCGTTCCTCTACGCCACCGCGGATCTCGGGGCATCGGCGTGCGGCGGGGCCAACCCGAACCGCATCGACGTCCTCGACGCGGGCAGCGGCGCCCTGGTGCGCTCGCTGCCCAGCCCGGTGACCGGAGAGGCGGGGGGGCTGGCGTTGCTCGGCTCGCGACTGTTCGCGGCGGGGGCGCTCGATCCCGATCCGTGTGCGCCGGGGGGCGGGCCGATCGCGGTCGTCGAGGCGAGCCCGGCCGACGGATCGCGGCAGGGCTCATTCAACGTGTCGGCTCTGGGCACCGCACCGCGGCAGCTCGCGGCCGACGGCCTGAGCCTGCTCTACGGCACGTGGGCCTACGACGGAGCGACGTCCCCGCCCGAGTACCGCTGGACGGTCTTCGCGCTGGGGCCCACCGGGGATTTGCGCGCCGCGACGGTCTTGTCGTCGGTGCCGGCGCCGGATGCGTCCGCCGCCGAGCAGACCTTCTCGGTGACGGGAATGGCCTGGGGCGCCGACGAGCTGTTCGTCGCCAACGCGACGCTCGGGCAGGTGCAGGTGTTCGCCATGCCGGCGACGCCGCCACCGCCGCCGCCGCCGCCGCCGCCACCTCCTCCTCCGCCTCCTCCGCCTCCACCACCGCCACCGCCGGCGGGCGACCTGGTGGTCCAGGTGGACGTGAAGCCCGGCGACGCGGACAACACCATCAACCTGGGCTCGCATGGGCAGGTGACCGCGGCGATCCTCGGCGCGCTCGACTTTGCCGCGGCCGACGTGGCGCCGCTGACCGTGCGGCTCGCAGGAGCTCCGGTCATCCTCAAGAAGAACGGCCGCCCGATGGCCTCGCTCGGCGACGTCAGCGGTGACGGCGTGCCCGATCTGATCCTGCACTTCGCGACCGAGGACCTGCGCCTGCCGCCGGATGCCACCGAGGCGGGGCTCGTGGGCGAGACCCACGACGGCCGGCGTTTCCAGGGTCGCGACGCGATCCGGGTCGTCGGCGCGGCGGATGCGGGAGCCCGCGGCAAGGGCCGGCTGCGCTCGATGCCGGTGGGCGGCGCGGCGATCGGGTCCGAGCTGGCGGTGCGCGGCATCCACCCCAACCCGGTGGTGAGCGGCTCGACGATCGCGCTCGCGCTGCCGGGCGACGGGCCGGCCGTGCTCGAGGTCTGGACGGTGGCCGGACGGCTGGCGCTGCGCAAGGATCTCGGCGCGCTCGGCGCCGGCAGCCACCAGATCCCGTTCGCCGACGCGGCGCGGCTGCCGCGCGGCGCCTACATCGTGCGGCTGGTGCAGGACGGCTCATCGGCCACTGCCAAGATGAGCGTGTTGCGCTAGCGCGAGCCCTCGCCACGGCGGGGGGAACCTGCCCGGGCGGCGGTCGTAGGACCGCCGCCCGGTGCGTTGCGTGCGCCCCGGCGCCCGGCGTGCAACTGCGCATCCACTTCTTCCCGGGTCTTTGCTAAAGTTCCCCCGGCTTCCGATCGCCCTACCCGGGGGGACCCGCCATGGCCGTGCAGCCGCTGACCACGCCCGACGAGCTGACGACGCGACTACTGGGGCCGCGCGACGCCCCCGAGGCGTGGCGCTTCCTGTCGCGCTGCGGCGTGCGTGACGTCTTCGTCGCCTCGCACGTCTGGCGCGGAGCGCTCGAGCAGCGCCTGAGCGACGGCCTGCCGGAGTTCCACGGCGCCTTCGCGGGAGACCGGCTGCGCGCTCTGCTCTTCCTCGGGTCCGGCGGGCTGGCCTTGCCGGCCGGCGGGGAGGCGCGAGACGCCGCCGCCCTTGGCCCGGTGCTGGCGCGCCGCGCCGGCACGCTGCGCGCGCTGCTCGGCGAGCGCGCGAACGTGGGCGCGCTGTGGCCCTACGCGCAGGCTGCGGGCGTGTGGTCCCGCCTCGACGTGATCGAGAAGTTCATGACCGCGGATGCGGACACGCTCGACCCGGAGGCCCGCGAGAGCGAGCTGCGCGCCGCCGTCATCGAGGACCTGGAGCTCATCGCGCGCGCCTCCGCGCGCGCCCACCTCGAGGAGATGGGCGAGGACCCCATGGCGCGTAACCGCGAGGCCTTCCTCGGCCGCGTCGCGCGTCTCATCATGGAAGAGCGGATCTTCGTCGTCCGGCGCGGGCCGACGCTCGTCTTCAAGGCCGAGCTGTCGGCCCTCTGCCCGCTGGGCGCGCAGATCGCCGGGGTCTACACGGAACCGGAGTTCCGCAACCGCGGCCTGGCGCGCCGCGGCACCGCCGAGGTGGCGCGCCGCGCGCTGGGCACAGCGCCCGCCGTCTGTCTCTTCGTGCGCCAGGACAACGCCCCGGCCCGCCGCGCCTACGAGCGCGGCGGCTTCCGCTACGCCGGCGAGGCCCGCACCATGGTCTTCGGGGACCCGCCGGCGCGGCCCGGCAGCGGCGGCTGAGCCGGCGCTGCCGGCCTACGACGCGTCGTAGGCGGCGAGGGCGGCGGGCAGCGTCTGCGTGACGCCGAGGCCGGCCGCCGGCAGACCCACCAGGAGAGCGCTCACCACCTCGGCGCGCGTCGCTCCCGCCTGCCTGGCGAGACCCACGTGAAAGGGGACGCCGCTCTCCAGCCGCAGCGCGGCGAGTACCGCGAGGTAGGCCAGCGCCTCCGTCTTCTTATCGAGCGCGTCGGCGGCAGAGAGGTCTCGCACCGCGGTCATCCACGCCTGCGCGTGCTGCGGGGCCTCGGTCAGGAACGCCTGGAAAGCCGGGCTCACTCCGGGCATCGGGTTCGGCATCGTGGCTCCTCGGTCGAAAGCGGGCCCGCCCAGCGGGGCGCGCCCGCGGGCTACTCGGGTGCCTGCGAGTTCAGGCTGCGCACCGCGCGCAGCACCAGGCCGCCGGGGACCAGGCCCACGGCGCCTGCCAACAGTCGGTTCATGAATCCCGGGAGGGCGACGCGCCGGCCGCCGCGGAACGCCTTGTACCCCTCGCGCGCCACTCCCGCCGCGTCCATGGGGCGCAGGCTGCGCACCAGCCGCGACTTCTCGATACCGGCGCGGCTCTGGAACCCGGTCGCCGTCGGGCCTGGGCAGAGCGCGGTCACCGACACGCCCGTGCCTTCGAGCTCGCTCCACAGCGCTTCCGAGAAGGAGAGCACGTAGGCCTTGCTGGCGTAGTAGACGGCCATGAACGGCCCCGGCTGGAAGGCGGCGGTCGAAGCCACGTTGAGGATGCCGCCGGCGCCCCGCTCCAGCATCGCCGGCAGGAACAGGCGCGTCAGCTGCGTCAGCGCGATGACGTTCACCTGCAGCATCTCCATCTGAGCCCGCTCGTCGAGTTCCGCGAAACCGCCACACAGGCCGAAGCCGGCGTTGTTGACGAGCGCGTCGATGGCCACGCCCTCGCGTTCCAGCTCGTCGTGGATGGCGGCCGGGGTCGCCGGATCGGCGAGATCCGCGGCCAGCACGCCGGCCTGGACGCCGTGCTCCTCCTCCAGTTCCTGTGCGATGGCGGCGAGCCGGTCCTGGCCGCGCGCCACGAGGATCAGATCGTGGCCGTCGCGGGCGAAGAGTCTGGCGAGCTCCAGCCCGATGCCACCGGAAGCGCCGGTGACCAGCGCGGCGGGGCGGGGGTTCTCACTTGCGGCCATGGGGCGACAGTCCTTTCTCGGCGGCCGCCGCCTGGGCGCGGCGGCCGGCCGGACGCGAGCAGCGTAGCAGAGCGACCGCCTTGCGGGCCCGCGCCGCAAGCGGGGCGTCCCCGAGCCGCTCGTGCGGCATCCACTCGCCGCCCGTGGCTCGCGTCGCCGCCCTGGCCCGCCCGCGCAGCACGGTCACGGCATACGAGCGCTGCATGATGCCGTGGCGGAAGGAGCCCGCCGCGGCCCACCGTGCCACGCGGATGCCGCGCGCCGCGAGGTGCTTCTCCAGTCGCCGCTGCAGCTCCGCCGGGTCCCCGCCGTCCGCGGCGGCGCTCTCGACGGCCGGCACGTCGGCCAACCCGCGATTGGCGCCCGTCGCTCGTCGCTCGAGCCACACGCCGCGTGGCGACTCGACCAGCGCCGCGACGACCGCGACGCGCTCGAACGCGGGGCGCGGCCGGCGCGCCGGATAGGCCTCCGGGTCGCCGGCCGCCCGCGCCCGGCAGAGCGCGGCCACCGGGCAGTCGCCGCAGCGCGGCGCACGCGGCGTGCAGACGGTGGCTCCCAGCTCCATGAGCGCCTGATTGAAGTCGCCCGGCGCCCCGGGCGGCACCAGCGCCGCCGCCAGTCGCCAGAGGCGATCGGCTCCCGGCGCGCGGCGCGGATCCCCGCCCATCGCCTCGAGACGCGCCAGCACGCGCACCACGTTGCCGTCGACCACCGGCCACGGACGGTCGAAGGCGATGGAGAGGACCGCCCCGAGCGTGTAGCGTCCGATGCCGGGCAGCGCCGCCAGCGCTTCGGGGTCGGAAGGCAGGTGCCCGCCGTGGTGCTCGAGAGCGACCCGCGCGGCGCGCTGCAGATTGCGCGCGCGCGAGTAGTAGCCGAGGCCCGACCAGCGCGCCAGCACGCGCTCCTCGGGAGCTTGCGCGAGGCTCGCCAGGTCGGGAAACTCCGCCAGGAAGCGCTCGAAGTAGGGGATCACCGCGGCGACGCGCGTCTGCTGCAGCATGGTCTCGGCGACCCACACGGCGTACGGGTCGCGCGTGCGCCGCCAGGGCAGGTCGCGCCGGTGGGCGCGGTACCACGCCAGCAGCCGGCGGCGCAGCGCGCCGCGGCGGGCGGCGGGGATCGCGGGTGGCGCGACGGGCGAAGAGGAGGCGCGACGGGGCATGACCATGCCGGACTCTAGCGCGCTCGGCGGTGCGGCGCGAGCCGTTTCGGGGTATCGTCCGGCCGCGGCCGTTCTCCTGCTGCGCCGCGCGCCGCGCCTCGAGGTCTGCTGGATCGAGCGCGACCCGCTCCTCGTCTATCTCGGTGGCTTCCACGCCTTCCCCGGCGGCCGGGTCGGCCCGGAAGACGGGACCGTCCCCGTGGCCGGCGCCGGCGACCCCGCCGAGGCCCGCCGCCACGCCGCCGCGGCGCGCGAGCTCCTCGAGGAGACCGGGGTGCTGCTGGTGCGGCCCGCGGCCGCAGACCGGGCCGTGCTGCCCGGCCCCGACGAGCGCACGGCGGCGCGCGGCGGCGGGTGGCGCAGCTGATCGAGCACCGCCGCTGGCGCGAGGGCCTGGTGATGGGCGCGCTGCGGGCCGGTCCGGCGACACTCGCGGAGCTGTTGCCCCGCGCTTACGCCGACGCGCCCGAGGCGCAGTGGCGCTGGGCGCGCCGCTCGCTCTTGGCGCAACTGCTGGCCATGGAGAAGCGGGGGGAGGTGGGGAGGGAGGCGGGTGCCGGGGGGCGTGGGGACGAGTCGGGGAACTGGTGCTTGCTCGCCTAGGGCGGCGCCCTCCGCCGGTCGCCGGCGATCACTGCAGCACCACCATCTTCCGGGTCTCCACGCTGCGGCCGACGCGCAGGCGGTAGAAGTAGATGCCGCTCGTCAGCCCGGCTCCGGCCAGGGTCGTCTGGTGCGTTCCCTGTTCCCGGTGTTCGCCGCGCAACAGGGTCGCCACCTGCCTGCCTGCCAGGTCGAAGATCTCCAAGGACACATCTCCGGCCTCGCGCAGCGAGAACCGGATCACCGTGGATCCGCGGAATGGGTTCGGCGAGTTGCCGAGGAACCGGGGGCCTATCCCGAGCGACGGCGCCTCGGGCACGTCGATGGCGGGGCTCGCGACGGCCGCGACGTAGCTCTGCGGCTTGTTGCCCATGTAGCGGAAGTCGCCGCCGGCGTAGACGACGGGCCCGTCCACCAGCAGCGCGCGCACCGCGTCGTCGGCGTCCGGCCGCCAGCCGAGGACCGCCACCGGGCCCGTCATGGGCAGGGCCGCGATGTCGCGCAGGGTGATGCCCCCGATGTACGTGAAGTAGCCGCCCACGAACACCGTCCGTCCGCTCACGGCCACGGCCAGGATGGGGTGGTCGTTGGGAGACGGAGTCCAGCCGCCGTTGAGCCCGGCGACCGCGTCGAAGGATGCCAGGTGCTTCGGCACTCCGCCGGCGATCGAGAATATCCCCCCCGCGAAGATCGTGGAACCGCTCACCGCCAGGCTGTAGACCGTGCCGCTCCCGAAGACCGGGTCCCAGGCGTTTATACCCGCGTTCCACGCCGTGGCCAGCCCGGTGGTCGAATCCAGCGCGGCCAGGGCGTTGCGCGTCTGCCCGCCGATGGTCGTGAACACCCCGCCCGTGTAGACCGTCTGCCCGTCCGGGGCCAGGGCATAGACCGACGAGCTGGCCTGCGGGTCCCATGCCGTCGCCAGGCCGGTCGCCAGGTCGAGGGCCGCGAGGTTGCCGCGCACCTGGCCGCCGACGCTCGTGAAGGTGCCGCCCACGTATACCACGGCGCCGTCGAGCGCGAGGGCGCGCACGTCGCCGCCGACGGAGGGATTCGGGTTCCAGGCCGTGGCCAACCCGCCGGACGCGTCGAGCGCCGCGAGATACCGCCGGCTCTGCCCGCCGATGGTGGTGAACTTGCCGCCCGCATAGACCGTCGTGCCGCTCGCCGCCAGGGCCAGGACCTCGCCGTTCGCGTCGGGGTTCCACGGCGTCACGTGCCCGGTCGTCGCGTCCAGGGCGGCGAGGCGGTTGCGCGTCACGCAGCCGAGGCTGTTGAAGAGGCCGCCGGCGTAGACCGTGGATCCGTCCGCGACCAGAGCGCGGACCGTGCCGTTGGTGCTCGGGGCCCACGCGGCGACCTGTCCGGTGGCCGCGTCCAGCGCCGCGAGGTTGAAGCGCTTCTGGCCGCGGACGGTGGTGAACCCCCCGCCGGCGTACACCGTGCTGCCGCTCACCGCCAGGGTCAGGGGGTAGCCGTCGGTGTCGGCGTACCACGGAGTGATGGCCAGCCCTGTGGTCGCATCGAGGCCGGCCAGGCGCTGCTTGCCCTGACCGCCGATGAAGGAGAAGTTCCCTCCCGCATACACCGTGTTGCCGCTCACCGCCAGCGCTCTGACGTAGCCGTTCGACTTGGCGTCCCAGGCCGTCGCCAGGCCGGTGCCCGCGACCAGCGCGGCGGCGTAAGTCCGCGACTCGCCGCCGATCAGGGTGAATCGCCCGCCGGCGTAGAGCGTCGCCCCGCCCAGGGCCAGGCAATACACGGAGCCGTTCGCGAAGGCGTTCCACCCCGTCGCCTGTCCGGTGGCGGAATCCACGGCCGCGACGTAGGCCCGCGACTGCCCGCCGAGGGTGGTGAACTCGCCGCCCGCGAAGACGCTCGGCCCGCTGACCGCCAGGGTGCGGACGATGCCGTTGGGACTCGGATCCCAGGAGGTGGGCTCGCCGGTGGTCGCGTCCACCGCCGCGAGGTTCCGCCGGGACGCTCCCGCCACGGAGGTGAACTCCCCGCCGACGTATAGGGTCGTCCCGCTGAGCGCGAGGGCGTTGACCGAGCCCGCCACCACCGGACTCCAGGGCGCCACACTCAGGTCCGGCAGGACGTGCGCGAGGTTCAACCGGTCGTGTGCGCCCACCACCGGAAACCTGCCGCCCACGTACCAGCCGCCCGCGCCGTCGGAGATGGCCGCATAGACCTCGCCGCGGACCTTCGGAAAGCCGTCCACGGCGGTTCCGCTGGCCGCGCTGACGGGCACCCCGTAGCCGGTCGCGGGTCCCACCTGGGTGAAGGACCCGCCGATGTAGAGCGTGCTGCCGGCTAGGGCCAGCGCCGACACCGTGCCGTTGGCGACGTCGAAGTTCTCGAGGATCTCCTGGGCACGGGGGGCCGCGGGGCTCCAGAGGCAGGTGGCCAGCGCGCCGGACAGCCCGAGAGCGGCGGGGAGCGCGGCGCGCGGCTGGGTCGGGCCGGCTCTCCGGGGGACTCGCACGCCCACGCGGCGCGCGGTGGGCGCGGATCGAACTCGCATGGCGGACTCCTTAAAGGGGCCGCGAGGGGGGGCGCGGTCGTGCTCAGACTCTCGGCCGGTACTTCGCCGCGTACACTCCCAGACACGCGTCCTGCACCACGCGGATGCCCGCCGCCGCGAGCTTCTCGGCCGCGGCGTCGTCGCGGATGCCGCTCTGCAGCCACACCACCTTGGGCCGCACCGGCGCGGGCAGCGCGAGGATCTCGTCGGCGTGCGCGGCGATGAACTCGGGCCGGCGGAACACGTCGAGGATGTCCACCGCTTCGGTGAGCCCCGCCACCCCGCGCAGGCTCGGCTCGCCGAGGGCCGAGGCGATCTTGGGGTTGATGGGGATGACCCGCAGGCCGCGCTCGCGCAGCATGACGGGGATCCGGTAGGCGGCGGTCTCGGCGTGCGTCTCGTCGCGCATGCCCAGCACCGCCACGGTGTGCGCCGCGCGCACGATCTCGGCCAGCTCGACTTCCGACTCGATGAGGTTCGGATGGCTCATTCGGGTGCGCCCTCCGCCGGTGAGGGGGGATCGGAGACGGCGGGGGGGATGCCCAGCCCCACCTTGTGCATGAACTCCGGGTACTCGCGCACGAAGCGCGAGCGCGGCATGGCGATCGCGCCGGCGCGGCGCGCGCTCTCCAGCAGCTCGCGCTCCACGTGGGAGCCGAAGGCCAGGATGGGAAGGCCCGGCTGTGCCGCGGCCAGTCGCGTGATGATGCGCACCGCCTCGCCGCTGAGCGCGTGCAGGTCGACGACCGCGGCGCGCACGCGCGACTCGGCCGCGCCGGCCGTCCCGCCGGGCTCGGGCGGCGCCATCTGGGCCTCCACCTCGGCGAGGCGCGAGGCGGCCACCGGCTGGAGCCGGGCCTCCCGGATGCGGGCCTCGATGTTGACGCGGAAGAAGACGTCGTCACAGCAGACCAGAACGCGGTCCACGGGTTTTCGCCCTCCTCTTTGACCTGAAATTGACGATGGGCAGCGCACCGTCACGCTAGCAGAACCGTCCATCGGTTGACAGGGGAGCGCCCGCCGCCTAGCGTGGCGATGCCGGGCCACCGACCCGCGGCCCGGCCCCGCTCGCCCCGGAGCACTGGCCGTTTCGCTTCCCGAGAAGGAGCCCGCAGTGAAGCGCCGCACGCTATGGATCGTAGTCGCTGTCGTCGTCGCGGGCGCCGCCGCCTGGCTCGTGGTCGGAGGGCGCGCGAAGAACCGCCCGAGGCCCCGCCTCCTGGCGGTCGAGCGCGGGCCGGTCGTGGCCTCGGTCTCGGCCACCGGCACGGTGGTGCCGGTCGTGCAGGTCGAGGTCGGCAGCCAGGTCTCGGGGACCATCGCCAGGCTGTACGCCGACTACAACGACAAGGTCACCGCGGGCCAGCTCTTGGCCGAGCTCGAGCCCTGGCTGTTCGACGCCTCGGTGGCCCAGGCGGAGGCCAACGTGGCCCGCGCCGAGGCGGCTCTGCACGAGGCGGAACGGGCCTACCGCCGGGCCGTGGATCTCAAGGGGCGCGGCCTCATCGCCGACGTCGAGCTCGACGCGGCCACTTCGGCCTTCGAGCAGCGACAGGCCGAGCGGCGCCAGGCGGGCGCCAGTCTCGAGACGGCGCGCGTCAACCGCAGCCACTCCGTCATCAAGGCGCCGATCACCGGTGTGGTCGTTTCGCGCCAGGTGGACGTCGGGCAGACCGTGGCGGCTTCCCTGCAGGCGCCCAAGCTCTTCGTGCTGGCCCGCGACCTCAGGCAGATGCGGGTCGAGACCAAGATCGACGAGGCCGACGTGGGGCGCATCCGGCCCGGCTTGCCCGCGACCTTCACGGTGGACGCCTTTCCCGACGACGCGTTCGCGGGCACCGTGTCGCAGGTGCGGCTGGAGCCCGTGGTCGACCAGAACGTGGTCACCTACACGACGGTGATCGACGTGCCGAACCCCGAGCTGAAGCTGCGCCCGGGCATGACCGCCAACGTCACCATCGTGGTGGACGAGCGCCAGAACGTGCTCAAGGTCCCGAACGCCGCGTTGCGCTTCCGGCCGCCGACCGCCGATCGGGACGGCGGCCGGGCCGAGGCGCGGGCCGGGACCGGATCGGACGCCTCGACGCGCCCCGGCGGCGAGTCGGCGACGCGCCCCGGCGGCGAGTCGGCGATGCGCCCCGGCGGGCGGCAGGGGATGCCGGGCGGGGCCCGTTCGGGGGAGAAGACCGGCGTGGCCGGGGGCGCTACTGGGGCCGCGGCCATGGGCAAGGCGGGCAACGGCGGCCGCGAGCAGCGCCTCTTCGTGCTCGGCCCCGACGGCAAGATGAAACCGGTGCGCGTGCGCACCGGCATCACCGACGGCTCGTTCACCGAGCTGGTCTCGGGCGATCTCGCCGAAGGCGCCAAGGTGGTCGTCGGCATGGAGACGGCGTCGGGGCGCACCGATCTGCCGGCGCCCCCCGGCTTCGGGCCGGGCATGGGGCCGCGGCGCTAGGCCGGCGGCCCGCACGGGGAATCCGGCCATGACCGCGCCCGCCTCCCAGCCTTCCTCCCGACCTTTCGCCCTGCCGGGCGGCGTGGGCGACCCCCGCGTCCCGCTCATCCAGGTCAGCGACCTGTCGCGCATCTACCAGGTGGGCGACGTGCAGATCCCGGCGCTGCGCGGGGTGACCCTCGAGATCCGCCGCGGCGAGTTCGTCGCCGTGCGCGGGCCGTCGGGTTCCGGCAAGTCCACCTTCATGAACCTGCTCGGCTGCCTCGACCGCCCGAGCGGCGGGCGCTACCTGCTGGCCGGCGAGGACGTCTCCACCTACGATTCCGACCGCCGCGCGCAGGTGCGCAACCGGTTCATCGGGTTCGTCTTCCAGGGCTTCAACCTGCTGCCGCGCACCACCGCGCTCGAGAACGTGGAGGTGCCGCTGTTCTACAACGGCACGCCGCACGGCGAGCGCGAGGGCAAGGCGCGCGCGGCGCTGGCGGAGGTGGGGCTCACCGACCGCGGGCACCACTTCCCGTCGCAGCTCTCCGGCGGCCAGCAGCAGCGCGTGGCCATCGCCCGCGCCCTGGTGAACCAGCCGGCGCTGCTGCTGGCCGACGAGCCCACCGGCAACCTCGACAGCCGCACGTCGGTGGACATCATGGCGCTCTTCCAGCGGCTCAACCGCGAGCGCGGGCTCACCCTCCTGTTGGTGACCCACGAGCCGGAAATCGCCCACTACGCCCACCGCATCACCGTCTTCCGCGACGGGCGGCTGGTCGAGGACCGCCCGGTGTCGGGCGTGCGCGACGCGGCCCGCGACCTGGCCGCCATGCCGCCGGACCCGCACCTCGACGGGCTCGCGTAGGAGGCCGGGACGATGGACGTGATGATGACCGTGCGCCTGGCCAACCGCACCCTGCGGCGCAACAAGCTGCGCTCGGTGCTGACCATGCTGGGCGTGATCATCGGGGTCGCCGCGGTGGTGGCCACGCTGGCCATCGGCTCCGGCGCGCGCGCCTCGGTGCAGGCCCAGATCGCCACTCTCGGCACCAACGTCATCATGGTGATGAACGGCACCACTTCGTCGAGCGGCGTGCGCTCGTGGGGCACCACCCACTCGCTGACCTACGAGGACGCCGAGGCCATCCGCAAGGAGTGCGAGGCGGTGAGCGGCGTGGCGCCCACGGTGCGCTCGATGGCGCAGATGGTGTCGTCGAGCGGCAACTGGGGGACCAGCGTCCAGGGCACCACCAGCGACTACTTCGCCATCCGCGACTGGCCGGTCGAGCACGGCGCGGCCTTCACCGACGCCGACGTGCGCGGCGGCGCCAAGGTCTGCGTGCTCGGCGCGACCACGGCCGAGAACCTCTTCCCCGGCGGCCAGGACCCGGTGGGGCAGGTGGTGCGCATCAAGGGGCTGCCCTTCCGGGTGGCCGGCGTGCTGTCGAAGAAAGGCGCTTCGTCCATGGGGCAGAGCGACCAGGACGACGTGGTCATCGCACCGCTGACCACCGTCCAGAAGAAGCTGACCTCGGAGCCCGGCCACGTCGGCTCGATCATCGTCTCGGCGGTGGCGGCCGACCGCGTCAACCGGGCCATCGAGGAGATCACCGAGCTGCTGCGCCAGCGGCACCGCATCCGGCCCGGGGCCGACGACGATTTCGTCATCCGCAGCCAGAGCGAGTTCGCCAACGCCGCCGAGCAGACCTCGCGCACCATGTCGCTGCTGCTGCTCTCCATCGCCGCCGTGAGCCTGCTGGTGGGGGGCATCGGCATCATGAACATCATGCTGGTGTCGGTCACCGAGCGCACCCGCGAGATCGGCATCCGCATGGCGGTGGGGGCGCGCGCGCGCGACATCCGCTGGCAGTTCCTCATCGAGTCGGCGTTCCTCAGCCTGCTGGGCGGGGCGGCGGGCGTGGTGCTGGGGATGGCGGCCTCGGGCCTGATCACCAAGATGGCACGCTGGCCGACCAGCGTCAGCCCGGGCGTGGTGCTGCTGGCTTTCGTCTTCGCCGCGGCGATCGGCATCTTCTTCGGCTACTACCCGGCGCGCCAGGCTTCGCGGCTCGACCCCATCGAGGCGCTGCGCTACGAGTAGCGGGGCCCGCGCCTGCCTCCGCTAGGGCGCGTCGAGGAACTGCAGCACCGCGTGCGCGAATTCGTCCGGCCGCGTCAGGAAGGGCATGTGCCCGCCCGCCACGGCGGCGAAGCGCGTGCCCGGCCGCTCCCGGAACAGCTCGAGCACGTCCCGCGGCAGGAGCTCGGCTTCCCGGTCTCCCTCGACGATGAGCAACGGTACCTCCACGTCCCCCAGCTCCCGGCGCCACGAGTGTCCGACCAGCGCGAGCAGCCGGCGGGCCAGGGCCCGCGCTGCGAGCCGTTTCACCCGGTCAACGAGCGCGTCGAAGTCCTCGCCCTCCAGCTCCGGCTCGATCGGGTAACCGCCGGCCCGGCGCACCAGGGCCGCGAGGCCGCGCCGCTGGGAGGACGGCCACAGGCGCACGGCGCCGCCCAGTGCCATCCAGCGCAGGAACGTCCAGGCGCCCGCCAGGCCGGCGGGCGCGGTGGCCGGGGCCGCCAGCACTAGGCGGCGCACGCGGCTCCTTTGCGCCCGCCAGGCGCGCACCGCCACCACCGCGCCGAACGACTGGCCGAGGAGGTCGGCGCGTTCCAAGCCGAGGGCATCGAGTACCTCGCGCAGGTCGGCGGCGGCGGAGTCGAGTGCGCCGCCGCGTCCGACGCGCGGGCTGAGATCCACAGCGTAGGCGCGTCGCCCGGCGGCCAGCCGGGGCAGCAGCCCGGCGAAGAGTTCCTTGGCCCCGCCCACGCCGGGGACCAGCACGAGCGGGGGAGCGCCCGCCGTGACCCCGGCCGCCAGCACGCCGACGGTCGCTCCGGTGCGCAGGCGCACGGCGAGCCCCTCCGGCTCGCCGCCCGTCGCCCGCGAAACTCTCGGCTCCTCCATGCGCCCTCCACGGCGCCCCCTTGCCCGGCCCGCGAGCCGCATGATACCAGCGCGGCGTGAAGCCGCCTGCCTCACCTTTCCGCGACGGGCCGCCGGGGAGCGGCGCATCGGGTCCCGCAGCCGGGCCCGGCGAGCACGTCCACACGCTGCGCGTGCGCTACGCGGACAGCGATCAGATGGGCGTTGCCTACTACTCCAACCATCTCGTGTGGTTCGAGGTCGGGCGCACCGAGTGGCTGCGCTCGCGCAACTGCGCCTACCGCGACCTGGAAAGCCGCGGCATCTACCTTCCGGTGACCGAGGCTGCCTGCCGCTACCTGGCGCCCTGCCGCTATGACGACCTGCTGCGCGTCGTGACCGGCGTCGGGCGGCTGGGCCGGGCCGTCGTGCGCTTCGAGTACCGCGTCCTCAAGGAGGACGGCACGCTGGCGGCGGTCGGCCACACGGAACACTGCTTCCTGTCACGCGGCGGCCGCCCCCTGCGTATCCCGGAAGAGATCGCGCGCGTGCTCGCCCCCGGCCGCTAGCGCCGGTGCGCCGGGAGGCGAGGCGCCTCGCTCCCCGCCCCCCCCCGCGCCGCCCGAGTGGCAGGTTTGCAGATTGCCATTGCAGTCTGCATGATGGTGGCCATGCGGCTCGGCGCCGCAGCCGCGCGCGGGTCCCGCTGCGGCGTTTCCCACCGCCCGGCGCGCGGCCCAGAGTTCTCCCAAGATGTCATCTCACTGGCATGGATGCTGCTTGATTCTTTCCCGGTCGCCGACTTGTCTAACCGCGCGAAAGGACACTCCTCGCCATGCCTACGCATTGCATGCAGACGCAGCCCCCGCGCCGCGCTGCGCGATCGAGCCGTGGATTTGCACTGCTCGCCGCCACCGCGCTCTTGACGGCCGGCGGCGCGCGGCCGGCCGCCGGCCACGGGGACGGCTCCTATCCGCGGACCGTCAACCTCGACTGGCGCAACGAGATCAACGCTTTCTACGACAGCCGCTATGACGTGCTGGTGCACTCGGAACGCGTGCTCAACGATCAGTTGGACTCGCTGCGCATGTTCAATCCGTCGATCCAGCGGCTGGCGCACACCACCTGGCACGTCGCCTATGACGCGGGCCCCTCGGAATACCCGCCAATCTGGGGTCCGTGGTCGGCGGACGACCCGAAGTTCGGCTTCGAGCGGCGCTACTGGGATCTGCTGCAGAACAACGACTGGTGGCTGTACGCCGTCGACAGCAGCGGCACCCGCTACCACGCCGCCATGTGGACTATGGCCTGGGACGGCAACTTCTCGACCAAGTGCCGCCCGAATGCGCAGGGTAAGCGGCTGTGCGACGTGTACGCCGACTGGCTCGTGGACAACCTGGTATCGCAGCGGCACATCGAGGGTGTCTACTGGGATTACTGCAACGATGGCATCTCTTGGCTGAACTGGTACATGTGGGGGGCCTGTGTCGACTGCAACGACCCGAACTCGCCGCGCACGCCCGGCACGAAGTTCAAGAGTGCCTTCGACTGCGACGACGACGGCGTCCCCGATCCCGCCGATAGCGCCAACGTGTGGTGGAAGGCGGGCATGAACATCATCATGGACCGCCTGCGGGCGCGCCTGGGCGACGCGTTTCTGCTGGTCGGCAACGGCCAGCACCACTTCCTTCAGATGAACGGCGCCATGATCGAGAGGTTTCCCTTCATCCTTGGCAGCCTTGACCCGTACCCGAATCCGAACGGCTACAAGTGGCAGGCCAACATGCTCTCGACGCAGTTCGGCTACCTGAATGCGTACGAGAAGATCTTCTTCGAGCCGCGCCTGAACATCATTGACGCGAATTCGCCGGCGCTCAATGCCTTTGAGCCCGACCGGACACCGGAGCGCGAGCGCTACAAGCGCTACACGCTGGGCTCGGCGCTGCTGGGCGACGGCTACCACGGCATGCATGGCCCGGCCCTCGCGTGCATGTTCTGGGAACCGGAGTACGACCTGCGCCTCGGCTGGCCGACGGGCCCGGCCACCGCCTACCCGACCGGGGGCGGCCGGACGCTGTGGGTGCGCTACTTCGAGAACGGGGAAGTGTGGGTGAATCCGACCGGCTACACGGCCTACGAGGTGGCGGGTGGGAACCCGACGATTCCGGCGTACGACGCGGTCATCCGGCAGACGGTAGCGTTCCCCGGCGAGTCGGTGCCGGGGACCGGAATGAGCATGGGTGCTCCGCGCCCGAACCCCGCCGCGGGGCAGGCCTCCGTCGCGTTCGTGCTGTCGGCGGGTGTCCCGGCCACCCTCCAAGTCTTCGACGTGCGTGGCCGGATGGTGCGGGAAGTGTGGAGCGGGATCGGCACGGGTCAGACGCAGACCGCGGTGTGGGACGGCGACGGCGACCTGGGCTACCCCACGCCCGCGGGCATCTACTTCGTCACCCTCTTCGCCCAGGGCCACCGGGTCGAGCAGCGGCTGGTCAAGCTGCACTGAGCGCGCTACGCGGCGCCGCGAGCCTTGACCGTGGCGCCGCGGAACATGCGGTAGAACAGGATCGAAGCCGCGCCGTAGAGGGCGGCGGTCATGTAGTACGGATACTCGTATCCGTACCGGGCCATGATCCAGCCCGCCACCGACGCGCTCGCCGCCCACCCCAGGAACCAGACCGCGTTGTTGACCGCCGTGGCCCGGGCCCGCAGGGCCGGCGGCACCACCTCCATGGCGAAGGCGTTCAGCAGCGGCGACGACGTCTGCATGAGCACCGCCCGCGCCCAGAAGGCCCCCACGGCCACCGGCAGCGACGACTCGAACCCCAGGGTGACGAGGAAAGGGAGAGAGGCGAGCTGCAGTCCGGTCATCGTCTTCAGGATCCCGAAGCGGCGCGCCAGCAGCGGCCCGGCCAGGGCGGCCAGCGCCGTCAGCACCTGGCTCATCGCGTAGTAGACGCCGATCTGCCCGCTGGTGCAGCCGAAGCGGTTGGCGAAGTACAGATTGAAGAACGGGATCACCAGGCCGGCGCCGCAGCCGATGAGGAAGAAATTGAGCGCCAGCTTGGCCATCGGGCCGGCCGCCCCGCCCGGCGCTGCGGCCGTTCCGGCCTCGCCCTCCAGCGGTGGCTGCTCGCGCACGGAGAGCAGGGGCCACCCGGCCATGACGGTCACGATGCCCCCCGCCGCCAGCGTCCAGCGGTAGGCCACGAGCAGGGTGGGGGTCCACGCCGGGGCGTGCCGGCGCAGGAGCTCCGGGATCTGCCCGCCAGCGAAGGTGCCGCACACGCCGGCCACCAGGATGACGATGAAGTGGGCGCTGAACAGGTGGGTGCGGACGTGGGTCTCGGAGTTCTCGCTGAGGAAGGGAGAGGCCGAGATGGCGACCAGGGCGTAGGCGACGCCGGCGGCGAAGCCGGCGGCCAGCAACCAGCCGGGGTCGAGGGTGAAGGCTCGCAGGGTGCTGACCACCCCCAGGCCGACGCTGCCGAGCAGCAGGCAGTGGCGCCGCCCGAGGCGGTCGGAGAGGATCCCGGCGGGCAGGGCCGCGAGGCCCATGCCGAGGCCGGTCAGAGACAGGCAGCGGCCGACGAATTCCTCTCCGAATCCGCCTTCGGCCAGGTACAGGTTGAACAGCACCTGGTGGACGGAGTATCCCGCCCACACCAGGAAGGTGGAGACCAGGAAGAGCCGGGCGTTCTCGGAGAACTCGCGGGTCGTGTAGAAGGTACCGCGCAGAAAATGGCGAACCAGTCGACGCCTTTCTAGCGCGCTGCCACCCCACCCGCGGGCATCGCCGCGCTCAAAGCCGCAAGCATGAGACGCGCCGGCTCGGCCCCCAGATTGGTGACCGTGATCCCGGGCAGCACCTCCCAGTGACCGGTGTCACCCGGGCCGAGGTCCACCTGGGACTGGCCGTAGTCGACGCGCACCCGGCCGCTCAGCACGTGCACCGCCTGCTCGCCCGGCTCGTCGATGGGCTCGCCGCCCAGGGAAGACCCCGGCGGGATCTCCACCATGAACAGGTCCAGCGAGCGGCCGGGACGGTCGCAGAGGGGCATGGTGGAGGCCGAGTGCTCCGCGGACGAGCCGCCGAGATTGCGGCCGTTGGCTCTCGTGATGTGGGCGCCGGGCCCACCGTTGGCAACGAGGAGCGCGGGGGAGACGCCGAGCGCCTTCGCCATTTCGGTGAGGGTGTTGAGGGAGGGAGATGTGCGGCCGTTTTCGACCTGACTGATGAATCCCTTCGAAAGGCTGCAAGCCGAGGCGAGTCCCTGCACTGTCAGGCCACGACGACGCCGAAGCGTGCGGATCTTTTCCCCAAGGGACATCGTGGGTGCCTCATTCGCAAGGTGGAAAGCGCCCCTGGGTGTGCCGCGACACGGGCGGAAGCGGCGCGATGGCGCTTTTTAGCTATCGTTAACGGTACGGCCCGTTGTGCAGCGGTGTCAATCGCCGGAGGCGGTTCGGGCCCGCTATCCGGCAGATTTTTCGCCGGTCTCGCAGGCCCGGACGGTCCCTGGGGCAATGGCCCCACCCCTGGCGCGGGCCCGCTCCATTCCCCTAGAATGCTGCGAGCCAAGAAGGTAGGCCGCTGCCGGCGCCTTCCGGCGGGCGTACCGCATCTCATCACGCCGTGGAGACCCCTTTGAGCCCCATCCACCTGACGCCACCGTCGTCGCCGGCCCGGCCCCCGGCGGGGGGCTCCCCGCCCGGAGAGCCGTGCGCCTCCGTCCTGCCGGAGCGCCGGCCGGAGTGGCTCAAGGTGCGCCTGCGCGACGTGGACGCCGTGGCCCGCATGAGGCCCGTGCTGCAAGGGCTGCACACGGTCTGCGAGAGTGCGCGCTGCCCGAACCTCGGCGAGTGCTGGGGGCGGGGTACGGCCACCTTCATGATCCTGGGCAACCTGTGCACCCGGCGCTGCACCTTCTGCGCGGTGCCGCAGGGCCGCCCCGAACCGCCCGACCCGGCCGAGCCGGCGCGCCTGGCCGACGCGGTGCGCCAGCTCGGCATCCGCCACACGGTGATCACCTCGGTGACCCGCGACGACCTGCCCGACCAGGGCGCCGGCCAGTTCGCCGCCTGCATCCGCGAGGTGCGGGCCGTGCGGCCAGACTGCTCCATCGAGGTGCTCATCCCCGATTTCCAGGGACACTGGGACGCCCTCGATCTGGTCATGCGCGAGCGGCCGGAGGTCCTCAACCACAACATCGAATCGGTGCCGCGGCTCTACCGGCGGGTGCGGCCGGGGGGGGTATACAAGCGGACCCTCGAGCTGCTCGAGCGCGCCCGCGCCTATGCGACTTCGAAGACCAAGTCCGGGCTCATGGTGGGGCTCGGCGAAACGAAGGAAGAGGTGCTCGCCACCCTCCAGGACCTGCGCGCCCACGGCGTGCAGGTGGTCACCATCGGGCAGTACCTGAAGCCGCGCACCCAGCGCGTCCCCATGTTCCGCTACGTGCACCCCGACGAGTTCGCGGAGTACAAGGCGTTCGCCCTCGATCTGGGCTTCGAGCACTGCGAGTCGGGGCCGCTGGTGCGCTCGTCGTACCACGCCGAGGCGCACGTCGGGCAGGCGCTGCGGTGAGCGGGGCGAGCCGCGGCCTGCTGGCGTTGGCGGCGGGGCTCGCCCTGGCAGTCACGGGAGCCACCGTGGCCGGGCTCGGGCGCGCGACCCAGACGATCGGGCAGGAAGCGGCGCGAGACTCCGGGGGGGGCGGTGGCCTCGGACAGCCGGAGTTCGTGCCCGCCGATGCGGCCCTGCCCCGCCTGCGCTGGCCGGACGGCAGCCTGAGCGTCAACGACCGCTGCCCGGTCACCAAGACGCGGCTGGCGCGCGATATCGCGCCCCTGTTCGTCAACGGCCGGCCGGTCGGATTCTGCTGAAGCTCGCACGTGCCGGTCTTCGTGCAAGACCCCGGAAAGTACCTGAAGGAGCTGGGAGCGCGCCTGGAGTGCCCGGTGGCGCCCGGCCGCCCGGCCGTGCTCGACGCGGCGCATGCGGCACGCGTCAATCACGAGACCTACTACTTCTCCAGCCCCGCGGCGCGGGACCGCTTCCGGCGCGACCCGCTGCGCTACTGCGGCCAGGTCACCGACCCGGTGAGCGGCGAGCGCTTCCGCCCGACGGTGGCCTCGCCGCGCGCCGTCCACCTCGGCCGGCCCTACTACTTCCGTAGCGCCGAGAACCGCGGTCGCTTCCAGCGCGAGCCGCAGCGCTTCGCCGAGCCCACGCGCGCGCACAAGTAGGGGGCCCGCGCCGCCGCCCCCCCCGAGCTGCCCGCAGGAGATCCGCGCCGGCCGCGGATTTTCGGTGCCGGCGCGAGCCGGGCCCGTTCGTCTTGCGGCAGGAGCTGCGGAGCCTAGGCGCTGAGTCCGCTCAGGGCACCCGCATCCGCCCGGCGTAGGATGGTGGAGACCAGGGCGAAGCAGGCCGCCAGGGAGGTGACCGCCCAGGTGAAGCCGGGAGGGAAGGTCGGCGGAGCGCCCGACAGTCCGCCGGAAGCCGCCGAGCCGATCGCCATCCAGCACGCCGCCGCGGCGATCGGCAAGCACGCCGCCAGTCCCGCCAGGGCCGGCTGCCAGGGGAAGGGGAGGGGCTGCGTCGTCGCCGCCTCCGCCCGGACCGCGGCCATCACCGAGGCGGTGAAGCGCGGCGTCGGGGTCAAGGGTTCCGCCTCTGTCAGCAGCCGATCGAGAGCGTCCACGGTCATCCCTCCTCGTCGCCGCCGGTCAGGAACCCGGCCAGCTTGCGCCGCAGGATCGCGCGACCCCGGTGCAATTGCGCCTTCACCGTGCCCTCCGGCAGGCCCAGCGTGCGCGCCGCCTCGGCGACGTCCAGGTCGTGGAAGTAGAAGAGCACGAGCGCGTCGCGGTACTTCTCCGGCAGGGAGAGCACGCTGCGGCGCACCAGCTCCGCCCGGTCCCGCCGCTCGTACTCGCGGTCCACGAAGCGGCTGTCGGCCATGCCGCGCAGGGCGTCGAGCGGCACCTCGGCGACCCGCACCCGCCGCAGCCGCGAGCGGTAGACGTTGAGCGCCACGGCGAACAGCCAGGTCGAGAAGCGCGACTCGCCGCGCCAGCGCGGCAGCGCCCGGTAGGCGCGCACGAAGGCGTCCTGGGCCAGCTCCTCGGCGAGGCCGGGGTCGTGGCAGAAGCGGTGCGCCAGGTTGACCAGCGGCCCCTGCCAGCGCCCCACGATCTCCGCGAAGGCGTCCACCTCGCCCTCCAGGACGCGCTGGACCGCGGCCCTGTCCGCTTCGTCGCCCAAGGGGCCCCCTCCGAGCCGGTCCACCGCTTCCGTGTGGTCAGACGCCGCGCCGCCGCCGCCGGTTGCAGTTTTCCGGGCGGGGGCGGCCGGGGGCGATTCTACGCAACCGGGGCCGGGGCGGGCGAGTCCTACCTGCCGAACGGGGCGATGGGCGCCCCGCCGGAGGTTAGGGACATGTTCCAGACTCTGCCGGAGGTGATGGCCATCGCCATCCCGATCGTCACCGTGATCGCCGTCTTCACCTTCGCCGGTTTCGCGGCGTTCTCCGACAACCGCCGCAAGGAGCGGGAGGCCTTCTACCGCTACGAGTTCCGCAAGAAGCTCATCGAGCAGGGGACCGGCGCCTCCGAGAGGGTGCTGGAGCTGATGCGCGAGGAGGACCGCGCCGAGCAGCGCCAGGCGCGCGAGGGCGTCAAGCTGGGCGGGCTGATCACGGCGGCCGTGGGCCTGGGGCTGATCTTCGGGCTGCGTTTCATCAAGGGCGAGGACGTGTGGATGGTCGGCTACATCCCGCTCGCCATCGGCATCGTGATGCTGCTCTACGGGCTGTTCTTGGCGCCCCGGGAGCCGGCGCCGGGTCAGGGCGGCGCGACGCCGCCGGCCGCCTAGCGGGGAGCCCCGCAGGACGGCCGCGCTACGACGCGGCCCCGCGACGCGCCGGCCCCGTGCCGGCGCGTTCCTGCATCTGGTACTGCAGCTGGTAGAGGCGGTGGTAGATGCCGCGCTGTGCCAGCAGCTCCTGATGCGTGCCCGTCTCGCGCACCTGGCCCTTGTGCAGCACCACGATGCGGTCCACGTCCTGGATGGTGGACAGGCGGTGGGCGATGACCACCGAGGTGCGCCCCTGCATGAGCCGGTGCAGGGCGTCCTGGATGAGCAGCTCGGTCTCGGTGTCCACCGACGAGGTGGCCTCGTCGAGCACCAGGATCTGCGGGTCGAACGCCAGGCAGCGGGCGAAGGAGAGCAGCTGCTTCTCGCCCACCGAGAAGCCGGCGCCGCGCTCCCTCACCTCGGCCGCGTAGCCGCCCGGCAGCCGCCGGATGAAGGCGTCGGCGTGCACCTCGCGGGCCGCCGCCTCGACGCGCTCGCGGGAGATGGCGCGCTCGCCCAGCCGCAGGTTGTCCTCCACCGTGCCGGAGAACAGGAAGACGTCCTGCAGCACCACGCCCACGGCCCGCCGCAGCCCCTGCAGGTCCCACTCGCGCACGTCGATGCCGTCGACGTAGATGTGGCCCGCCTGCGTGTCGTAGAAGCGCGTCAGCAGGCTGATGATGGTCGTCTTGCCGGCCCCGGTGGCGCCGACGATGGCCACCTTCTCGCCGGGCGCCACGGTCAGCGACACGTCGCGCAGCACCGCGTCGCCGTCGTTGTAGGCGAAGCTCACGCGCTCGAAACGGATCTCGCCGCGCACCCGCTCGGGGCGGCGCGGCGCGGCCGGCTGCGGCATGCCGGCGGGCGTGTCGAGCAGGTCGAAGACGCGCTCCGAGGAGGCCATGGCGGACTGCAGGATGTTGTACTTCTCGGAGATGTCGGCGATCGGGCGGAAGAAGCGCTGCGTGTACTGGATGAAGGCCACCAGGCTGCCCAGGGTGAGCCCTTGCCACATCACCTGCCGGCCGCCGTACCAGATGATGAGCGCGATGGCCAGGGCGCCGATCAGCTCGATCACCGGGTAGAAGACGGCGTAGTAGGTGACCGATTGCAGATTGGCGTTGCGGTGGGCGCCGTTGATCTCGGCGAAAGCGGCGAAGTTGCGCGGCTCGCGGTTCATGATCTGCACCGTGCTCATGCCGGTCAGGTTCTCGTTCAGGTACGAGTTCATGCGCGCCAGGCGGGTGCGCACGTCGCGGTAGGAGGCCCGCACCTTGACGCGGAAGACCATGGTGACGAGGAAGATCAGCGGCAGCACGGAGAACGAGACGACGGTCAGCTCGAAGTTCATGCTCAGCATCACGATCAGGATGCCGAGCAGCGTGAAGACGTCGCCGAAGATGGTCACCACGCCGGAGGTGAACAGCTCGTTGAGCACGTCCACGTCGCTGGTGACCCGGGTCATCAGCCGGCCGACCGGGGTGCGGTCGTAGAAAGCCAGCGGCAGCCGCTGCAGATGCCGGAAGATCTGCAGCCGCAGGTCGTACATGATCTCCTGGCCGGTGTTCTGCATCAGCTGCATCTGCCCGTACTCGATCACCCCCTGGACGAGCATGAGGACCACCAGCAGCCCGCCGACCAGCGCCAGTCCCTGCAGGTCCCGGTTGGCGATGAAGTCGTCGATGGCGATCTTGGTCAGGTAGGGGCCGGCCAGCTGCAGGGCGGCGGTGACCACCACCAGGGCGAAGGCGGCCAGCACGCGCCGCCAGTGGGGGCGCAGGTAGGCCAGCAGGCGGCGCATGAGGCGCGCGTCGTAGGCCTTGCCGAGGGCCTCCTCCTCGTGGAACTCGTGGCCGCTCACGAGGCCTCCAGCTCCTCTTCCAGCTGCTGCTGGCGGTAGAGCTCGGCGTACAGGCCGTCGTGCGTCAGGAGCTCTTCGTGCGTGCCGCGCTCGGCGATGCGGCCGCCGTCCAGCACCACGATCTGGTCGGCGTGGCGCAGGGTGGAGACGCGGTGCGAGACGATCACCGAGGTGCGCGAGCGCATGACCTGGGTCAGCTCGCGGAGGATGGCCTCCTCGGTGTAGGTGTCGACGCTCGAGAGGCAGTCGTCGAGCAGCAGGAGGGCGGGGCGCCGCAGCACGGCGCGGGCGATGGCGGCGCGCTGCTTCTGGCCCCCCGACAGCGTGATGCCGCGCTCGCCCACCACGGTGTCGAGGCCGTCGGGGAAGCCGGCGACGTCGGCGTCGAGGTGGGCGACGCGCGCCGCCCACTCCACCTGGTCGCGCGGCGCCTCCTCGACGCCGTAGGCGATGTTCTCGGCCACGCTGGCGGAGAACAGGAAGGTCTCCTGCGGCACCACGCCGATCTGCCGGCGCAGGCTGGCCACCTGGTAATCGAGGATGTCGCGCCCGTCCACCCGCACGCTGCCGCGCGGCGCGTCGAAGAGGCGGCACAGCAGGTGGACGAGCGTCGACTTGCCCGAGCCCGTGTGCCCGACCAGCGCCAGGGTCGTGCCGGCCGGCACCGTGATGCTGACGTCGGAGAGCGCCGGGGCGGCGGCCCCGGGATAGGTGAAGGTGAGATCGCGGATCTCGATGGCCCCGGCCAGGCCGTCGGCGTCCACCGCCCCCGGCCGGTCGCGGATGGCCGGTTCGGTGTCGAGGATCTCGCGCATGCGCCGGTAGGAGGCCGCGCCGCGCTGGAAGAGATTGACCACCCAGCCCAGCGCGATCATCGGCCAGATGAGCATGGCGAGGTAGACGTTGAAGGCCACGAACTGGCCGAGCGTCAGCGTGCCGCGGATCACCAGGCTGCCGCCCAGCCACAGCACCACCACCGCCCCCAGCCCGGCCAGGAAGCCCATGGCCGGGTAGAAGATCGCCCACAGGCGGATGAGCCCGCGGTTCTTGCTCACGTACTCGCGGTTGAGCACCGCGAAGCGCTCGGTCTCGTGGTCCTCCTGCGCGTAGGCGCGCACCACGCGCACGCCGCTCAGGTTCTCCTGCACCGCCGCCGAGATGCGCGCGAAGTGCGCCTGGATGTCCTCGAAGCGCTTGTGGATGTGCTGGCCGAAGAAGCCCACCGAGAAGGACAGGAGCGGCAGCGGGATGAGGGCGATCAGCGTCAGCAGGGGCGACAGGATCACCATCAGGGTGACCGCGGCGACCGCCATGACGACGGTGTTGAGGCCCTGCATGATCCCCGGCCCGAGCACCATGCGGACGGCGTTCATGTCGTTGGTGGCGCGCGACATCAGCTCGCCGGTCTGGCGACCGTGGTAGAAGGACAGCGGCTGGCGCTGCAGTTGGGCGAAGAAGTCGTTGCGCAGGTCGAACTCGATGTGGCGCGACACGCCGATGAGGATCTTGCGCATCAGGTAGCGGAAGACGCCGGCCACGGCGGCCACGGCCACGATCAGGAGCGCGTAGCGGCCGAGCTTGGCGGCGTCGACCTCCTTCTGCAGGCTGTCGATGGCGTGGCGCAGCACCCACGGGGCGGCGAGCGCCACCCAGTTGGAGAGCACGAGGCAGACCGCTCCCCGGAGGAGTCCGCCGCGGTAGCGGGCGAGGTAGGGGAGGAGCCCCCGGAGGACGTTCGTGGGTCCGATCCTTGGCGGGAGCGGGAGCCGTGGGCGGCGCCCGCTCCCCGTCCGACGACGCCTACGGGTTGCCCGGCGTGGGCGTCGGCGGCGGGGCCGGCACGGGCGCGGGCTGCGCGGGCGTCTCGGGGGCGGCGGGTGGGGCGGCCTCGGCGCCCGGCTGCCTGGCCGGCACCGGCGCGCCGGACGGATCCATCGCGGAGGTCAGCAGGCCGTCGTACTTGCCCAGCCGGTTTCCCTTGTAGGAGATGCCGAGGTAGAACTGGGTTCCCGCCGGGACGTCGATCCCGCCGAAGGTCTGGAAGACACCGGCCGCGACGTCCATGGTCTTGTACGCGCGGTAGCGGACCCCCAGGCCACCCTTGAAGTAGTCCTGGATGTCGCCGTCTCCGGTGTGCTTGACCCACTCCCAGTGCCCGGTCACGAGCACCTTCGGGGCCGGCCACAGGCCGGCGTCGAAGTTGAAGAGAAACTGGTTGGCGGGGTCCTTGCTGCGGCCGCGGTAGCCGACGGCGGCCTGGGCGAAGAGCGGTTTGGGCGCGAACGCGCGCCCGGCCAGGGCGCGGATCGTGTAGTCGGTCTGCCCGTCGCCCAGCGCCGGCGATGTGACCGACGCGTTGTAGCCGGTGGACAGCTTGAGCTCGCCCTGCGCGCTGACCACGAACGACCCGTCGAGGATCCGGTAGCGCAGGCCGCCCGTGAAGTCGCCGATGCCGGTGGTCGTGAGGTCGGGCGTGTCCTCGTACTGCTGGCTCAGCGAGCGCACCGGGATGTGGAACAGGAGCCCCAGGCGGTCGCGCACGCCGTACTCGACATGGGCGTTGGCAGTGAAGTCCCGATAGTCGCCGGCGGGATTCTTCTGCTTTTCCCCGACGGCGTCGTAGAGGCTGCCGGTGCTGAGGTACGAGAAGGTGCCCTGGACGAAGTAGCCGCTACGGTTCAAGGTCCAGGGGCTGAGGAGCGTCCAGGGCTCTTCGGCGGACGCGGGCGCGGCGAGCAGGCTCAGCGCTCCGCACGCGGCGAGAATACAGAGAGCCGGTTTCCAGGAACGGTTCACGAGGGGATCCTCCGCTGCCGGTTCGCCTGCGAGATGGTGAGTAGGCGCGACGACGGCCACAGGCTAACCGAGGGGGGCGCGGCGGGCAAGCAGCCGTCTCCCGGACGGTCCGGGGGCCGCGCGGGCGGCGGCCGGGCCGCCCGGAGCCTCCCGCACCCCGCCGCCGGGTGCCCTGGCAGCGCCGCCGCCGCCGCCCGGTTCCGGGGGCCGCGCGGCGCGTGGCATACTCCCCGATGGCCATGACCACGATCCTCGTCCACATCCACCACCCGGACTTCTCCCTGTGGAGCTTCCCGCCGGAGCTCGGCGCGCGCCTGCGGGCGCGCTTCGCCGAGCGCGGCGTGCGCTTCCGGCTGGCGCCGCAGGAGGTGGGGTTCGGCGAAGCCATCGCGCAGGCTGACGCGCTGCTCGGCCGCGGGCTCGACGCCGAGACCTTGGCGCGCGCGACCCGTCTGCGCTGGGTGCAGCTGCCGACCGCCGGGGTGATGGGAGCGCTCTTTCCCGAATTGGTGGAGAGCCCGGTGGTGCTCACCAACGCGCGCGGCGTGCACGCCGTGCCCATGGCCGAGCACCTGCTCGGCCTCATGCTCGCGCTGGTGCGCAAGATCCACCTGGCGCGCGACCATCAGCGCGCCGCTCGCTGGGGCCAGGAGGCGCTGTGGGGCGGCGATCCTCCCTTCGACGAGCTCGACGGCAAGACCCTCGGCGTCGTCGGCCTCGGGGCGGTGGGCTCGGCGCTCGCCGTTCGCGCGCACGCCCTCGGCATGCGCGTCCTGGCGGTCCGCCGGCGCCCCGCGCAGCCGCTGCCGCCCGGCGTGGCGGAGGCCCGCGGCGAGGGGGATCTCCCTTGGCTGCTCGAGCGGAGCGACTTCGTCGCCGATTGCCTGCCGCACACCCGGCGCACGCGCCGCCTCTTCTCGGACGCCCAGTTCGCGGACATGCGGCCCGGGGCCTACTTCCTCAACGTCGGGCGCGGCAACACCGTGGACGAAGCGGCCCTGGTGCGCGCCCTGGAGAGCGGCCGCCTGGGCGGCGCCGGCCTCGACGTCACGGCCGAGGAGCCGCTGCCGGCGGGCAGCCCGCTCTACTCGTTGCCGCAGGTGCTGCTCACGCCGCACGTCTCGGGCACCTCCCGCCGGTTCTGGGAGCGGGCCGGGGACCTCTTCGCGGAGAACATCGAACGCTTCCTCGACGGGCGGCCGCTGCGCAACGTGGTCGACAAGCGCGAAGGTTACTGAGGAGCCGCCTCAAGGACCGTGGGGATGCGTCCCGGGGCGCGGACGGCGGCGGGGCCCGCGCTCGGGGCACGCATTTTGTTGTGAGGACGCCGGCGGCAGCGTAGGTTTGGCGGCAGGCCCGCGCGCTGCGGGCGGGGCGGCCGCGCGACTGGGGGGAGGCTCGAGGGGTGTCCACCGGGGTGACGGGAGGTCCGCAGGCCAGGACGGCCGAGTTGGGCGCGGCGCGTGGCGTGGCCGGCGCGCCCACCTTCGCCTACCGCAACCGCACGCTCTGCTGCGAGGACCTGCCGGTCGAGGCCCTCTATCGTTCGGTCGGGCCGCTCTACGTGTACTCGGCGCAGCGCCTGCGCGACAACGCCGAGCGCGTCCGCCGCGCCTTCGCGCGCGTCCAGACGCTGGTGGCCTACGCCGTCAAGGCCAACACCAACCCGGCGATCCTGCGCCTGTTCTACGAGTGCGGACTCGGCTTCGAGGTCAGCTCGGCGGCGGAGCTGTCCATCGCCCTGGCCATCGGCGCGGCCCCCGCGCACCTCGTGGTCAACGGCAGCGCGCGCAACGACGAGGAGCTGGCCCAGGCCGCCGGGTGCGGCGCCTATCTCGTCTCGGTGGACTCGGAGGCCGAGGCGGCGCGCCTCGAGCAGGCGGCGGCGCGGGCCGCCCGGACGGGCAAGCTGACCGCTCCGGTGCGGGCCGCCCTGCGCGTCAACCCGGACATCGACGCCAACGTGCACCCCGACCTGGCGACCGGCCTCGCCGACAGCAAGTTCGGGCTGCCTCCCGATCTGGTCGTGGACTGGTACGTCCAC
>Ga0315286_10000647_pt1 | contig 29996 bp, 27 predicted proteins | sample YL17G10_0_MG_FD_205038 | JGI IMG/M metagenome (GOLD analysis project Ga0315286, IMG submission 205038) | Sediment microbial communities from Yellowstone Lake, YNP, Wyoming, USA - YL17G10_0 | ecosystem: Environmental > Aquatic > Freshwater > Lake > Sediment | place: USA: Wyoming | collected... | reverse complement strand
GCTTCGAGGGGAGACGAGGTCAGACGCGATCGACATATACACTCACATCGATCCGGAAGATCTGCGCAAGTCTTATCTGGCTCACATGCCGAAACTCGGAATAATCTGATTGCGGAAGTGAAGTGAAAATGCCAAAAAAGGTCATTACCGGACGAAATGTAAACCCCAGGCGACTGAAGGTCGGGGATGTCGTTGCCGTCAAGTGGCGTGATGCCGTCTCGATGGAGAGGGTGGAATGGGATGAGCTCAATGACATTGAAGATCCGGAACCAACTTCGTGCTGGGGCGCAGTCGTTCGGAAGTCTCGAAAATATGTCTACTTAGCTTCGGAGATCGGTGATCGCACATCAGATAGCCTCTGGATTGAAGCTTTGCCCTACAGGCTAATCGAGGAATGCAGGATCATCGATAGAGCGGAAATCTGAGACGGGACCCATGAAAATGGGATGTTATTCGGGTTTTTGCCCCTAATTAATCGGGTCAAAAGAGACGCTGGCTTGACAATGCTCTCATTTTGACAATTTCGAGGTTTTATCCGTAAACCAGTTTTTTACCTGTAAATTACCTAGGTAAGAAAAGGGTGGATTGGCCACCCCCGAATACCTGCACGTGGCAGTTTCTCAGGTAAGAAGACCGGCCTTGGATTCCGAAGGCAAGGGTGGAGGCAGAGGGATTTGAACCCTCACATAGCCAGGAGGTCGAGTACGAAAAAGAATCAGGTCTTTTTAGTACTGCGGGCAAACACCCTTCCTAATTCGTTACTTACTGGACAGTTTTGATCATAGGGGGTTCAAATCCCCACGCCAGGTTGAGGTCGCTAGCCAGGAAAAATGTAGAAACGAGAATCGTAAGGGATTGCTTACTTCGGGCAAACCCATCCCGCTTCAATAATTTCAAGTAATCGAAGGATGCTGTCAAGTAGAGGGGTGGTGAGACAAGATGGAATCTTCAACAGCTGCCGAAATCGATCAGAATGGCGCATTGTATGATCGATCATCCGCCCTTCGTTTTCTTTACGATCGCTTATTCAAACCGGTGAGAAGCGATTTCGTTAGGATGTTACTCTTCATCATGATCTGGGCCATCGTATTCTTTGTCGTTTCATTCATCGAAGGTACATTGATTCTGGGAGAAATCGATTTCAAGCTAACCTCAGATGTCGGTTACTTAGAGGATTTTTACACTTTTTCCCTATTGGCAACTGTTATGCTTTTCTTTTGGTTGACAAAGAGAGTCTTCGATATTTTCTATGAGGTCTTTTGGGGGGAAGAAGGTTTCCAATCCGGAATCGATTGGAATAGAATATCGAAATCCGAATATCATGCAATACTCAGCGAGAGTAACGATTTCATCCAACACAAGGGGAATATGCCGGTCAAGTGGCGAATTTTCTACATTCTTCTATGGGTTGGTGCGACAGGCTATTTCATAGTCGAGCTTCTTCTCGAATTCGCTAATACGACTTACTACGGTTTCTGGTACGGTCCACATCACTTGCTCGGTGCAATAGGATGGTTGGCCTTCATATTTGTTCTATTAGTCCTAATAGGTCCAGAACTTATTTGGAGATATATTGCAATCATAAGAGAGACGCGAAGAATTGTTGCCGAGGTTGATGGCAAAGGCGAAACTCTAACCATCGTCGCGAGTCCGATGCATGGAGCGAGAGGATTCAGATGCCTCGGTCAATTGGCTTTGCGAATGTCGATTGTTCCAATATCGGCATTGATAGCACTGTTCGTATGGGTATTCTTCAGTTCTCTGTTACTTGAGCACGCGATTCTCGCAACGGGCATGCTTGTCGCTCTCTCGGTGATATCCTTCTTCTATCCGCTGATGACGATAATCAGGGTGGTTAAGAGAAGAAAGGAAAAGAAATTGAGTGATCTGTCAATGAAGCTACGAAATATCCACATTCGCTTGTCAGGTATTGCTGATGGGGGGAAGAGCCTAATCGATGAGGAAATTAGGAACCTGTCCTCAGAGATTCAACTGTATCAGGTTCTGCATGATGACGCTGCCGAGACCCCTGTTTGGCCTTTCGATACAAGTGTTTTTTCAAAATTCATTTTGATTGTGATAGCGCCGTTCATATTCATCTTTTTTGAACATTTTATCTATAGATAGGGTCATAATTCATTTGAATTCTCTTCAACATCTCCTTTTCGGCCGTACAGTATGAAACAGTCGGTATTGTCGAACATCAAGGTCCGAAATTTGAGAATCCTCTGTTGCCACAAAAGGGGCACTCACCACGGTTGAGCTGGTGACACTTGTGACATATGACCTTCCCACATCTTCGGCACTGTATGTAATGCCACATGAATCCTGAACCTTTGCAGCTTTGACATCTCGTCAACATTATCACCCAGCCACGCCGTCTAAGCACTAATGGGTCGAGTTCAACCTAGATAGACTCATACGGATATTTGGTTTTTACTTGATATGCAACAGGGGCAGTTAAATCCCCTTAGAGAAATGACGGATTGCCATATTCGCATCTTTTTCTTAGAACTGGTGATTCGCTCGACGCGAATCGAATCGCCTCTCTACTCTTTATGCAATTGAAGCCGCTCACTTGACACAAATACAATCAACCTAGTCGACATTCCCGTGTCATATGCAATTCAAGATGGAGGGCATGATCTCGGAAATCAAAGGCGGTCCGAAAGGAAGACTGATAAGAAGGCTTGCCCATGGGATGCTCCCACTTGGGATCATATACTACTGGCTACCAGATCCTCTATATCTGGATTACTTCCCCAAATGGTTAGGTGCATTGATTGTACTTCTCGGAATCGCTATCTTTGAGTCTGTACGAATCATGACAGGCAGAATCCTCCCAGGAATGAGAAATTATGAGGTGAAAGGGATTGGTAGCTACTTCTATGCTGTATTGGGAGTCATATTGCTCCTTTTGTTCTTCCATCAATATATTGCGATTCCCTGCATCCTCGCCATGGCTTGGGTAGATCCGCTTGCGGGAGAGCTCAGACTGAAGAAAATACCCAAATCCGTCTGTATCATTTTGTGCGGAATTCTTTATTTTATCATCATTCTCATTTCTTCGGTCGTGTTCAACGGAGAATGGTTCATGGAATCGACGATTATTCTAAGTCTATCATTAGCAGCAATTACGACTCCAATAGCCCTATTTGTTGAGGCTATTTACATCCGCCATCTAGACGACGATTTCACAATGCTATTCTTCCCTGCATTGGCAGTTCAAATTGTCTTTCTAATCATCATGTGAACTAGAAATTGCTTAGTGATTTTTAGATGTCAAAGAGTAATTTTCAGCCTCTGGCTGTGTAGAAACCCTCAACAAAAGTAAAAAGAGCGTCTCCAACCTCCCGATGTTGTACGCGAACGCCCTGAGGATCAGCTCCTTGCGCTGCTGAGAGACGCCCTTCGCAAGCAGATGATCCCCCTCCCCAATTGTTGATATTCTTTCCATCTACTGATAGAATATTAATATTACTTACCATATCTATCTCTTACGGTGGTTATGAAATGGGCATTGGGATAATAGGGGGCCCTGGCTCTGGCAAGACAACTTTTCTAGGCCTTTTATATTTAGCCGCAAATATTTGGGGAACAGATAAGGAAGATGATTTTAGACTTATTCCTGGCGACCATAATTCTCTGACAAAATTGCATCGATTGAGAGAGCGATTTGAAGGTGGTCATTTCCCTTATAAATCTAAAAAAACAGAATATCTAGATGTCCATTTCAAAATGGGATTCCGAACCATGCCGAATCTAATTCCTAAGGAAATTACGAACAAGATATACAAGAATCCATTTGCAACTATCAACTTCAAGATGTATGATGTAGCTGGGGAAGATATTAATGATTTTGTAGAAAGCGGCATGAAAGGTGAATCCGAACTCGAGGAATTATTTTCTTCGAATGTAGCCATCTTTTTAATCGATTGTCGAAAGATCAAGATAGAACCAAAATCAGAAGAATATCAGGAGATGGTCAAATACGATGGGGATGTTTCAAATCTAATAAAAGTGTTTTCTGATTTCAAGAGAAAAGCTGACCCGAAAGATTGGAAGAAAAAGCGAAATCTTCGCCCAATTTTCATCTTTTCCTGCTTCGAGGCAATTGATCCCGCTGTGTTAATGCATCATGGTCTTGCTCAAAAAGCCCCCTCACCAAATAAGGAACGAGAGAGAAAGAGATATTTCGAGAGACTCTTAGCAGCTTGTCTGACTGAAACCTACAATGTCAAAAATGGCGTAAGACTGGACTATATCGATCTCGATAAAGCGTCCTATTTTTATAGTTCTGTAAATCTCGAAATAGTGGGGGGACAACCGAAAACGGATCCCGATGGATCATATTTCATAGAAAGGAAACTGAGGCCGGGTCATGCTATTAGCGCAGTGTTTTCAGAAGATGAATATTTCTCACTCATTGAGAAAATCAAGGAAATCGCACGTGCTTTTCCTGATGAAGTGCAAGAGAAAGATAAATTAAAAATGCCTACTTGAGATGCCATTAGATTCCAGATTCAATATATTGAGGATGCTAAGAAAATGCAGAAAGGATATTTGAATCTGCATCATTTCATTCATGGAAGTAGACATGGGGAATATCATGAGTGCGCTTGGTCAAAAGATATTTCCCTCCCCCGTTATATGTCAAGGTTTCGTGTTGGAGACAATGCAATAAATTTTTTCCCCATGAAAGACGACATACTTTATGATAAGGAATTGGATGATTTACTAATCATAATGCAACTGCCAGCTTTTGATGAAACTTTGATTTGCAGAATCTCAAAGGGAATAAAAGACTCAAGAGGACCAACGACACAGAATCATGTCTGTGTTGTTCCTCGAGATGATCTTGTCAATGGATATATTACGGCAAGAGAAATTTTTAATGAATTGAGAAGATTCGATCAAGAAAACCCAACAATAGAAGGGGAAATGCCACTTTTCAAAGTACCAATTTCTGAGACCAAGAAAGATTTTACAAACATTAAGAGAATTATTTCAAAAGCATCATTAGAATCACTTGTCAGCAGATATATGTCATCAGGAAAAGAACGTATGATTCTTTTCTCAGAGGATATGGATTCGAGGGCAAGATTAGAATTGGCTTTTTCGCTTTTCGATTTTATTGATATTTCTCTTTCAATAGTAAGATTAAATTTGATTACCGGGCGACCCGTTAAAGCTTCGATGAAGAAATTCAATCTCATAATTTCATCTCGAAATATTAAAGGCCCTGAAGTAACGGATTTGCGGTTAATTGGACTGGATTTGGAGGAACCTATTTTTCCAAGAGTGAGTGGTAATGATGATATTTATGAAGCAATTAACAGACTTTACAAAACGTGCAATCAACACGTGTCCAAGGAAATTGTGACTTATTCAGATCATCACGAAGAAGCAGATGTAATGCCAAATGGAGAGACATCAGGAAAAGAAATACCTATGGTCGAGGAAGAGCCTCATAAGGAGGCTGAAAGACAAGATGGAGATTTCGTACCCGAGATTCTAATTAGAGATCAAGAACCTTCAAAGATAGATGAAATACTTGTCGGGTTTAAATGCGGATCAGATGAACCTGTGAGAATAGTACCAGGACATTTATTTGTTGGTGGTGTATCACAAAAATCCGGAAAGACAACAACTCTTGAGGCACTTCTCAGTAGAAGTGATTTTCATTCAATTGTATTCAAGACAAAGCCAGGGGAAAGTAGTTTTCAGAATGGAAATGTATTATCCCCCTTCATAAGTTCAAAAATGGATTGGTTTTTCATCGAATCACTTCTTGAATCCCAGCTGGGAGAAAGTATGAAGGACGTTAGAATCACTCTGATTACGATGACAAAGGGATGTGAAAATCTTGAATCTTTAGCTGATAAATTTCAATCTATTGTGCCAGAATCATTATCGAAAAGCGATTCAAGACAACTGTTATTACTCAATGCATATTTTGAAAGATTATTCTCCGAGATTAAAAATGTGAATTTTTCCTCAAAATTAGAGCTGGAAAAAGGTATCAATATAATGGATATTTCTGAATTGAGTATAGAGCTTCAGAGTATCATTATCTCTAGTATTCTGAATACAATTCTAAATAAAGTAAATGATACGATTATCGTCATCCCCGAAGCATGGAAATTTATTCCTCAATCAAGGCGTAGCCCATGCAAATTCGCAATCGAAAAAATTAGTAGACAGGGAGCTGCAAGACGAAATTTTATCTGGTTCGACTCGCAAGATATGGCCGGAGTGGATAAGTCTTTACTCAAGAATGTGACAGTATGGTTACTGGGGAGGCAAACTGAAAGGAATGAGATAGAACACACCCTTGATCAGATTCCAATCGGAAAAAGTATGAAACCAAAAACCGAAGAGATTATGAAACTTGAAGTTGGGATTTTTTATGTCTGTGATGAAAAACAGGTAAAGAAGACTTACATAATGCCATCTTGGATGAATGAAGAAGAGGCGAAATTGATTGCAGTACAAAAAAATCATTAATGTATTACACAATACAGAATAATCGATAATCCATTGGAAAGAATCTTAATCCAATATTGATTAAACGATTTTGTTGACACATATATTTTCGAATTAGATTGTTGGCACACTTCTATTCTATAATTCTACGAGTACATATTTTACAATATTAGGATTTTCCTTTTCTATCTTTTTCCTGATTTCAAGTTGGGAATTACCGATGCACAATTTCCAATATATACTCTTTTCCTCTTCCCTTTTTCCAGATAGATAATTCAACGCTCCTTCTAAATGATTATGATCCGTATTGTCTCGTTTATCCGTATACTCCTTTTTATTCAATAACTCAATGAGAGGGGAAATTGCTCGATATCCTTTTAGCCATATAATCTCTCCTTCTGATTCCCTTCCTATCACCTGAAAAATAATATTCTTTTCAGTTTGTTCACTACTGATAATTGCCTCTAGGAGGATTTTAAAAGCTCGATGGTCATAGATGTTATCAGAAGGCATTTTCAATTTGAATCTTGGATTATTCTGAATAAATTCCTTGATCTTTACAATTAGCTCATTATTATGATTGCAAGTGTCTAACTGGCGCCAAAAATAGTCCGAAGGATATGAAGATGTTTGTTCTACGGGAATTGATTGCTGAGAGGGGGTGGTCGGCATGATCTTCGCATCCTTAGAAAGACCTATTGTGATTGCAATCTTCTTCTTTGTTTCTAATATATCTTCAGATGCTGTACCATAGCTTATTTTGAATTCAATAACTACTTCACTCAGTTCTGGCATGATTGGAGCTGACTGGGGGAGAATATTAATATTAATGTCCTTCTCACTCGTCTTTTCAGAAATTCCTCCCAGCCAGAAATTAAGTTCGCTAAGCGTCATTATTTGTATATTGTTTGTTGATGTTCCAATGAGTCTAATGATTCTGATTTTTGATTTTTGTCTATTTCTTATTTTGATAATTGCGTTGGTTCCGACACCCCAATAAAATTTAGGGTTGTTCTCAAGAAATAAATCGATAAATCTCTCAGGAGGAAAATTCTTCTCAATTCCATGTTCTAATTTTGATATCAACATGCTAGCTTTTCTATATTTTCCGTTTCTGAGTGCCGCCTTCAACTCATCAAGTATATTCATCGTTATTGGAGTACGGTGAAAATAAGGGTCACTCGCAATGTATAATTCGAAATCTTTCAATCTATGAACGATTGGATCAATTATCAATAATTCGTTCAGTATTCTATTTATTAATTTTCTAGCATTATTGTAATTGGGAGATGATTTTGTCAATATTTCCTTCATTCTTCTTAGGTGATTTTCGATATTCGTATTGGAAATTACTCCACTCGGCAAGGTTTCCAATCGAATTCTTAATTCTTCTTTGGCTTTGACAAATCTAATAAATTCTATTTGATTTGTTGTCAAGAATTTATTCCATTTTTCACTCTTTATCAGAGTTTCTTTCTCATTTTTTTCATCGTTTATCGAATTTAATAAATGCGCTTTTTTAATTAGGAAAAAAGATAGGGCAAATGCAATCTCATGATGCTCGTCATCCTTTTTCTTTAGATTTTTGTTATTGCATTGATTATCCCATTGTATGGATGCAATCTTAATTGCATCATCAATAAATTGCAATGAAAATTGTACGTCCTTTATAACGAATAAAAAATCAACGAGTTTCTCTAATGTTTTCAAATGCTCTTTGTCCGTGTATCCGAAATATGCTTGAGAGATGCTCCTGGCCTCAAGAATTGCCTTCTTTGAAACACCATTTTCTCTCCTATCGATCAGGGTTCGGATATTGTCAATTCTCTTCAATATTTTTTCGCGTTTGATATCTTGTAAGTTTGGCTTTTCTGTGCCTTTCTCTTTTATCTCTATCCCCTTCTCTTCTTTCTTGAATTCAGCCCCGCAGTAAGGGCAAAATGGATCTTCGAGTGTGACAAAATTGCCGCAGACTGGGCATGTCACATTAGGCTCTTCGTCGTTTTTATCCTGGTTATCGTGGATACCTTCGTATATCTCTAGTCCCTCCCACTCAATCAAGAAACCCTCGATTTGTATGTATTAATCGTGTTATTCTACTTCAATTCCTAAGGAAGTTAAATTCTTTTACTATTCCATGGGTTCAATACCCATCTTTCGTGCTTCTTCAATTTCGATTTTATTGAAACCTCCTTCCTTAAGAAGGTCTGTGCCTTCTTCAATTGCAATGCCAAAATCACCAGCTGAGATGTAAGTCGTCTCTATCCCGATATAAGAATCATTTAGGTTAATCCCGAGTATTGCATGGTCCTCGAATAATACTATTGAGCATTTCAGGCCGAGTGCTTCTGAAGCCGATGCCATTGTGACGGTTGTTTCTATGCAGTTGCCTGATTGGTCAGATAAGACTTCTCTCGGTAGTCTGATTCGTTGAGAAACACCCGGAGCAAAACTCAAAGGTGTGCTGATGTATTCTATATCATGTTTGACTTTTAGCGTTTCGAATACCGCTCTCAATTGCTCAATTATATCGATATTTCCATATTGATCACCGCTCATCGATCCGCCTGTCCCGCTGAATCCTTTTTTCAATTCCGAAGCGTCTCGAATAAGTTCCTCAATCTTGGGAGCGTGAGGCGTCACCCAAACACAGATTAGTGGACTGAAATCATGATCATCCAAAGACCAGATCATATCTCGATAAGAAAGTAATGTCATTTCCTTGGTTTCATCACAAATAATGCTTTCCTTTTTCTCCCCATCATTGAATCTGGAAATCCTGAAGTGGATGGCCGCACGTTTCTGTGATTGAAGATACTGGAAAACATCCTTCTTGAGTTCCGGTGTAAAGCCGATTGAAAGGGTGTTTCCTCCTTCAATCACAATACTTTTCCTTTCAATTATCGTGAAATCAACAATTTCAATCAAGAATTGCATTTTTATCGCTTGAGAGGAAGAATTGTGTATCTCAAATTCGATTAGATTGGGGAGTTGATATATTTTCTCATTTCCAAGTAAGTTATAGAAACCTATGGGCACTTTCTCCCACATCCATTTAAGATTCACTTTGATAGCATTATCTATACTGTAGGTTTGTTGTAAGTGAGAGGATGAATTTGGGGATGGTAGAGACTTATCGGTTTCCATTTCTATTGATTCCGATTCAGTTGGCAATTGCTCAATATCTTGATTAGTAGATTCTAGCCCATCATAGAGCGCAAATCCTGGAAGTGTCATATTTGAAAATAGTGAACTCAAATGTTCTCGAATCTTTCCCATCTCAATGAATTGTGTTCGGAGTTTTTTCAGCATTCTTCTAATAACAATAAATAGAGGGGCTAGAGAAAATAATGTAAATGCTATTTTGAACCAGCTGACATAGTCAATGCCAACCAGGATATTTGCAATAACTGCATCACTTCTTGCCGATTCACCAAATGAATTTACCGCTGAAATCGAATAGCTGATGATTTTATTACCAAATAATTCTGGCGAGAGATTCGGAGAGTCAATAAACTGCCTTGCTGATCCGTCCAAGACAGCGATTAGTTGCATTCCATTTCCAACGTCTCTATAGATTTTATAAGCGATTATTTCTGAACCGCCATCCAATTGAGGAGGAGCCCATGAAATTACAACTGAGCTGCCATCGACTTCGATAGAGAGTGTAGTGACGGCTGACGGAATTGTAGGAATGATTACCTCTATTTGCTTTGTAGAATTGTTGGTAAGTCCGCCAGTATCCCTGACTTCCAGCCTTATCGTGTAGATTCCAGGAGCAGAATATTGATGAGTTGCCGTCTTCAATGTTATCCAGCTTGTCCAAGTCCCGTTGTCCTCCCAGTCCCATTTGACCTCTAACAGGCTTAATGCATCATCCAAGTCTGATGAGGCTGAAGCATCGACGAAGAATATCTGCGTGATATTGCCTGATGTTGGAGCCACTGTGAACGATGCAATCGGACCGGTGTTCATAGCGACGTAGGGCAATATCAACGGATATGAATCGAGGCTGTTGCCATCAATGGTGTATGGAGTATCACCGAAACCATCGGACCCAGGAATATCTTGGTTTGGACCTCTATATGCATCGGTCCCGGCATAGCCCGACCAATAATTCCCTCCAATGGGATAGCTTCCATTCCAATGATTTTCGTTCCCTCCATCGTCATAAGCTTTCGTCGGGCTATTTGTTATATTATTATGATAAATGCTAATATTTGATGAAATTTCTAGCCAAATGCCACTCCAAGCATTTAAGGCGATATTATTCTGCTTAATGGTGTTGTTCGAGCAAGATCTGAGGTAAATCCCATCATCACCATTGGACGTAATATTGTTCAATGACATATCGATACGATTGCTACTCTTTGAATCAATGCCGTCCTGCAAGTTTGAAAGAATCCTATTTCGAGCAATGTCGATGTTGGAAGAGGACTTGAGCACTAATCCTTCATAATTTGCAATAATATTGTTCCGGGTAATGTCCATGTCTTGGGAATATCGTATGATTAAACCATTATTCGAATTAGACTTGATTGAGTTATTGTTTATCGAAAGCATGCTATTCGAGCAGGATGTGACATTGATTCCTTCATCATTCAGTGATATGTCATTCCTTGATAGCGAACAGAGGGATGATTCAAAGAGATATACTCCTTGATTAAGATTCGAGGTAATATTATTGTTCGCAATCTCAATGTTCTGACAGAAGGGCGCAATGCTGATTCCTATTGAATTGGATGAAATGTATGATCCATTGATTAAGATATCATTGCTAAAAGAAAGGACGATTCCGCCACCATTATTATTAAAGATAGTGATGTTTTGAATCGCTGCATTGTTTGATTGATCTATCTGGATTCCATCTCCACTGTTTGATTTGCAGGAGTCGTTGTTCAATTGAAAGCTTTGGGAGAGATATATTCTTAGGCCGATTGCATTATTCGAATAGTTGTTATTGGATAGAGTATTGACACTTGTGGAGGAGAGAAAGATTCCACGCCAATTGTCCGAGCAGTTGTTGTTGAACAAGGTGTTGTTGCTTGAAGACCAAATGTAGATTCCATCATTTAGGTTCGACAAGCAGATGTTATTGGATAGATTGTTGTTATCGCTCGAAAAGTAAAGATCGATTCCCCCTTCATTATTCGAGCAGTTATTGCTGTCCAGAAGGTTATTGCTTGAAGAAGAAAGGCGGAACCCTCGAAAATTGCTCGAGCAGTTGTTGTTTGATACGGTGTTGCCATCCGAATGTTCAAGATAGATTCCGTAAGAATTGCTCGAGCAGTTGTTGTTTGATACGGTGTTGCCATCCGAGTATAGAAGATATATTCCGTAAGTATTGCCAGAGCAACCGTTCCCAAACAGATCGCCATTTGTGACATTTGAAAGAAGTATCCCATGGCCAATGTATTGTGTTCCATATAGTAGACAATCATCAACAATGAAATGTGTGGTCGTATTGCCTATGTATACCGCATCATGATTTTCACCTGCACATATCTCATATCCTGAAATGAGATAGGGAGTTCCTTGGTCGCCATCTCCTGCCCACCCTTCCAAAAGTGCAATCTCAGCGAATTCGACATTATTATTGATTCTTATTGGAAGATGTGAAGACCATGGAAATGGAGATGCAAGTGGGTAGGAATCTTGATTCATTCCTCCGGCAAGGATATAAGGGTTATCAATTATGCCATTTGCATCATTATCGGGTATAGTCCAATCCACCCAATAATTCCCAAGAACGTACGAGGAACCGGATGAATTCCATTGATTACCCGCGGAATTGTCGCATGCTTGGATATGAGCAGGATCGTATGAGCCAAACGCACCGTTATTCATAACAAAGTAATTATTCCAGATCCTATTGAATTGCGAAGAAAAATCAAAAATTAAACCGTACCCAGCATTGTCATTGATGAAATTACCAATAACATCGATATAATTGCAAGATGTGAAAATCTGAATCCCCCTCAAACTATTTGATTCAACATTATTATTGATGATTGTAATGTGAGATGAGCTGCTCAGCTCGATGCCATACCAATCACTATAAGAAATGATATTCTTATTTACGATAATATTTGAGCAGGAATAAAGGCTGATCCCGTCCTCAGTGTTCCACACAATTGAATTGTGACGAATATTGATGCTTGCAGAATTCTCCACGGAAATCCCCCATTCATTCATGGTGCAGACATTTGAGAGTAATGTACCGTTCTTGACATTGATTAATCGGACTCCAGCTACGGTTGCGCCATGGAGATTGCAATCTTGGATTTTGAAATGAAGAGTCGTTGAATCAATATATATCGCATATACTTGGGATGTAGCATCTATGTCCCATCCTTCGATAATATAAGGATCGTTGATAGTTCCACTACCTCGGATGATCCCGGTAGTCGCATTTGGATCGAGGAACCCCGCATTCCCGATAATAGAGATAGGGGCGTGAGATGTGTATGTTATCCGAGCAGGGACATCGGATCCCGGAAGAGGGTCTTTTAACGCTGTCGGGGTATCGAGCAGAGCCGCTATGATGCAAAAGACAAGAGCAGATGTGATCAAGATTGCGAGGATCTTGTATCTGAATCGACTCCCTGATTCTTGTAATATCCTATCAATATCCGACATGCATTCCTCCATTGCTTGAACCGTATAGGTAGGACATAATGCTTTTCTAATTTCCTTCTTTAATCGGATTCGGATGTCCACATCATATGTGCTTGCCACATAGATGATTGAAAGAAGAATACCTTAAGATTATGTTGCTTGCAGATGTGCCGAGAGCATTTCATTCATATTGCTAAGGTGTTCCATCCTCCTCATCAGATTCCCAACTAGATCCCCGATTGCAGCAATTTCAATTGGGAACATTTCGTCATTCAATAGCATCAGTTATGATATGAAAAATAGAGGGCGAAGGCATATTTCAATCTCTCTTTTTTCAAATCCGAAACCGAGGGCATATCTATATATATGGTGAGTCGATTCGCCGTTGTTGAGGTTTCAGAATGAAAGGGAGAATAAACGGAAATAAGTCCGTGAAGAAGGAACGGAGGAGTCTTCTCTCTGATGCCTATATGGCGGACCTACTGCTCCATCTCGAAGGAAAGAATGCGATTACCTCGCGAGAACTCTTCGAAGTACACAGCTATTACAAGAAGATGCAAGAGCTGGTGGCGAAACTTGAAACCTACGGTCTTGTGGAGCGCATCGAAACGAAGAGAGGTGGCCATAATTCGATTATGTTTTCCCTGACACCAGCGGGCAGAGAAGCAGCAAAGAAATTGAAGGATTTCAATGATTTTGCCAACTGGACGAGAACTGTGAGTAGTGATGCTCTTGACTTTATCGATTGCGATTGATCCTTGCCAATGAGCGGATGATGAAACTACAAAGTTCAGCGTCCACGGCATACGTCTAAATGAGAATTCTCAGTTAATTCCGTTATCGAACTTGATATTATTAGAAATCGTAATATTGAAATAGTACGGTTTCATTACTCCAAGGCTACCGTTAAGAAATCTCAACGGTTCGGGGTTGAAGAATGACGACGTTTTATGCCAGAATCACTGTATTGGAGGAGGTATTACGACAGCGAATCTAAGACCAATCTGAAGAAGTTGAAGCCGATAATCTTGTGGAGTTTATCGACGAGTTAAGCAGGCTTCGGGACGACCTCGACGCAATGAAAAACATTGTTGTCAACCTGGTCAAAAGGATAGAGAAAACGGTGAGGGTTTCGTCTCGGAAATGAATGATTGCGAGGGGTTGTAAGACCATAGAGCCGATTAGGAGATCTTGACTTGGATTTGATTTGCAAGCTCGTAAAGGGGTTGAAGTCGGAGGAGGATGAAGAATGAAGACGGGGTGTGGGGAGCAGGAGAGCTGCAAGGATTGTGAGGGGCTGAAGAGTCTCAGGGACGATTATGAGGCGTTGACTCTCGTCGTCGCTGAGCTCGCCAGGAGACTGAGCATGAAAGATGAGAAGGAATGCGATGATGATGGCGACGATGAAGACGAAGACGAATACGTTCAGATGCCCATCGACGGTGAGCCATGGACATTTGAGGGTGTAGATCCAAAGAGTTTCGACACTTTGGAGCTCCTGGGGAACATGTCGCGCTTCCCTTTCGATCTCTCTGATAAGGAGGAGCCTTCCGGGCCGGAACCTGAAGGTGAAGAGGGAGACGAGGAAGAGGAGTTTGAGATCGATCTCCTCGGATGCCTGATGATTCAGGATGAAACCAGGAGCCTTTGGAAGGACTTCGACCCAACATACAGATAAGAGAGCCAGAGGAGAAGGAGGGAAGGGTCTTTGACATCAGAAGTTCTCATCATGAATCAGGAAGGAATCGCTCTCGCAGCAGATAGCGCGACAACGACTAGTACGATGTATTCGAGCAACGGCAGGAATGCGCCGTCGCCCAAGATCTTCGAATCGACCGACAAGATCGTACCGCTGCCGAAGTGCCACCACATCGCATTCATGACCAGCGGTAGCGCCGACTGGATGGGACTGCCCTGGGAGACCATCGTTAAGCTATACGGGTATCAGCTGGGGAGCAAGGTCATTGCAGATGTCCAGGGATATGCGGATGACTTCCTCACGTTTCTAAGTAAGCTGATGCAGAAGATACCGGAGGAGGCGCAGAACGCATATTTCGAAACGATGGTCGAATCCTACTTCAGATTCGTCCGAGACTTTGCGCTCTCGGAGATGGATTCAGAGAAGTTCGATAAGAGCCGAATCACGAAGGTGGTCTCAAAGAGCATCAAAGAGCGCGAGGGCAAATGGAGAAAAGCTGAATTTTCCACCGGCATGGGTGAAGACCAGCTAGAGGAAGTCAAGAAGAGATTCGAAATGGTGATTTGGGATGCGTACCGCTCAACCTTCGGAGATCTCTCCCTTTCAAAGGACGACTCAAGAAGACTAGCCTACATCGCAGCATGCCTTTGTGTCAAGAACAGCAACCAGCTTTGGGTTCCTAAGCTGTCCGACGTGATAATCGCAGGCTATGGGAGTCAGGACATCTTCCCATCTTATGTCTGTCTGGAGATAAGCGCTCCTGTGATTGGCAGGCTCAGATACTGCCAAACTGAGGAAGGATCCATCGATTTCGAGAGACGATCCATAATTTCTCCGTTCTGCTACGCGATAGACGACGCTCGGTGCTTTTTGGGAGGGGTCCATCCCGAGTACCTAGATGCGATGGAATTCATCATGAAGGAGACTCTCAGCAAATTTGTGGCCAGCGCGGAGAAGATCCTCCTGGACTCGATGAAGATCAGCGAATTCAAAAGCATAGGGAAGGAGCTCAGGAAGGAGGGAAAGGAGATTCTTAAAACGGGGATCGAAGAGCTGACTTCCTACGAAATAGCACACTTCTTCTCACCGGTAAACGACAACATCGCAATCTTGCCGAAGGAGGAGATGGCGAAGTTCGCAGAGTTCTTAGTCAGTCTGAGCTCGATGCGCCAGCGATATTCCACAAGTGACGTTTCAGTCAGCGGTCCGATCGATGTGGCCGTCATAACCAAGGCGGATGGCGTCGTTTGGTATCGCAGAAAATGCCGTATGGAACCGCTGGTCGATGCGCGCAGAGCCGATTATCCGGCTGAAAGCAACGGGATCGACGAGAGCGTGACGGGGATCAAACCGTCCCCAATCGATCAGACGTCCGTCCTGGGATTCAACGCACAGGGTGTACGGCGATCGAGATGAAAGGATCTGCAGGGGTACAGAAGATGGCGGGAAGGGTAAAATGGAAGGCTCGAAAGCAGCAATGGCCAAAGAACGACGAGGGGTGCCGTTGCGGGGACACCTGGTGCGCTCATTATGCTAAAGGGTCATGTTGGCTGGATTTCATCATTTGGAATGAAGTCTCGAGACCTTCGAGAGAGAAGATCATGAAGATCGTCAGTACAAAGGAATTTCGGAAATATTGGCTGTCGGTGTTTCCAGAGAATAGGCTCAAAGGCGTCAAGCCGTGCTTTCACGTGAGCTGCGGATACAAAGTCCATCAATTAAAGCGATATTTAAACGCCCTCCCGCGCTGCGTATATCTGGATAGAAAACCCGAATTCATGACGAAACATTATCTGATGAATATGGTGGGTTGGAGCTCTATCCTTCAAATCGATGAACAATCAAAGGACCGAGAAGATGAAACTAGCGTGATCCTTAGGGTCATAGAAAAGCTTGGTGGAGAATCCCGAGGAGCGGAATGGAAAGACATCGCTGATGCGGCAAAGGAGATCCACATCGGCAAGAAGAGGCTCAAGGAGATATGTGAAGACCTGCTTTGTAGCGGGGAGATTTATGAATCTTCGCTGATGAGATTCGTAAGGGTGTCAGATGTCTCTATCGATGTCGGTGAGAGCTCCAGACAAATCATGATGAGACTTTTCCCTTAATGGGCCAGGAGGGGAAATTGAACGTGGGTGTTTCGGATGAGGGGCGGCCGCGCGCAGGAATGGGAGAAGATGAGACCGGCATCGGATAGGGGGGCGGAGAGGACTGTCAGAAGGTGGTGGATGCGGAGAGCGGTAGCTATCTGCGTACCGTTCCTCCTTTTTTGGCGGAGGCTCAGGTCATCATGACCGATTTTCCGGGTGACTCAGGGAGAATAGCAGGCGCCCCTATCCCGAGATGGCAAATCCGAATCCAAGAAAAGGGGTCGAGACAGGATGAGAAATGAATTGAAATCCGGCGAAGTAAAGGAGACGAGGGATGCGAATAAGGGATACGAGGACCGCCTTGCAAAGATGATATCGGGTGGAATCTACAATGCGATTTCCTGCGTGGAAAACGAATCCCTTCGAACACAGCTCCGCTATTGCATGGAACCTCCGGGGCATCTATACCGGTCAAAGATGGCCCTTATGATAACAGATGCCTTAAATGGGAATCCTAAGAGCGCCATCCCGTTCGGGCTTTCACTCGAGTTTATTCAGACATTCTCTCTCATCCATGACGATATCATGGACAGAAGCGACCTGAGGAGGGGTAAGCCGACTGCGTACAAGGAATACGGCCTCAATTCCGCGATCCTCCTCGGCGACGCCTTCTTCGCGATGGCTTTTGAGGCGGTTGACAGACTTGAAACGCCAGATGGGAGGAAGGAAAAGCTGGCGGATCTACTTGCCCGTTCGACATTTCAGTTAGCTGACGGGCAGATGATGGATATCGGGCTGGAAGGCTCGACAACTCTGCCAAGCGTAGGGGATTACATGAAGATGATTGGGCTAAAGACGGCGAGTCTGTTCTCCGTAGCTGCAGAAGGAGCGGGTGTAATAGCCGGCGTGTCACCCTCAACGCGGAAGGATTTGCGTGAATTCGGCAGACTGATAGGCCTCTCATACCAGATTAAGGACGACATCGAGGATTTAAGGGATGGCATTCGGAACGAAGTGGGGAGGAACGTCCTTGTCATAGACGCTTTCGTATTGCTCGATGACAAGAAATCGTTCCGCCTCATGGAGGTGCTGCGGCGCGGGGAGAAGTCCTCAAAGGCCGAGATCGATGAAGTCTACGACTTCATCATAGATTCCGGTGCGCCTGAGAAAGCAGAGAGAAGGATCGTCAAATGCACCGAACGCGCAAAGGACATAGCGCTTAGTCTCCCATGCAAGGCAGGCAGGCAGAGGCTGGTGACTTTCATCGACAAGGTATTCCCATTTCAAGCCAAGGACGATGAAGATGAATCTGAGGAATACGGGGTATTGGATGAGATTTGATGTGAGTCAAATCCTCTCCAATGTCTGCGCGGTCATCCCCTCGTCAGGAGATAAGGCTTGTTCCGATCTCAGGCAATGTTCCTGATAGCAATTGAACCTGATTCGTTGTCTATAATCATCCAACGCCAAATAATTCATCGATGATCTAATTGGTGGAGGAAAAAGAAGAATGCGTTGGATGACAGCGGCGTGATAAAAATGCCACGCCATCTGTCCATCCTGCCAGTTTCAGCCCTGGCCCTGCTCAGGCTCGCCCCCGTCGTCGTCTCCGAGCTCTTCTGCAATCCGTGCTTCGAACTCGTCGACCAGCTCAATGGCGTCCCCTTCCGGCATGCCGGACTCAATGAGGGTGCGCTGTAGCTCCATGAGGTCTTCGCCAACTTCTCTTGCAACCATTCCGCATCACCCCCTGCCCGGGTCAGTAGGCGCTTCATGTCCTATAGATAACGACTTATTATCTATAAATCTATCCAATGCAGGTACATGCCAGTGTAAAAGAACTTAATTGCATAGTAATTACTGGCTCTATGTAATAAGCCTTATATACGCCATAGCGAATCTTCATTCGGGAATACAAATGTCGGAGAAAGCTTTGGACGACAATCGAGAGATAGCCAGGCACAACGAAATGAAAATATTGGTTGTTCTGGGGAAGCTGAACAATGAACCGCTGCATATCGCGAGGATCATCAGGGAAGGAACCCGTATCCAGAGTCTGAAGGAATGGAAGATAGATGATGCTACAATCCCCGGAATACGCTCAGCTCTTAAAAGGCTTGAAAAGCGTGGCATCCTGAGATCATACATGTCGAAGTCGGAAATCAGGCATCGGGAAACCCGGCTCTACCGCATCGTCCCGACACTGGGTGCCTTCTCAGAAATCGCCAACAACTACGGCCTAAGTGTGGTCTCATTCATTCGGAGCAGTAAGTTCGGGCAGCTCGTTCTTGTCAACGACACCCCCGCGTATGTAGGTAAGAAGCTGAACGTAGGCGAGGATGCGATGGAAGGGTGCTCCGATCTGCTGAAGGACATCGTACTCCTCGCCCAAACCTCCCCGAGGGCTCTGGAGGTGCTGCTTTATCCCGCCCTCACATTCGATAGGGGACTTCCAAGAGCTGGACCGGAGAGAATTCGAGCTATTCTGACATACCTACGAGATGTTATGAACCTGGCATTCGCCTTCGATATGGCTGTGAGCCCCAGGAAGAAGCTGGAGGAGGAGGGGATGACGGCGAAAATCACCCTCACGACAATGGCAACGATAGAGAACAAGGAAGTCGAGATCGTCTCCAACATCAAGACCGACAAAGCAACGGAAAAGAGGAGTTGACTCAAACATGGATCTCTCATCATCTACCCGGGGGCATCTGCCGCCAACCGGTCCCGAGCTGCGGCAAGAACGCAACAATAGGGTCGAGTGGAGTAAGTCATCGACGGAGGAGATGCGAGAATTCCTCCGTCCGATGCGGTCGGATATGTTAGCGTCCATGTACGCGATGATGGGGCCGGAGGAGAGGCACGAATTCAGCGAGAGGATGGCGCGTTTCGCGAATGAAGAAGCCCAAGAGCACACCAAGATCGACGCGATCCGAGAAATGGCTAAATCGTTGGCAGGATTGGAGGATTTCCTACACCGAGTGCCTGACGCCGCGGTAACGTCCAATGCCCCACAACCGAGCCGTGAGGCCTATGTGAGGCAGAACGTGGCGACTGATGTAACGCTTCGGGACGTGATTCTTGAAACCCCACCGAACCGTCAAATTGTGACTGTTTTGACCTCTGATGTGGCGGCGCCTACCGTTACTCCTTCTAGCGTTGTAGTGCGCGCGAAGAGGGGCGCAGACGGTCTCTATCATTGCCGAGAATGCGGTTATACTACAGGCCGAGCGGGAACTCTGCGGATGCATCGGTTCCGAAAGCACAAGAAGAATAGGATATGACGGCGCATGAAGCATGCACCTAAGAGCAGGAGATTGGCGAGCTCGACGATCCTGGGGGCGACGGTAGCCTTCGGAATCGTGCTCAGGAACGGCGTCGCATATCTCACGATAGCCAGCGAGCTCGGTGCGGACCAGCTGACCGACGGAACATTGGTGGAACAGATCCCCCACGGGTCGATTAAGAAGATCAGGATGCTGGGCAGCAAGGAGATAACCGCGGCGCGGCTATGACTTGGTTCATTCGCGGAAAAGTTCAATTTGGTCTGGGAGCCCTTGCCTTCATTTGGATATTTTCCTGTCAGATGCTTATGCAAGCATCTCAGCATCGTTCTTGTCCGTCTTCGCCCGTCTGCTGTCAAGGCCCTGAGCTTCAGCGGATGGGCGAGGAGAACCTCGAATCCCCTCGCCTCAATCGCGTCGTAGATGAACTCGTAGAAGCCGGTGGCCTCCATCACTATCTTAGCCTCGGCCGTGCCGAGGCGGTCCAGGAAGGCGCTGATATGGTCGACGTCCGACAGGAACCTCGCGCTGGATATGATCTTCCCGTTCTCGTTCTTCACGCATGCCTGGGTGTTCTTTTTATGTATGTCCAGTCCTATGTAGTACATGGTTCTCCCGCCTTGGGCAATTCTCCAATCGCCCGTACTGGCGGGAAACCTCATTTAGCATGCTATCACCAGAGCCAACATATAAGGAGATTTCAAATGCCTACAAGAAAGGATAACGGACAAGTTCACGAAATGAATGAGTTCCATGGACCACCGAAAATGTTGCTCTGGGAAATAACCGGTCGCTGCAATATTCACTGTAAGCATTGTTATATTGGATCCTGGGATTGGAATCGAGAATTTGATAAGCGAATTATTGAGAAGGGTATCCGTGATTTCGCAGAGTGGGGGGTAAATAGAATAGTGATTAGCGGCGGAGAACCTTTTATGCATCCATACTTAGTTGATATATGCAAAACTGCAAAATCATATCGACTTGAAACGATAATAGCCACGAATGGAACTTTGGTGACTTCAAAGTTGGCTAATCTTTTGGCTAGGAACGAGATTGATTTCATTCAAGTTAGCCTCGACGGGGCGGAAAACGTCCACGACTTACAAAGGGAGACTGGTAGCTTTCAGGCGTCAATGAGGGGGATTGAATTGCTTATTGAAGCGGGCATACCAGTTACGACGAGATGCACACTTTCCTCGATCAATATCAATACAATTGATGAGCTCTTATGCATTTGCTCCGAGCTTGGACTACACATCGATATAGGTCTAACAAAGAAGACCGGGTGCGCTAGTGATTCAATTGCTCTTGATCCAAACGATTATTTCAGTTTCATTGATTCAATGAAGACGAGTCAATACCGAGATCTAATTGTATCTTCTCAATCTTGCCACCCAATCAGTGAGTATATAAAACAAAGTAAGTTGCATCGAAGATGCATTGCAGGCACCAATATGGTTGCAGTAAGCATCTCAAATCATTTCCTCCCTTGTCCATACATGTCTTCAATCGACCGAATAGAAGACAGGAATAATGTTATTCAATTCCCATCATTTTCTGCCGATTTCAAGAACACCTGGCAGTCTCATGAGCTATTCAATACTTTTCGCAATTGTGAATGCAAGGACTGCGTTCTTAATTCGATCATATTATTCCAGGATTCAGACAAGCAGGACCCCTTCGGAGTAGAGTCATTTGTAAGGAGAAATGCTTCGCTATGACGGATATCTTCCTTTTTCAACCATCCGTGGCGAGGCAGTTCATTTTCACACCCATCGGCTTAATTAGCTTAGCTTCCTCCCTGAAGAAGAGTGGCTTCGATTCAAAGATAATCGACCTCAGAGTGAACCAGCATCATCCCGACTGGGAATATGATAAAATCATGACAGAAGCCATCATGAATGTTGGATTGGAAAATGCAAGGATTGTTGGCATTTCCATCCTATCTCATGAAGAGGCGGCATATGCCGATAAGCTTGGAACTAGAATTCGGAAATCGAATCCCGATGTGTGCATGGTCATTGGCGGCTATTTTGCTTCTTGTTTAAGGCCTGACGAAATATTCGATATATTCGCTTGGCTGGATGGGATATTCATTGGCGAGGCTGAAAAGGATTTTGTTGATTTCTCCAAAATGATATTATCAGAAGGAGGAAATCATAGAGATTTTCATCGTTCGAATTATATTTCTCGTATCGAGAATCAGGGCGGGGTTAGAAAAATAGTACCATCCACTACGAATTTGAATGATATCGCATCGATGGATTATTCTCTGCTGGGTAATATCCAAGAGTATTCTATTTTCTTATATGAATTGAGCAGAGGTTGCCCGCACAATTGTAGCCACTGCATCGAGAGTCGGGTTTCTCTAAGGGACTATCGCATCAAGCCAATAATGACGATAGAACAAGAATTGAAAAGCATTTCCAGTATAATACCCAAGAAATTTATATTGATATCTGACTGCATAATCGGAGTTTCAAGGTTATGGGAGGATATTTTCCAATCGATGAGCAATTATTCTTTTGAATTTCTTGCTGAAGGCCGAGTGGATTTTCCATTGCGAATTATACCGTTAGCTTACAGAGCCGGTCTAAGAATATTCTGGATCGGCCTTGAATCTGCAAGCTATAATACACTTATCAGATTGAGAAAAGTCAACGATCCGTTGTCATATGAAAGATATTTATCTAATTGCACTAACCTGGTGAAAGAATTGATTCGGAATGATATTACCCCCGGTATCAGCCTAATGATAGGTATTCCGGAAGATAATGAGCAGGATTTTGCAGTGACCTTAAAGTTCATTTGCGACCTTAGAAGAGAAGCGTTAAATGTGATGGAGATAACTGGCAATAATCCAGGCCTATACATCGCGACAAGTCGATTCAAAGTGTTCAAACAAACAGAAATTTATGAGAACCTCAAGGATTACCAGTCTAGGGGATTTGTCGTTGATACATCTGAAGAGAAATACGGAGTATATAGAGTCATTAAACCGAGCCCCTCAATCGACTTGGATGATTTGTACGCCTACATGGAAAAAATAAAAAATCTCGAAATACAGAGCGAGGTCATGAATGATAGGCTTAGAAATCTTGGTGTTTCCAAGTGAAAAGAATAAGGTCGAACTTGATGAATATATTTCAAAGATAAAAAACCTTGAAATCTCAAGCAAATTGATGAAGGAACGATTTATTTAATTAGGGTGCTATAGTAATTCAAGCCAACTGCATGGATATAAGGCATATCAATGGATATGCTGTTAGCATGCTTATGATACGATTCAATTCCCATGTTTTGACCAATCATGCCAACTGAATGAAATTGAAGCTTTTTCCCTGCCACCAGGTATGCAAATATTCTTACTCTTTGCATTTATGAGAATTTCTCTAATCACCGGGTTAGGTATGTCATTAATTCTTATTTCCTCGCCCTTAATCAATATCGTATTTCCATCCATGAAATCTCACCAATCCATTATCGAAATATAGGTATATAATGATGTTTGAAACATTTTTGAAATGTCGACCAGTCACTTGAGTATCTTTCCCTCTCTTAAACCTCTGTCCTCTTTTTTCCATTTCGTCGTCCCGAAGAAGCTGCCCTACTCCTACAGGGAACAGAAGATTAAGCTCAAAGATGAGTCTGGGGGGAAGAAGGAGCGCGAGGCGTTCCTCGTTGGTCTTGGGGACATGATAATTCCCGGGTTCCTAGCATCCTCTGCTTTCTGGTTCATTTCTATTTCTGACGCATAATGCTGGAGGATCAAGTCGGTCCGCTAGGAGAAGGGGCGAATGAGTTTTGCACCAATGTCACTAGTTATTTCCCAAAGAATCATCTTTTGTGGTAATGCGCTATGAGCGATTAAAAACACCTCCGATTCTCTCTTCAATATGCTTGAAAATGATTTTATGAGACTCACAATAGTAATCCCTTAATCCTGTACCTGATTTTACATAGTTTCTCTGGCACCCACCATTGCACAGGGTCTTGAACCTGCAAATTGAGCACTGCTCGGTAAAAAGCGCTTTCCTTTTTCCCCTCAATGATACGAGCAATTCGGATGAAAGGATGTCCTCTATGGTGTCTCTTCTTAGATTGCCAATAATCTCTTCTTCTTTCATAGTAGCGAAGCATGGATATACTTTGCCTTCCCTAGATACTTTAAGAAAATGATCTGGGCAAAAACCTGAATACTCGCAATAAGGTACTGTTCCTGTCAACAAACCATCAATAATCTGCTCAAAATTCAATATTGAAATCTTGGATTCTTCGTTGCTGAACCAATGATTGAATAATAATGCCATTGCTTCTCCATACTCTTCGGCGGTTATGGCCAATTCGGATAGATTGACTCTAGGAATAATTGGACTGATTTTAAAGTCCAATTCCAAATCCTCAAAGTATCTGTATACTTCAAGCATTCGATTCACATTGCTCCTGCTAACCACACAGTTTATAGAAAATTCAACATTTGAACTTGTGAGCAATTCGATATTGTTCTCAATCAATTCGGATACGGAATTGATGCCAGGTCCTTTTCGATTGATGTCGTTAAGCTCTCGAGGACCATCGCAACTAATGCCAAGAGTGAATCCACCTTCTTTAATCATCTGAATCATATCCTCATCGATCGTAGTAAGATTCGTTTGGATTTCGTTCTTTATCGACTTATTAATCCACATTTTCTCTATTTCGATAATTTGTCGGAAGTACGAAGGAGGTAGGAGTAAAAGCTCACCTCCTTCCCAAATAATTTGAAAGTCCCTGATGCCTGAATTGAATATCCTTGGCGAGATACTTTTAAACCAATCGAGATTCTCGGTTACCTCATTTGTGACCATCCGATTTTTCTCATAGCAATACGAACAATTTAGATTGCATCGATTGACAGCTTCTAAGAGTAAAGTCATCCGACTAATCATTTTGTTCACCATTATTGCCGTAGTATGTGTGAGATATGGTCAAATATCATCCTATTCGATATACAAAAATGATCCTTCTCAAGAATAGAAAAATTAGTGTGCTGGGCCGGGCAACCCCCTCGACAGAAAAAGTAATATTCGCAATCCTGACAATATCTCTTTATTGAATCAGCTCTGAGCATTTTAGCTCGCTCTAGAGCTTTCCTTATATCAAGAGTGGTAATTGAATCATACTTAAGATTACCTATTCGAAAGGAACTGTCATTCAGTTTGCTGCAAGTAGGAAAGATATCTCCGTTCGGTGAGATATTCACATAATAATTGAGGCAATTTTCGCTAAACATGCAATATTCGGATTGCCCAAAAAGCAAACCATTCATTATATGATTAAAAGGGATTATCTTGATGTTTGATTCTTCATTCCCATACCAGAGATCAAATAATTCAATCAAAGCGCGACCGTATTCTTGAGGCGTGATATTCAATTTTGGATATCTTTCATTTGGGATTAAAGGCGTGACTGTAATGTCAATTTTCATGCTTTCAAAAAATTCATAGAGTCTACGGATATGGTTTAGGTTAGTCTGAGATATCACGCAAACGGCTTTCGGTCTGATATCAAGTAATTGCATGCTTTCAATTTCTTTCTTGATTGTATCAAATACAGATTCGACCCCTAATCCGTGTCTATTTATGTCTGTGAGCTCTTCTGGACCATCCAGGCTTGTCGCTATTCCGAATCCCAACTCTTTCAAATATAACAGGGCATCGGCCGTCAATAGAGTAAGGTTCGATTGGATGCCATTCCTGATCTTCTTATTAGGAAATCGCCTCTGAATCTTCGCGATATTCTCATAAAATGAAATGGGTTTTAGAAGCGGTTCTCCCCCGTGCCATGTAAAATAGATATTCTCGAAGTCTGTAGACAATATTTCTCCCATTAATTTATCAATGTGTTCCTCTATGGGACGATCTTCGATCTCACCATCCTTGTCATAGCAATAATCGCATGAGAGATTGCACCGTTTTGTTGTCTTTATCACAGCTGAAAGAAAGCTATCCATTCCCATCCAACCCCGTCATCAATCTTTCATCGACATACCTTAATGGATTAAGATTTCTATCCGTTACAAATTCCGCATAGCTTTTTTCAATTCCTTGACAACCGTCATAATAACGACATATAACACATGTCTTTAGGACGTGACCCTCGATATTATTCCTGAGAACTATCCTCTCCTCAAGATTTTCAGCGGTAATGCCATCGAAGTAAATCTGTTCAAAGTCAGAATATTCGATTGCAGGCTTTCTTTTTAATTCCATGTAACGAAGATAATTCTTCTCCCCGATTATGCAAGCAGGAAGATGATCGAGGATAAGGGTTATTCCGCTTGTTTCACAATAATCAATTAGGTCATTCATTATTGCTTCAATGTCTGAAAGATTGAAGGCGATATCTTCAACATTGGATTTAATGTCCTTTGGGATTTTCAGTGACGATATGGCAACTTCATCGATGTCCGGAAACTCTCGGTGAATACTCTTTACAGTATTTATTAATTCGCGGTAATTGCTTTTGCATAGAACAATCTTAGGAATGACTCTCGTACTCCCTTTTTTATGATGTAGAATGTTCCTAATCCCTTGAATTGTCTGTCGGAACGATCCGTTTCTTCGTGTCATAAAGTCATGAATGTGCTCTGGCCCATGAATCGGTATATGAATCTCAGAAATATTATTGCAAGCAAGAACATCTATGCAATAAGCTTCTTCCGAAAATTTTCTACCATTGCTAAGGAGTACAATGTTAGAATTCGTTGCATTAGCGATTCGAAGTATCTCAATGAAATCGCTGAGTATGGTTGGCTCCCCGCCGCAGAGAGTAATTTCATTGTTCTGAATATGCTCACTTCGACATATTTCCAAAAATTTCTTTGCGTCAATTTCTTTCATTTTCTTCCTTTTCTCAGCGATACAGAAGATGCAATCATTCATACAGTGATTTGTAAGATTGAAATAGAATTCTTTTCTAAGTGTCACTGTATCAACTTCCTGAGATTGTTGATTTCTTTCTTATCCTCTTTCACTATTGTCCTCAAGTCTTTGAGATGTTTAGAGAATGCCTCATTTGATTTGAAGTCATTCTTCACAATAATAATAAATTCCTCGTAGTATCTCTTTCTAACTTCCCAGAGCGCATCAAATAGATACCTCGATTCCTTTTTATCGATGTTTGATACCCTCTTTTGATTTCTTAACAAATCTTCACAATTCTCAATAGACCAAATGATTTCATCCATTTCAAGTAATTCGTTAAGCGCACAGAAACGAGAATATATGTCGTCAATTTCGTGATTAATGAAATTGTATTTTGGGATCGGTCCATCGTATGTTAGTAATGAATCTCGTTGATATTCCTTTTCGACATCTGAACCACTGATTACAATCAATCTATTGCATATTTCGCTAAATTGAATGGTCATTTTTGCTCTCATTATATTGTGAAGATTCTCTTCGAGTTCTCTTATTGTAACATAGGCATCAAACATTATGAACAATGGGACAGGCGTGACATTTAGCTCTTCGAAAAGCGCATATTTCTCAAGAATCTGTTGAGATGAGTATCCTTTCCGATATCTATGCAACTGAGCATTGTTGAAAGAATCGATTCCAATAAACACGGAACTTAAACCCGCCTTTTCAAGACTCGAAAAGAGATCTAAGTCAACATCCACTATCCTGCACGCTATAGAAAATGGAATTCTAATGTTTTTTCTTACAATCATATCAGCCAATTTCAAAGCCCTATTCTTGCCCGTTTTTCCAGGACCGAAAAAATTATCATCAACGAATAAGAGTTTTTTTGGATTTAGTATTCTTTTAATATTTTCAATTTCAGAAACGATATTTTCCGGGTCTCTAGCTCTCCATTCTTTGTACGCATCTATGCTGTGTGTCGTACAAAAAACGCACCTGCATTGACAACCTCTACTTGATTGAATTAGAGCATAATGCTCATCCGGTTTAAAGCCCATTTGTTGTCTCATTGGCTGACCGACATCATTGAAATTAGGGGTTACAAAGGATTTAATAATGAATCTATTGGATTGAATTCGTTCAATTTCCCCAACCCCACATGTCTCGTCGATATTTTTTCCGTCCCTTAGGTTTGCGACTAAATATCTAATTGCCTGCTCCCCTTCACCCATTACATAATAGTCCGCTTTTGGGATATAAGAAGCAATATCTGGACAAGACGAAATAAACAATCCTCCGAGGCAAATTGATATTCTGTCATTTTCGAGTTTTATCATCGAACAGATGTTCTTTACAGTCTGATATGAATATTGTAAACAACTGATAGCTAATAAATCGGGGTTTTCTCCAATCGCCTTTTCAACTGTCTCTGGGACAGTCAGTCTTTCGAACGCGCCATCGATAAACGTCTGATTGACGCCGTCAAGATCCAGAAGTTGTCTTTGAAGATAGGAAATTCCCAAATGTTCTGATGAAAAGTAGCATCCTTTTGAATCTTCTTTAGGAGGGTTAATAAAAACTACTTTGAACATCTATTTCACTGATCTTGAAAGTAGGATATCTGTATCGGGTTGATATTTATGTATTCTTTCATTTAGACCTGATTCGTGCATTCAGCCAGAATTTTAGAGGTAATATTCTGAAAATTCCCATTTGGCCACTCTATAAAGCATAATTCCGTCGTCAACAAAAAGGCTGGATTCTTGAGATAGAAGTCCGGAATTGGCAAAGCTGATTGACCTCGATATGAAGAAAGGCGTGGTGGTCGTCAGCTGTCCCAAGGGAAAAGGCAAGTGGGCAAACAGCGGGGAATTGGCGCCTATCATGCCAGGAATCGAGAATGTGATTCAGGCATATCTCGTCGCGAGGGACGAAATACTGAGAAAGATAGGCTTGAACCCCATCGATGTCGAGCCTCTATCCCCCTTCATCTCAAAAGGGGGAAAGGTTGGCTATTGGCAGCTGGCGATGTGGGAGAAGCTCAAAATTGAAATCGAGAGAGCATCCGGAGTAAGCTTCCGATGGAAGGACTTCCGACCCACCTTTGCGCAGAAGGCGAAGGACCTCGGGGTGCCGATAGAGGCCGTATCGAAGTCGTTGAGACATACGAGCACGCGAACGACGGAGTTATACTACGCGCGGATTAGAAGCGAGAACGCGTTCTCCCTCATGCGGCAGGCTTGGGAAGCGTCTGCAGTGAAATTTCAATCCGGCAAAATTGAAAATTAGCCAGGATAGGTCGGAGTGGGGTAAATCGAATTCTTTCTCCGGATCAAATGCTCAAATGTGTCTGGGAGAACATGGTCAGATAGAAAGTATTCGCCGATGAATGGTGAGAATGAGTTGATTGATCTCACCGGGAGAATTGATTCTTAGGTGAGAATCTCTCCCTCGCGCGCAAGTGTTGCGAACGCACGTGAGGCCGCAGACTCTGTTTCTCAGCTGAAAATATAGGTTGCTCACTGTCTCTCCGTTACGCGTACACACATGCGCGCACGGACGAGGAGGACAGATGAACAGCTGATCGGATCAGCCGAAGGCGTTTTCTTACCTAAGAAACCGAGGAGATCTAGCTGAGAAATAGCGCATTAGAATCATGAGAGTTTTTATCATAAAACATATGGGATATAAATACGATTTTCGTTGCTATATTGCCCTTGTCAAGACATAAATGCACACTTATATGCATTTTTTGGGTATATTTGTATTCACATTCTCGACGATAATCCCGCCGGGAGCACATTATTATTTTTGTTAATAAATATGAAAAATCCCCCACCCACATCCAATGCCTTCGAGTTGAGCTCGTAACAATTATCCCCTGAGGAAGAGATGCCGAGGTGATTGGAAA